>Ga0164313_10002483_pt1 | contig 16491 bp, 14 predicted proteins | sample GuaBasSedimGuay4_FD_113735 | JGI IMG/M metagenome (GOLD analysis project Ga0164313, IMG submission 113735) | Subseafloor sediment microbial communities from Guaymas Basin, Gulf of California, Mexico - Guay4, Core 4569-4, 0-3 cm | ecosystem: Environmental > Aquatic > Marine > Hydrothermal vents...
CTCGGGAATACACTGTGTATGCAAGATCTGGGCTCCTTTCTTCGGTGTAACTGTCTTCGTCAACAGTATTTTACACCAAGTTTGGAGCCTTCTTTTTACCTATCGGTGAGATATGCGGGCTAGGGGCTGGTGGAGTTGAGCCCCACGAACGTACCGTCATTTTGGCGGCAAAGTACCCGCATAAGTGTGGCAAATCGGATTCCGGTCTGCTGCCCCGCGCCGGCGACCGAGAAGACAGTTGGAAAGCCGATTGCGTGGATCCGCACCCGTCGCTCGCCGTCGCTGCCCCGGGTATTGAGCCGGTCCACCTCGCGGACGACGTCGTCAATGGAGGGGCCGGAGAACTCGTCGCCGAAGACATAGATCGAGATCCTGTGGTTCGGGTTGGCAAAGGTGCGGATGGCCCGGGTGATGCCCTCGACCGGGCTCGAGTTCGAGAAGACGCTCCAAGAGCGCAGCCGCGCAATGATCGCCTTGCGGCGGCCGGGCGTGTCCGGGATCCACTTGCCGGCGTACTGCGAGTACATGTACTGGCCCATGTCGTTCATGATCTGCAGGCCCTTGACCCGTGGATAGGTGTCGAGGACCTGGGTCATCTTCTCGACCACAGCCGGCCAGGCATAGTGGAACATGGAGCCCGAGGTGTCGATGACGAAGATGATGTACTCGCTGTCTACCGGGATGCCGCCGACCATGGAGTCGGGCTCACGTCGTATCCGGCTCTGCTCGAGGAGGCGGCGCATCTCGTCAGTCAGCTCCTGCTGGGCGGCCAGCATGCGCCCCTCGAGGATGTCCTGGACCTCGGAGAGCTCCTGGCTGGCGGCGTACTCGCCCCGAATCTCCGAGAAATCGCCGCGCAGCCGAGCGATGTGGCTCTGTTCCTCTGATAGCTGTTGCACCCTGGTTCGGAGGCGGCGGTCGAGGATCGCTGTTTCGCCCCGGATTTCGTACAGCTCGGCCTCGAGCTCGATCAACAATCGGTCGAGGTCGCGACGGGCCTCTTCGATCACCAGGGGCTCACCGGACTTGGTCAGTACGAGAAGCAGGATGATGGCGCCGAAACCGCAGCAGATGACGTCGAGAAACGACAGTGAGAAGACCTGGAACTCTCTGTTCCGGCGTATCACGGCCAATCCTCCGCCAGGCTCAAAAAGGACCCGCGAGTATTGATGGCCAGCTTCCAAAAGGCGCTGGCGGCCAACGGGTCGCCTTCCATCGGGAAGAGGATCACGTTGACCGGGATCCCGGACGGCAGCTGGTCAATCGCGCGGTTGAAAAGCTTCGAACGTTGCCGAGCGGAGATCGTTGAGGCCCGCGCAGGGCTCTTGCCGACCGTCGGCAGGCCGTCGGTCAAGAGGATGATGTTGTCAGGCCTTGGGTTGAGCTCGGACGCCACCGTCAAAGCGTAGAAGAGACTGGTGCCGTCGGCGGGGACGAGCTCCCTCGATCGCCGCACCGCATCATCGAGCACCTCGCGATCCGAGCCGTCGAGCCACTGCCCCGCGGTGTCCGGCACCACCGGTCGTGCAGCGGTATTGAAGGTGTAGATCTGGAATCGGCTGTCGCGCGGGATCTGGGTCGTCAGCCAGTCGACGGTGGCCAGGGTCTGCCGCCACTTGGCCGCGCGTACCTTGTCCCGATCAGGCAGGTTCCGGCGGCGGATGATGTTGACGATGGTGCTGCCGAGCATGCTCGCCGACGAGTCGACGAGGAACAGGATCCGGCTGCCGCCGACCTTGAGGCCGGTCAGGTATTGGCGGTCGCCATCACCGACGTGGACGCGAACCCTGTCGCCCGGCGTCTCGTCGGACGGCAGCGATGCTGAAAGGCGGCGCGCGTCCTCCTCCAGTGATCGGAGGTCTGTCTGCAGCTGGTTGATGTGCTCCCGGCGGGCGAGGGTCGAGGCGTCAAAGGTCGCGAGTTCGACATGGATCTTTTTCAGCATCTCGATTAACCGTAGAGCCAGCCCCTGGGTCAGGGCGCGTTCATCATCGGTTTCGTCGATCGCGTTGCGGAGCTCCACGAGGTTGCGGTGTCCCTCCAGGACCTCGGTCTCAAGCCGATCGACCTCGGCCTGGAGATCACTGGTGACCTCGACAGTGTGGTCGCGCACCGCGCCGTTGATGATCATGAAGAGGAGGATCACCGCTCCGAGACCGCACGTCATGGCGTCCAGAAAAGACAGACCAATTGGTGTGAGATTTCGGGCTCGCATCTCACTCCGCCATGGAGACGACCAGGATCTCCTGATCGATCGTGCCGAGACGCAGCCGGTCGCCGGGGGCCAGGGTCGCCCTACCCTCGAGCTTTTCGCCGTTGACGGTGACGCCGGCCTCGGCCGGGGCATCGAGTACCGTTTGGCCGGCGAGGTAACGAACGGTCGCGGAGTGCGGGTCGATGTCCGCTCCATTCTCCACCCCGGTGGGGCCGAAGATCAGCGGGTCGGACCCGATGCGGTGGGCGACGCCGTCCATCACGAGATGGGTCGGCACGTGCCGTTCACCGTCGGATGGGGGCGTGACCGGCACCGTGAGCGGTCCCGGCGGCCTCACGTTGAAGCCGGGGAGACGAGTTACGAAGGGGAGGGCCGAATCCGGTGACCGGATGCCGTCTGCGTGGGCGAGGGCACCGCCGCCAGCGGCCGCAGGATGCAGGACCACGACGGTGACATCTGAGTGCTCCTGGAGATGGTCGACGAGCCCCGGAAGCGCGGCGGCGCGGTGACTGAGCAGCAGGGTCGTGCCGTCGGGGTGCTCGTGGTCCGAGACTAGTGACGACAGGATGTCATAGGCGGATCGGGCGGCATCGACAATGCGGGAGCGGTCAAGCCTAACGGCGTGTTGGCGACCACCCGAGGCAATGCGTACCTGGGTCGAGTCGTGTTCGGCCAGAGATTCGAGATGTTCGGTCAGCCGAGCGTAGAGCACCTGCTCCGTGGCCGCGAGGTGGAGGGGATCGAAGCGGGTGGCTCGTACAAAGGTCTGAGAGATGATCCGGGCCCAGATGTCCCGGAGACCGAGGAGCCCCACCCGGGGATCCATGTGGACGGCTGTGCGGACGTTCTCCTCTCCGTGTTCGAGCTCGGTGAGGACCGCGCGATGGAGGTGGAGGTCGAGGTGAAGACAGTGTGGCTCGACCTCACGATCAGCCGCTGCGGCGACCGCCGCGTCGATCAGACCGCGCACCGGGATCGCCAGCTCTCTGGTGACGCCGAGGAGCAGCCCAAGCTGATCGCCGGAGTAGATGCCGGGCACCGCAATTATCACCTCCTCCGTGCTACCGCCGACCGCATCCCACACCGCCTTCAGATGGGCGTGGGCGAGATCGGCCGTGCGCAGATAACCGGGAAACGGGCGACCGAGCGGAGCGGTGCTGAGCTCCTGCCAGAACCGGCTGTGAAGACGTCGCGGATTGAGCCGGGCGCTGCATTCCGCATCGAGGCCCACCGCGATCTCGTTGCCATCGATCAAGGCGAGGCCGGGGCTCGGCTGCGACAGCTGCCCCCGCGAGCTCACGAACTGGAGCCCGGAGTCGACCAACTCGAGTGCGGCTCGCTCCATGATGATCAGCTCGTTGCACCCCGGTGCGGGTGATCCGGCGACGCGGCGCCTGCCTGGAGGTGGCGGATAAGGTGGGTGTCGACGTATGCCTCGGTGTCGAGGACCAGGCGCTCCTGCCGCAGCTGCAGCTGGTAGAGGAGGAACATCAGGACGATCGAGATCAGGAGGGCGACAAAGGTCGAGTTGAATGCGATGCCGAGATTGCGGGTCACCCCAGTGATATCGCCCTCGACCGCACGGTGGGCCTGGCCGAGGGCCGCGCCGATACCACGCACGGTGCCTATGAAGCCGATTGATGGAATGGCCCACGCGATGTAACGAACCATTGAGAGCTCGGAGTCGAGCCGCTCCGACTCGGTCTCGGCGGTGCTGCGAGCGGTGTCGGATGCGTCCTGGATGCTGCCTGTTGCCCCGAATCGTCGCAGCGCGGCCAATACCACCCGCGGCAGCAACAGCCGTTGTTGACTCGCAGGCAGAGCCTCGATTTGTCGTGCGTACTCGCGGGAGTCCTCGGGCAGGATGCGAACGCCGTCCGCCACCGGCACTAGATCGGTGTCGAGGAGCCGGCTTTCACGGGCGGTTGTCAAACCCTTGGACGCCATGATCGCCATCGCCCACAGCATGAGCACGAAGCACGCCTCTTGTTCAAAGTCGCGCACGATCACCCACACCGATCGCTGTTGGACGTACTCGGGATCGGCTGCCATCAAGGCCGCCTGCTCGGCCGAGAAGACGTCTGCGCGGGGTCGGACCACGGTCACGTAGAACGCGTGGACGATGATCAGGGCCACCACCAGCGAGGCCAGCTGGTACAAGAAGTCCACCGAATCAGTGCGACGCATCACGGCCTCAGATGTCGGTCGGGAACGCAGCCGCGTTGTCGGCGGGGAGGCGTTCGGTCGGTTGGAAATCGGGCAGAGGTTCCTCGGTGGTTGACTCCGGCGCCTCTGCGATCGCCTGCGGTGGCGCACCAGCATCGGCGGTCAGCCAGCCCGCGGTCAACGCTGCCGCCAACACTAGGGTTGCGAGGACCGCGACGAGAAGATTTCGTTTGATCTGTTTCATGTCTCCCCTCCGATTACTGCGCGCTGCGCGCTATGCGAAAACCGAGATCGGGCCGGGCCCGGTCGCCGTAATCACGGTAGCTCAGCCTGAGCTCGGTCAGGTTGGTGTCCATCCAGCTCGCGCCTCTGATGACATGGTACGCCCCCTCCGACGGTCCGGTCGGGTCGCGGGCGACCTTATTTGGTGGAGACGGCGTCACGGCGTAGAGGTCGTTCATCCACTCCGACACGTTGCCACCGAGGTTGTAGAGGCCGAGGGAGTTGGGTGGAAAGCTCCCCGACGGCGCTGTCGCGCCGTAGTTGTCGCTATACCCCGGAATGGCGCCGCCGAGCACTGATGCACCCGTCGAGTCGCCGTAGTTGCCGGCGTCGGCCGGTACCGGCAGTGAGTTTCCCCAGCCATACTTGCGGGCGTCGGCTGAGTCTGGGAACCGGGCGGCCCACTCCCACTCGGCCTCGGTCGGCAGCCGGAAACCATTCGGAAACGGGATTCGGGCGACCATGGCGCCACGTGTCTCGACGTAGACAGGTGATAGACCCGCTTGCGCGGAAAGCCAGTTGCAGTATTTTGCGGCGTCGTTCCAGGTGACGTTGACGACTGGGTGGTGGTCGATCTCCAGGTTGAAGGTGCCGACCGACCCGGAGCGGTGCTCGGACCGGAACTCGCGGAACTCTCTGTTCGTGACCTCTTGTACGGAGAGGTAGAAGGGGCCGGTGATCTCGACCTCACGCAGAACCTCATTGGCTCTACGGCCGGGCTCGCGACGGGCGGCGCCCATCGTGAACTGCCCGGGTCCGACCAGCACCAGCTCCACTCCCTTGGGGCTCTCGACGGATGCGGGCAGACCCGCCGAGCCAGCCTCTTTGAGCGTGGCTTGCACCGTCTGGGGGAGGCCTGGCTCAGGGGTAAGGATGGTGTGGAACGGAACGTAGCCTTCGAGCCGGACCTCGATCTGGTGCGGGCGCGCTTCGAGCTCGACGGTCCGGCCGGTGGTGCCGGCCGGTACGCCATCGATCAACAGCTCGGCTCGCGGCGGCAGAGAGGTGAATCTGACCTCGCCGACCAGTATTTCGAGCTCGGCCCGAACCTCCGATCGCCGGCCAGGCGAGATCTCGACCTCGGTCGTGAAGGTGGCGTGGCCGGCCGCCGAGACCTTCACCTCGTGCTCGGCGCCGGGGGCGAGGTCGAGCTCGAGCGGGGTGGTACCTCGGAAGACCCCGTTGACGGTCACAGAGGCGCCAGTCGGATCGGAGGCGACTGCGAGACGGCCGTCCTCGGGCACGAGCTCAACGACCCCGAGGTCAACAGTCTCTCCGGCGGTCACGTGAAGGTGTCGGGACTGGGGCTTGAAGCCCCGGCGCCGGATCTCGAGGACCCGGTCGCCGGCCTCCACCCGGTGTTGGAGCGGCGTCGACCCGAGGACGGTTCCCTCCAGGGAAACGGTTGCGCCGGCGGGAGAGGTGGTCACAGTGACCGGTGCCCAGTTCGGCACCAGCTCGACCGCCAGCTCTCGCGGTGGATCGCCCGGTTCGAAAATGATGGTGGTGAGGTAGGGCAGGTGGAGCGGGGCTCTAATCTCCACCGTGTGTTCACCGGCCGTGAGCTCGATGTCATCGGCCGGTGTGGTGCCGAACGCGGTGCCGTCGATGGTGATTTCCGCGCCGTCCACGGGCTGCGAGGTGATGGTGAGTAGGCCGCCGAGGGGCTCGAGGGTGAAGGAGACCACCGATGGGGTGTCGGCATCGACCTCGAGGGGGGCTGAGAGGGTGCGGTAACCCGTGAGCTTGGCCGCCACCGTATAGCTCCCGGGACGCAGGAGGTAGCTGCCGCCGATCTTGGGTGTCAGCCAACCGCCGCGAATCTCGAGCGACTCGGCCGCGGGGATGGTCTCCACACGGACCGCTCTCGCGGTGAGGACAAACCATGCCCCGGTGGCGAGCAGTGCGATCGCAGCCATCAACATCATCGAGCGTGGACGAACTCTGAATCGAGAGCCGCGGGGCGGCGACTGCCATCTCGGCTTGAAATCGGCGGGCGTTATGACCTGTCCCGGGGCTACGATCGGAGATGGTGGGGAGACCCCCGCAACCGGATCCGCATCACCTTGGGTTGCGGGCGGGATCAGGGCCAGTCGTACGGCATTTCCGGTGCTCTCGCACCGCAGACGGTAGCGACCGACGCCGACATCGTCTCCGTCGCTGAGCCACCGCGATGCGGTCAGGGGAACGCCGTTGCAGGTCACCGGCGTCGCAGTCACGACGTTCTCCGCCGGTTGGATGAAGAGCTCTCCCCCTTCCTGGCCCAGGTAGGCGACCGGACCATCGTCGGAGAGCCCGGGCAGCACGACATGACAGGCTGAACCACCAACGCTCAGGGGAAGATCCTCGCCCGAAAAGACTTGGCGCTCCTCTCCGATTTCGATCGTCAAGACAATGCTCATAAGCGTTCCGTGCACTTCACGGCGAGCGGTTTTGGCGGTGATCCCGGAGGCACGACCAGTCGCAGCCGGACATCGCGGTAGCCGTCGCGGCTGCCGACCACGGTGTAGGCGCCGGGTTTGAGGTTGAGTTCACGGCGAGAGAAGGTACCCAGACGGCCTACCCTGTGGACCACGACATCGGTATATTCGTCGGACTCTAGAACCACCGCCACCGGTGTCGAGGCCCGTGTGAGGAGGGCCTCGAGGCGGGCGGTCTGCGACTCAAGCCGGGGACCGCTCGGGACCGTGTCCATAGCCTCCTCCAGGGTAGAGGCCGCGTCCGCAAAGACCTTGGCGGTGGAGAGACGGCCTGGAGTGGCGATGTGGAACTCGAGCTTCTCGTCGAGCGTGGCCCGTGAATCCGTTCTCGACCACCCTTCGAGCGCCTCGGCGGATTCGGGATCGATCGCCAACACCGCCGAGTAGGTCTTTTCGGCCTCGCGCCACGCTTCATTCCTCTCGTACTCACGCGCCCGGCGGATGCCGTCGGCGATGGTTTCGAGGCGGCGCCCGGCCTTTGCACGGGCAAGACCGTCCGCCACTTCGGGTGTGCCGGGCCGCAGCCGCGAGGCCTGCTCGAAGGCTGATTGTGCGGCCTGCCACCGCCGGTTCTCGAGGGCGTTGAGACCTTCGGACATCGCCGCGATGTACTGACGTTCAGCCGTCGACGGTTGTATGCGAGGCGTGCTTCGGGGGCGGGCCGGGGCCGGACGCGAGGTGGGGGAGAGGGGCGGTATCGGGATTGGGTCCGAATTTGTGCTGTCGGTGGTTGGTGCCGGCTCCGGTGTGGTTGGGGTCGGGCTGTCGGGCGACGGTGCCTCTTCCACCGCCTCGCCGTCTGCGGCGGAACTCTGACGTTGCTCCTGCCAGCGGGGGAGGAGCACGAAGACGCCGACCAGACCGAAGATCATGGCGGTGATGACTGCTGCTCGACCGAACCGTCGTCCGGGGCCGGTGGGCCCGTCACCCCGTGCCGTGCCGGTTGCAGGGTCAGATTTTTCCGCTGCAGGTACTCGTGGTGGGGGTTGCAGATTCGGCGTTTGTTTCCCGTCGCCCATCGCTCAGTCTTGCTCCTGGGAGTCGTTTGAAGAACCGCTGCCGGTCTCGGCCCCGACGGTCAGCGCGCCGGGACGGTTGGGATCCACCGGCAACCCGGTCTCGGTGGCCCAGATTTCCTGCATCAGCTGCCGCCACTCCTGATATTGAGTCTCGGCGGACCCGGAAAGGCGCAGGGTCTGGCCATGGACCTCGATCACAATCGGCTCGAGTTCGGTTTCCAACGAGGCGGCAAGCTCGCGGATGGCCTCGGCGTGGATTTTGGCCTCCTTCGAGGTCGAGATGCCGGCGTGGATGGCGGCTATGCCGCCGATCATTGCCGCGTCGCGCACGACCGCCGCGGCCGACGAACCGGGGTCCGCGAGAGCCGCTCCAAGAATCGCCAAACCTCCGAGGATCTTCTGCGTCAACGCCTTGCGCTTGAGGGCTTTGTACGCCTTTTCCTCTTCGTACGTGTACTTGCGCCAGCTCGAGTAAGGTGCCTCCATCCTGGCGAAAAACGCGGCGTAGTTCTGGTCGAGGGTGTCGATGAAGAGGTTCTCGCTCGCACGAATGTTGTCGACCCTCGCGATCATCGGGTCCCCTCGTGCGGGCAACCGCTTGACCCTGATCCGCCCCTTCTTGTCGGTCGTCAGGTAGTCGGAGAAGGGCTCGGGCGCCAGATCGGCGGCGAATCGCAATCGCGACACCTGGCGGATTTCCTGCGGCTCGCCGGAACTGAGCTTCTTCCGCGCATCGAGGAGATCGTTGGAGATCTCGTTGTATATCGACTGGAAGGGGTCGCGCTGCTCGACCTCGGTGCTCATGTAGGCGAGCTCGTCGGCTTGGGCCCGATAGTGCTCTTCGAGCCACACCTTGCCTCGGGCGTCCACCGCCCGTATGTCAACCGCCAGCTTGAATCCGGTGGAGTGGAGAATCGTGCCGGACACTCTGAGGTCGGTGGTGCCGTGGCCGGCGGGGAGAACCCGAACCGCCCCCCACTGACCGGTGCTCTGCATGGTCTCCATGAGCTGGATCGCCTGGAATCTGGACTCGGCCTTGCGGAGCTCGGGGAAGACGTCGTCGGGGACCGGCTGCCCCTCGGGTGGCAGGCCCGGGTCGAAGACCGTAATCCCGACATCGAGCAGTTGCTCGGTTGGAATCTCCTGTGCCGCCTGAACGGCCGGGGTGGACGATTGGTGGGTGGAGGATTGCGAGGCGCAGCCGACACTGAAGAAGACTGTTGTCAGCACCGACACGGTCAACCATTTCCGTACTGAGCTTCCGTCTACCTGCATCACTTACCGTCTTTCTTAGAGCCGCTAAGGGACCCCTTGTAGCGGCGGTACTCCTCCCACAGTTTCTCTCTCAACTCGGGGTCTTCCTCCGTCATTGCCGCTTCTCGAAGCTGGCGGGCGACGATGTCATCGTCCGATCCGTCACCGACGTCATCGGGCACCCGATCCGATCCGGTCGCGCCGGGGCCTGATCCACCTACAGCGCCTGAGGAGTCGCCGCCTTCTTCCGTGCTCCCGCCGCCGCTCGGTGTCGACTCGCCAGCAGAACCGCTGCTCGAACCGGGCCCGGAGCCGGCGCCGCTACCGGCCGCTCGCGAACCCTCCATTTCGGCGTCCGCGGTTTCCTCGGCCAACCGCTGCATTTCTTCACGCATCTGCCTGTCGAACTCTCCGAGCGCACCATCGAGTTCCTGGTCGAGGGCGGCCGCCGCTTCGTCGCCCGTAGTCGGCGACCCCGCGGGCGGTTGCCCGCCTGACTGGGCGCTGCCCTGCGCGCCGGCCGAACCTTCGGCCGATGCCCCATCACCCTCGTCCCCATCCGATGATCCTTCGGAACCCTCCGCGCCACCCTGCCCGCCTCCGCCGGAACCGGACTGACCTCCGCCGCCTTCTCCCTGGGTGCCCTGCTCACCACCAGCGGCGCCGGTGGCCGGGGGTTTTGCCTCGGGCGTTTCGGGCGACGCCTGTGAGGTGCTGGGATCGCTCGATGCGCAACCCAGCAGGAGCGCCACCAGGGCGACGACCGACAACATCAAAACAGCTTGTTGAACCGTTCGCATATCAATCAGTATTAACTCCCACACAAACGAAAACCAATTGCCGTTGGCGAGGCATTCCGAACTGTAACACGCATAGCCGTGACGGCCTTCGTGGGCGCTTCCACCGCCCTTCGCAGTCCTCGATACGAAACCCGATGAGAAGAGCGGGTTACTCGGATCTATTAACGCGGTTGAGCTACCATCGGTGGGTGAATGTACCAGCGAGAATCGTCGTTTTCCTGGCCTGCCTTGTGCTGGCGGTTTCAGCGGCGGCCCAGGAGGGCGAGCCGGAAGAGCCACAGACGTACAAGGAAAAGTATGAACAACAGCAGAAGAAGGCCAAGAAGCCGATCGAGTACCCGTGGTTTGTCGGTGGCGCCGTCGGCTTCGCGTTCGGTTCCGAAACGAGCTATGCCGAGTTCTCTCCTGTTTTCGGCTACCGGATCTCCCAGAAGTTCCAGCTCGGCGGCAGCCTGACTTTCCGCTACCGGAAGGACAAGAGGTTCGAACCCGACCTCTCCACCACCGACTTCGGCGGATCGATTGTCGGCCGCTACTTCGTGTTCGATCCGATTTTCCTCCAGGCGGAGGTCGAACGACTCAACTGGGAGTATGTTGCCAGGACCGAGGACGGGTACATAACTGTGGACTCCACCTACACAGGTCTCTATGCCGGGTTCGGTTTCGTACAGCAGGCCGGCCCCCGGGCCGCAATGTACATGTCATTCCTGTGGGACTTCGCATACGACAGCGATGAGCCGAGCCCCAACACCCACCCGTGGCTCATCCGCATCGGTTTCGGGTTCAAGTTCTGACCCGTCCGGACGTTCACGATCCGTCGCGGATTTGAGCCCGCTGGTCAGAACATTGTTGAGCTGGACCGCTCCGAACTCGAGCAGCAGTCGTTCGGGTTTCCACTCCCACGCGCCCTCGCCGTTCGGGACCGCGAGCGCGGTTCCCACCATCGCCACCGTTGTAACGGTTTTGAGATTATCGCTGGCCTCGATCGCGTCCTCTGTCGAACCGAAGACAGGTGTGTTCTCGACCGCCCAGTCGGAGATTTCCCGGTCCCAATCGTCGATGCTGACGACGCCGGCGCCGATCAAGGGGACCCAGGTCCCGCGGCTCGTGAGGGCGTTCATCGTCGCCTGCTTCCATCGTGCGCCGCTCGGCCAATAGTCGCCGGCGTTCAGGTCGCGTTTCGCCGACGCACATCCTTGCAGCGCTAAAACGCCGAGAAAAAGCACCACGGTTGCCGGGGGAAAAGGGGTCCTCATGACTCGAAGCCTCGATTCTACCGTGCCGCCAGGCGTCACAGCCGTTTCGGACTCCTGGCATTGATCCTGGAACTTCGGATACGTCCGGGACTCTCACTGGGCGAACAGGGGCGGAACGAAAGGAGTCGAGAATGCGCAACCAGCCACGGAACCACAAATTGGGACAAACCGCCGCAGTCCTTTTCGGAGCGATCGTGACAGCGGTGGTCATGATGTCGGGGGCCCCTGTGGCGGCCCTCGAAACCGATGTCTGCCGGATTGAGGTCCTGGTGGACGGCCATCCGCTGACCGAGTACGCCGCCCGGGGCACCACCTACATCGAGGCTATGCGCGGTCGCGAGTACGCTCTGCGCCTGACGAACCTGATCGATCGCCGCATTGCTGTGGCCCTCGCCGTCGACGGCCTCAACTCGATCGACGCCGAGACGACCTCTGCGGCGAAGGCCAGTAAGTGGGTCCTCGGACCCTACGAGACCACCACCATCAGCGGTTGGCAGATCAGCAGCACCGACGCTCGCCGGTTTTTCTTCACCACCGAGGAGAAAAGCTACGGCGCTTGGCTCGACCGCACCACCAACCTCGGTGTGATCGAGGCAGTCGTGTTCAGGGAGCGGGCGCCGCGGCCGACCGTCGGCCAGTGGCTGGGAGCCCGTGCGGGTGAGGCCCCGGCGCCGGCCAAACGCAAGCGGCGTTCGGCCGAGGGCGAGTCGGACGGTGCCGAGAAGTCGGCCGCAGCGGACGACCTCGCCGCCACCGGCATAGGGCGAAGGGTCGACCATCGGGTGCGACGGGTCCACCTCGATCTCGAGGACCGTCCGGCCGCCGAGCTCCGTCTCCGCTACGAGTACTGGCAACAGCTCGTCCACCTGGGCGTTCTTCCGAGCCCCGAGGAGGAAGAGGCCCTGGCCCGCCGTGAACGGGCGACCGGATTCTTCGGTTTTTCCTTCGCGCCGGACCCCTTCAGCCACGGCCGATGAATCGACCCTAACTGAGGACACCAAAAAAAGGGCGCACCCCGTGGGTGCGCCCTCGGTCGTCGGATGCCGGTGCGTCAGTACGTGTGGGTGTAATGCGGGCTTTGTTCAGTCGAACTCGAGATACTGCCGGTATAGGTCTGAACTACGGTGTCACCTTCAAAGACGCGCAGCGTGTAGGCTGGGGTGTCAGATCCACTACAATTAGACCAGAGATCAGCCCAAAACTCGTAGGTGCCGCGAGGAGCGCTGCCCTCGGGCCAGAAGATGTTTTCAGTCGGGCTCGGGCTTTCACTTCCACAGCCGGCGTTGGAGTCGACGTCGAGCTGGCCGTTGGTGGCCGAGGTGGGATTACTGTAGTAGATCCTCTCGCCGCCGGGTTCGATGACGTGAAGATCGAGATCCTGCGGCCCGTTCCAGGTGAGGCGGAAGGAGACGTCTCCTGTCTGCCCCTGGGAGCCGCCCTCGAAGGTGCCGTCGCAGCTGTTGTTGAAGGTGATGGTCTGGGAGTCGCCGTCCTTGGTGACGGTTACCGAGCCCGAGATGGGGTAGTTGGGGCAGACCGCGGTGTCGATCTCGGCCGAGCCGGTGACCGTGACGTCGGAGATGAGCTTGCCGTGTTTGACCTGCGCGAAGCTCTCCATGGTGACCCAGCCGTGGACGTGGGAGTTGCTGTCGATGCTCAGATCCACGTTGCCGGTGGCGCCGCCGATCTCGGAGTACTGACCGTTCCAGAGTACGTTTTCGCCGGTGACCTCGTAGTCGAGGCTGAGCTGTCCAGGCTCGTTGACCAGGTTGGCGTAGGTGGCGGTGAGGCTGCCCGCGACGATGTCGCCGGTTGGGGCCACGAAGTGCGAACCGAGATCGACCATGGCTCCGTTGGGGATCAGGGTGACCAAGCCTGGCGGCAGGAGGGCGACGGCACCTGCGATTGTGGCGTCCAGGCCCACGGCTTGCACGCTGCTCACGATGGTCTGGATGCTGGGTACGTCACCCTGGCCGAGCTCGCCCATGACGGCGAATGCCGCCTCGGCTGCCGGGATGAACGAAGCCGGGGTGGGCTCGGCGGCGAGCACCGAGGTGGCGGGAATGAACACCGAGTCGGCGGTCTGGTTGTCGATCACGGTGGCGTAGGCCAGGAAGCGCGCGCCGGCACTGGGCGACGTCATCACGATGTAGCCGTCGCTGACGGTGTCCGAGGTCACGCGTTTGAAGATCTTGTCCTTCTGGATGAACTCGAATGGCCGCAGAGTGTAGTGCATGATTCCGTAGCTGGTGCCGGCGGCGGAGCGGAGGTCGAGGTCGAGGACGATGGTGGCGTCGCTGCAGTTCACCATGCCGACATTGGTTCGGAAGCCGCTCGTGGCCGAGGCGTTGTGGGTGAGCTGCATGAGCAGGGCGCGCTCCCCGGTGACAAAAGCCTGCAATCCGTGGACGGTGCCGGCGAACTGGCCGTAGGTGCCGGTGTCGGTGAGGTTGTAGGTGCGGCTGGTCGCGATGACGTCGCCCTCGAGGATGGTGATGCGGAGAGCGGCGGCGCCGTTGAAAGTGAAGGAGGAATAGAGAATGTCTTCGAGCCGCTTGGAAGTTCCTGCGGCGATGGTGAAGGTCCGGGTCTGTGGCGCGGGGTTGGCCTGGTCACGGGCGAGCATAGCGACCTCGACGCGGGTCTGAATCGTGCCCGGGTTGTGAAGCTGGACGTCGGTGCGCCAGTTGGTATCGAGGGCACCCGAAACGTGGGCAGCGGCCGGAATGTAAATAGCGTTGTCGACGGTGGTGGCCTTGGTGTGGGCGACCGCGATCGGACCTTGTTTCAGCGGTGGGGAGCCGTGCCAACGGACCCCGATCGGGTGGTAGGAGGTGGGCGTCGAATTAGAACTCCAGCCGGGGATCGGGGCGATGCCGATCCTCGCCTTGGACACTTTAACTGAGACCGTTGCGCGGTCGGACTTGGCGGACCAGCTTTCCATGAGGTCCCAGCTGTTGTCGCCCTCGTCGCTCTCGGCGATCAGATTGTCGGGATCGGCCACCAAGGTGGCGGTATGTGTTCCGGCCGTAATCCCGTCCACTTGGTAGTCCTCGTAGTAGGCATAGGTGCCGGCCTCGAGGGAGTACTCGGTGTCAGAGTAGAACGACACCAGGGTCGAGTCGTCGAGGAGGATTCGTGCGATATTCGAGCCGGCCGGGAAGACGGCGTCGTCCGGGCCGTAGTTGGCCATTGCCCAGTCGAAGTAGGTGGGGCCGCTGCCGGTCAACCCGCCCGACGTGTAGGTCCCGGTGGTGCCCGAAGCGACCAGCGGACCGCTCCATCCTTCGGGCTGGTAGGGGGAAAAGTTGAGGTAGGTGGGGGCCGGCGTCGCGGTGGGTGATGGAGTCGGTGCTGGAGTCGCGGTGGCTGAGGTCGTGGGGGCGGGGGTGGTGGTTGGCGCCGGGGGAGTACCGCCTGCGCTGCGGTTGGCCGGCGTGATGTAGACGGGGTCGCTGGTTCGGTTGTCGATGACTACCCCGTAGGCGAAGAAAGCCCCGTCGGCGGTGGTAGTGGATAGCACTGCGTAGCCGTCATCCACATCGCCGCTCGTGACCTTCTGGAAGATCTTGTCGATCTGCCGGAACTCGTAAGGGTTGAGCTCGTACTCCTTGGTGCCGAGGTAGGAACCGTCGGCACGGTAGAGGGCTACAAGCACCGTAATCTGCGAACCGGTGGCATTGACAAAACCGATGTTGGTGCGGAAACCGGAGGTAGTGGAACGGTTGTGGGTGAGCTGGATGATGCGGCCCTCCTGGCCGGTCTGGATAGCGGAGTGGCCGATCACGCCTCCCACGAATTGACCAAAGGTGCCTCCGGTGGTGAGGTTGTAGGTCCGGCTGGTGACCGCGGCCATGCCGCTGTTGTTCACCACCCGTATGGCGGCCGCGCCGTCGAAACCGAAGATGGACATCAGCGCGTCCTCGAATCGGCGTGACTCGCCGGGATTGAGGGTGTAGGTCATGGTCTGCGGGTTGTGATTGGAGACCCCGGCCTTGAGCAGCGCCACGGTGACCGAGGATTGCGACTGACCCGGGTTGAAGATCTCGAGGTCGGTTCGCCAGTTGGTGCCAAGCGCTCCCGAGACGTGGGCGCTGGCTGGGATGAAGAGCTGGGTGTTGGGGATGGCCGCCGACGATTTGTCTTGGCCGCACGCCTGGATCGTCATGACCGCCAGCAGGGCCGCGATCGCGACAATTGTCACGGATCGGACCGTTCTTGAATGTGTACCCAGGGTGGTTGAGCTTCTGGTTGGTTTCCCAAGAGTAGACGCCATGCTTCACCTCCGAGATAGAGAATAACCGGGTTTATTTTCGGGTCACGCTGGCAAACGGTTCGCTCCAGTACATCGAGAATAATGATTGCTCCCACTCCTGTCAACGCGATCTGGAGTGTTCAATGTTTGAACGAGCGGGCACATGACGGGCCGAAAAACGACTCGTTCCCCCGGACGATCCAATCTGAAACTCGGAGAGGGCTAGTCTGGAATTCGCCAGGCAGAAGGTCCTATAATCGTCGACAGGTCAACATGGTGAGGATTCAACGGGATCGCGATCTGCCGCTTCACTACGAGGCTTCGCCGCTGAAAGCGGCTGTGATGGTTGCCGGTTGGATGGTTGGGATTCTCGCGACCGTGGCCGGCATGGCCGGCTTCGTGAGAGCCGAGTCGACGGTGGCTGAGGCCGCGGCCGCCAGTCTCATCCTCATCGGCGGTACCCTCGTGGTCGCCCTCATCCGCTGCCGGCGCTACGAGGTGACGGTTGGCGAACGGAGGATCGAGCTTCGGCTGGGGCCGTTTCGAAGAACCCTGCCGACCGGATGCGTGGAGGAAGCCACGCCGCGCCCGGCGACCTCGTGGCGCCGTCTCTATGCCCCCTGGGAGCTGGCTCTCACCCTGGGCCTCGATACTCGGACTGTGATCGTACCCACTCACGAGCCCGGCGAACTCCGCGCCGCCCTTGTGGGGCGCGTGGCGAGTGATCAGTAATCAGTAATGAGTTTTTCAGTACCTGCGCGGCA
>Ga0164313_10002484_pt1 | contig 16488 bp, 18 predicted proteins | sample GuaBasSedimGuay4_FD_113735 | JGI IMG/M metagenome (GOLD analysis project Ga0164313, IMG submission 113735) | Subseafloor sediment microbial communities from Guaymas Basin, Gulf of California, Mexico - Guay4, Core 4569-4, 0-3 cm | ecosystem: Environmental > Aquatic > Marine > Hydrothermal vents...
CGCTGAGGCCAGCTATCTGCACCGTGGTCTGGGGCATGTGGAATTTTTTGATTATGCCCAGAATGACATGACCGAGCTTAAAAAAACTCATGAAGAATTGGTAGTAAATGGATATAAAGGATTAAGCTTTCATGCGCCTATGCCCAGACCCTTGTTCTTCCCCTTCTCTGGTGTTACCTGTTTTTTCCTTAATGAAAAACCGGAGTTACGTGATCTTTCATTCCAGCTTATAGAAGATACGTTACAACATGCACAAAACTGGGGTGCAGATTATGTCGTCACTCATCTCACCTACGGCAAGACCGATACGTCTGATCCAATCAAGGCCAAACAATTAGCGAAGGATACCTGTGAACGTTTTGCTGCTTTGAGCCGGAACTATCGCGTTCCCATAAATATTGAATTTGCTGCCTATACCCGGACATTTAATCATCCTGAGGAGTTTGCAGAGCTTGTCTCACAGCACAAGGAACTGGGCATTTGTATCGATACCGGTCATACCATGTTCGGTGCTCAAATGCACAAGCGCGACTATTTCGATGATATCGCAATACTGGCTCCTCATGCCCGATCGATGCACTTATGGAATACACGCTGTGAAGTACACGATCACATACCACTACATCCATCCCAATCTTCGCAAGAGGGATGGATAGATATAGAACAGACACTGGAGATAGTGCTGGCACAAAACACAAACTGCACGATTATATTCGAATATCCCGTGGTGGAAGTCACGCCAAATATTCAAGAAGGTTACGACTGGATTGAAGACCTTGTCAAAACAATCACCCATAAACATATCACAATAAAAGAGAAAGAAATGTCATGAAAGATTTTAAAGTTCTTCTTATTAACTGTAACACGATGCTGGACACCCTGGTCACAGCAGGTATTGGTATATTGTCTGCCTCGTTGAAGAATGAAGGAATAGATGTACAACTATTTGACACAACATTTTATAAAACAGCTGAGCAGAGTGGAGATGATGCACGTGCCAGCGTCTTACAAGTGAAGAAGACAGATTTTAAAGATTTCGGGATTATTCCAGAAGAAGGTGATGTGGTAGAAGACTTTGTCAAGTTGGTTGAATCATATAAACCGGATCTTATCGGTCTTTCATGTGTTGAAATCACCTGGCCCCTGGGTCTGGAATTACTTAAAGCAGTCAAGCACACCTCTATCCCGACAATTGTTGGTGGTGCCTATGCGACTTTTGCCGCCGATATCATCACTCGTCAGGATGCCGTTGATATGGTTTGCGTTGGTGAGGGGGAAGAACCACTAACTGAACTTTGTACCAAAATGCGTAGTGGCGAAGATATCACCACCATTCCAAATATCTGGATCAAACAAGATGGCAAACTTTATAAAAACCCCATCAGGGCTGGTATTCCAATGAAACAACTACCTTTCCAGGATTGGGATATTTATGATGAGCGTCGTTTTATGAAGCCGATGGGTGGAAAAATCTCTGTGACCGGCACATTTGAAATGAACCGTGGCTGTCCCTATACCTGTACCTATTGTATCAACTCGGGTTTCGACCAATTGTACAGCCCGGTTGGAGGCTATTACCGGGAACAGGATATTCCCAGACTCATCGATGAGATGGTAGAAAAGAAAGAAAAATACAATCTATCTTTCGTCTATCTGGTCGCAGAGAGTTTTCTTACGACTAATCGTAAAAGGATAGAACAATTTATATCGCTCTACCCCAAGGTTGGGCTGCCCTTCTGGGTAGAGGCCAGACCAGAATCTATCTCAAAAGAAAAAGTTGATATGCTAAGTGAAGTAGGTTGTGAAGGTATCAGTATTGGCCTCGAGAGTGGTAATGCTGAACTTCGTAAAAAAATGCTGGGCCGTAATGTTTCCAATGAACGGATTATCAAGGCCTTTGAGATGCTGGCAGACAGTGATATCCGTGTGAGTGCAAACAACATCATTGGCTTTCCTACGGAAACACGGGAAATGATTTTCGATACCATCGAACTGGACAGGGAGATCAATGTTTCAGGTGTGATGGTAAGTTTCTTTAGCCCTTACCGGGGTTGTACCTTGCGTGAAGTCTGTGAACTGGAAGGTTATATTGAAGAAGAAGATATCGCCGAAGATTATCGTCTTTCTCCAACCATGGACATGCCGCAACTCAGCCGCGATGAACTCATTGGAATCCATAGAACTTTTCCTCTCTACGTAAAGTTCCCTAAGGAAGAGTGGGACACCATCCGACTTTGCGAAGGCACTGGTCCTGAGTCAGAGAAACTCTATCAGGAATATTCACAACGTTACACTGAAGAATTTATGAGTTGATTATTTTCGCATAACTAAAATACCAGACAAAAAGTTAACGAGGAATAGCATCATGTCCAACATAACTGTTATCGGCACAGGAATTATGGGTCGAGAGATGGTTCTTAAATTTCTTGGAAAAGGCCATCAAGTCACTGTTAACAACCGTACCAAAGCCAAGACACAAGTATTACTGGAGGCTGGTGCCGAGTTTGCAGAAACACCTGCGATGGCTGTTGCCGGGGCAGATTTTATAATTTCCATGGTTGGTGATGATGCTGACTCACGCGAGGTATGGTTAGGTAGTAATGGTGTAACGAGCGGTAACTATAAGAGCAGTGTGATCGCCATTGAATGTTCTTCATTATCACACGCCTGGATACTGGAGTTAAATGAGGCACTGCAATTGGCAGGGATCCGCTTTGCAGATTGTCCGGTGACAGGTGGGCCTGACGGCACAAAGGCAGGTACGCTGAGAGTTCTGGCTGGAGGCGATACGGAGACCTTGGACGCATTGCAGCCATTATTCGCGGCATTTGCACAGGAAGTTATTCATTTTGGTTCGGTGGGTGCGGGAACAAGTTATAAATTAATCGTTAATCTCATCGGCGCTGCGCAGGCAACAGCGCTAGCGGAAGGTCTTGTCCTGGCTGAGCATGCAGGTCTTGATCTGGAAAAGGTAGCCTACGCACTTGGTAAGGGTGCAGTGGCAAGTCCTCATGTTAAATACCTTACTGATCGTATGGTGCAGGGAGAGCATGATGATGTTTATTTTTCAACACGCTGGCGTCATAAAGATGCTGTCTATGCACTTCAACTTGCTGCAGAAAATGGCATGGATATGCCTACCTCATCAGCAGCAACAGAATTGATTCAACGCTGTATTGATCAAGGTCTGGGTGAAAAGAACTCAAGTGTGATTATTGAAACATTGCGCCAATTAAGTGAAAAACAGAGAGTAAGCAAAGAATAATTTGAGCCCCCCCTGTGTATAAATCAACCGTAACGATAAACCGGTAACAAATGATCTAGATCAAGTATTGTTCTAAGTAGTTGATAGATAATCACTATCTGTTTGGATCTGGACAACAATATTGAATATGGAACTTAAGGATTTTTATTAAATGCAAGTAACTCATGAACTAATGAATGAGCATCAACTGATTTTGAAGTATCTCGATTTGATGGAAAGATATGTCGAATTTAGTCAGACAAACGATAATAAGGATCTTTTTCTGCAGAAGGCGCAGGACTTTATCAGCTTCGTCCAGATATTTACGGATACCTATCATCACGCGAAAGAGGAAGATGTATTATTTAAATATTTGCAGGCACCCGGCGTTCTATCTCACTGTAACCCATTGCCCGTCATGCTATCTGATCATGAACAGGGAAGAGTTTATACCCAGAATATGAAAGATGCCCTGGCTAATAATGATCTGAAAACCCTGTGTGATAATGCCTGTGCTTATTCTCAAACACTTAAACAGCATATTTTCAAAGAAGATAATATCCTTTATCCAATGGCAGAAAGTGGAATATCTGATGATGATAAAATCGCCCTGGAGAATGAATACAGGCAAATTGAGGAAAAGATGGATAAACAGGCAATCTGGAATGAATACGAAGAACAATATTCAGAATTGGAAAGTTGCCTGGACTGACTGCAGTATAGCTAAAGATCTGTATCTGGCAGGAGGTTAAGCTTGAGTTCTGACTATTTGGACAAGTTCGATAATATTCTGGAATTAACTCTTTTTGATAAACTGGATAAAGCTAATCAAATAGCAACCCGAAATATCGCAGTTGAAAATCGTTTTACATTACAAGAATTGAGGATATTTATTGAGTCTGCCATTGATCTGTGCACCTGGAATGAGGAAAGTCTCATATCAAATTGGCACCATTGGAGACTATCATCGGACCTGACAGGACGTGAGTTTAAAAAATGGGCATTCAGCAAACTTGAAGAACTGCTGCTTAAGTTACGAGAAAAAGAAAATGATTATTCTGGCAGGCTTGCAAAGAATCCATCTTATCGAAATCAAAAAATAACTACATTACAGCAAACAGCGGACATCAAAATATTTGGAAGATGTCCTGTTTATTCCAATGCAACATTATGTTGCAATCTACAAACTATCGATGCGGTTAAAAACTGCGGGTTTGGATGCAGTTACTGCAGTATCCAGACAATGTATACCGATGACAACATACTGTTCGATAAACATTTCGGTAAAAAACTGGATGCTATAGAACTGGATCCAGATAAACATTACCACATCGGAACGGGGCAATCTTCAGATGCACTGATGTGGGGTAACACCAATGGCATTCTTGATGATTTATTTCGTTTTGCCAGGAAATGGCCAAATGTCTTACTGGAATTTAAAACAAAATCGAAAAATGTGGATTATCTACTGCTGTCAGATGTTCCGGATAATATTGTATGTTCATGGTCATTAAACCCTGACATTATTATTGATAATGAAGAACATCTAACGCCAAATTTGACCAAGCGTCTGAATGCTGCCCGCTCTGTTGCAGATAAAGGTATAAAAGTTGGATTTCATCTGCACCCAATGGTAGTCCATAAAGGATGGCAAAATAATTATCAGGCACTAATCAAGAATGTAATTGATCAGTTCCATACTGATGAAGTTGTATTTGTTTCTTTTGGTTCACTAACCTTTCCAAAACCTGTTATCAAAAAAATCAGAAGCTATGGTATACAAAGCAAAATTCATCAGATGCAGATGGCGTCAAACCCGGAAGGTAAAATGACATATCCCGATGATATAAAAGAACAGTTATTCCGCCATGCGTACGAGTCTTTTAAACCCTGGCATGAAAAGGTTTTCTTTTATCTTTGTATGGAAGAGAAAAAGCTATGGGATCTAACCTTCGGTGAGTCATATGAAGATAATAAAACCTTTGAAAACACCCTGATTGAAAGTGCCCTGAAAAAAATAGCGATACCAGTCCAATAAACAATAATTAACATGGCTATCAAGGTAATTGGAGCTGGGTTTGGCAGGACAGGTACCGGGTCCTTACGTTTTGCGCTTGAAAGACTGGGCTTTGAAAAATGTTATCACATGTCAGAAATCATGGAGCATCCAGAAAAAAGCAGGGTCTGGCTTAATGCGGGACTGAAAAAACAGGTAGACTGGGACGATGTTTTTGATGGTTATCAGGCAACAGCAGACTGGCCAGCTTGTGCATTCTATAAGGAATTACATGAACACTATCCTGATGCGAAGGTAGTACTAACTGTCCGGGATCCAGATGAATGGTATAGAAGTACCTACGAAACAATTTATGCAATGACAAAAGCAAGGAACAAAATATTAGCCTGCTTATTTCCTGCCACTCGCAATATGAAGAGAATGATTACTAAAATTATCTGGGATGGAACATTTCACGGTAAATTTGAAGACGAGGCTTTCACAAAGAATATATTTATAGATCATATTGAGGAGGTAAAAAGAACTGTTCCAGAAAAACAGCTATTAATCTATGAGATTACACAGGGCTGGGAACCTTTATGCAATTTCTTGTCAGTGCCTGTTCCACAGGGAGAACCTTTCCCGGTAATTAATGATTCAAAAAGCATGAAAATACTGTTATTGAAACGTATCTTATTTTCAATGATCACTAATTTACTAATTCTTACAGTAGTCATTATCGCATTGATACTACTTTTTCCGTAACTATTTCCCCAGGGATAGATATCATTATCCTCTTTATTATCTGTTAGAGACACCCACTCCACTTTTACTACGGACTTTAGCGAATCAGCATGCCCGGCAGTACTCTCACCAGAATAAAGGTGTGAAACCGCTCACGTGCATCCTGCACCCGCAGTATCAATGCTTACAGATATGTTATTTCTTTTTACGGGCCCTGGCCGCAGCCTTTTTGATCTTGGCGAGTTGCTTTTTCTCCCAACGCTCTCCTGCTGCAAACATTTTCCTGGCCTTTTGTTCACTGAGTTTGAGAAGACCCTTTTCACGTTTTAGAGCTTCTGCCAGTTGATCCTTTAAAACTGCAACCTCATCTTTAGCGGCGACCCTGACAAGTTTTAATTCTTCCCTGGCGGCGACCCTGGCTACGTTTAATGCTTTTTTCGTGGCACTCAAGTCCTTTTTCAGCCTGTCCGTCAGGGCATGTCTGCTTGTAGCAGCGGTCTTTCGATTTGTCGTAGCAGTTTTCTTTCTGGTGCTTGTCTTTTTCTTTACCGCGGCCTTCTTTCTTACTGTCGTTTTCTTTTTTGCTGTCTTTTTCTTACTAACTTTTTTCTTTGCTTCAACCATCACTGTTCCCCTTTTTTATTTATTTCTGTGTTTAATTATAGTATCTAATCGGCCTGCCTGCTCAAGGTGGAAATATGCTTAATCCCACCCATTACCTCAGCCCAGGTATATTTAATATCCGAAGCCAGCTGTTTAATATGTTTTGCATCCAGTTTTTCATCCAGTTCTTTCAGCATGGCCTCTTCCTCACGTTCTTCATGATGTTCTGTCAGACCTTTAAAGGTTTTCTCTTTATCCAGTAAGGCAATGATATTTCGTCGCATCTGAGATTCAGTTAATTGTTGCTCGCTCAACCAGAACAAATCATTTGAGATGGTTTCGGACAGGCTTGCGATTTTTTCGTGTTCCTTTTCATACAGGCTGATATCCCATCTGCTTTGTCTTTCGATCTTTGCGAATTCCGGAAACAGGTAACGTTCTTCCAGCTCTGCGTGGGCCTGATGACACACGTTAAAGCTGTTCAGACAGGTTAATGCCTCATCTAGCTGGCCTTGCAAAAGAAATTCCTGATGTTGCATAAATAACTCTCTGAGATCCAGATGTTGTTTGTGAATGATTTTTACCAGCATTGTCTATGTCTTTGTATTAATGGTACAGGTAGCGTACTTTAATTGAGAAGTCCTGTTCTACACCTTCGGCTTATCATTAATTAACTGCCTCTATGCACTCATACTCAACCGCCGCCTGTGGATCAGTTCCTGGTTCGCCACCAAAACAAATCGTACCAGATCCGGACAATATTTTTTCTTCCCGGTGCAGACGCACAAAATTATCACCTTCGTGAATTACGCCAGTACCATTTGTGCTCATATCACAAAGATGGAAACGCCCGTGGCGATAATAAATCTCACCATGGTGACGTGAGGTAAAATCACCATACACCACAAGCTCGTTATCCTCACCACGGCCAATATGGCAATGAGTCTTGTGTGGATTCATTTCAAACTGCTGATCTTTATAGCGCAGGATTAATGCGCTATGTGCCAGTTCACCAGAGATTTCATGTGTGGCAGTACCGACCACCACGGTAGCTTCACTATCATCTTCATCCCATGGAACTGCGTAGACATCAATATCACCACTACCATCTTCGGCTTCGATACGGTCGATAAAATTGGCCGTGCATTTAATCATCGGCGGTAGTTCATCAATGCTCTTTTGTGTTGTCAGTATTTCATCACGTTTGGCCATACAGATAACCTGTTGGGCCAATGTTGGTGCCTCACCGATGATATCGTCTTTGCGATACACCCCGCTCCCATAATGCCAACCAATCTTGATATGCAGTTCTCCGGATTGAAAACGCCCTGCTTCGCTGGCGTCACGTAATGCCAGATGCATCTGCATGGCAGCCTGCACGGCCTTGTCCGGTCGGTTAAATGAGCACATGATCTCATCACCGATAGTCTTGATCTTTTTGCCCTCGTATTTTTCCACGATTTCGGTTAATAAATCGATACAAACATGTATATCAGCACAGGCAATAGTATCGCCAAATTTCTCATAGAGACGAGTGCTGCCGGAGACATCGGCATATAGAACAACCATCCTCAACCTGGTATTACTCAATTTATCTCTCCTGACGGATCAGCCCAAAACTTCACTTTAATGGTAATTCTGAATAAAGAGCGAAGATTTGTCCTTGATCAATAAAACAGAAACTTTTTTTACCAAATTAATAATATGTACAGGCAGCATACTGCTTAATAATGCTATTGCTTCTGCACAGATATTGGTTCAATTAACTACTCTAGTGCGGCCAATTTTTCCCTGGTACTTTGCAGTTCTTCCTCGCTAACACGCAGAATCTCAAGCAGTACATCCCGGTTTTCCAGTTGCGTAGCCTGTTCTGCAAAGTCGGCATTTAATCCACCTGAAATATCTTTTTTAATCCTGTCCATACGCTCTTCGAGTTCCTGCTTTTTGTCCAATAAGTCCTGTTTGTTTTCACTCATTCTTTTCTCCCTATTGTTTGCCCCACCATTCACAAAATTCATCAAAAGTGATCTTGCCATCATGATTAGTATCGACCAGATCAAAGGCCAGGGTCTTTTCCTCCAGAGTCTTTTCACCCAGCAGCTTATCCAGCATGCAACTGAACTCTTCCCAATCTATCCTGCCATTACTATCCACATCACAATCATCAAAGAACGATTTGAGTTCCTGTAATTTTTCTTCACTTATTTCAGACATATCTTTCTCCCATTCTATGTTTACAAAATTGCGTCCAGTGGTTTATACAAGTTCTCATAAGCCAGTGCTGTAGCTACAGGCTGACAGGTGATCATACCCATATGGGTATTAAGCCCTTTAGCAAAACCAATATCCTGTTTTAAAGCCTGCAAACCAGCGGCCGCCAATTTGCTGACATACGGCAGTGTAACTGTGGTTAAAGCGATGGTAGATGTCCGTGGATAGGCACCGGGCATATTGGTCACACAATAATGAATAACATCATGTGTGACATAAACCGGATCAGAGTGGGATGTAGGTCTTGAGGTCTCAATACAGCCACCCTGATCAATACTCACATCAACAATCACCGAGCCGGGCTGCATAGACTTGACCATCACTTCGCTAACCACATGTGGCGCCCTGGCTCCTGCCTGTAATACTGCGCCAACAACAAGATCAGTGACCTTGATATGCTTTGCTATATTTTCCGGTGTCGATTCAACAAACCCCATGTTTTCCGGAGAAGCATACTGCATCGCTTCAAAACTGGATCGTTTACGACCGAACACATACACATTCGCCCCCATACTCTCCAGTGTATGCGCGGCATGTTGTCCAACAATCCCGCTACCAATCACCATGACCTTACCATTCCGTTTGCCCATCACACTCCCCAGTTGCACACCTTTGCCAGCATTGAATTTAGCCAGGTAATATCCACCAACATTTGCCGCAACATTCCCGGCAACTGCACTCATAGGTGCGAGTAAAGGTAAGCGTCCCTGCTCATCCTCGACCGTTTCATAGGCGATAGCGCTGGTACCTGCCTTGATAAGGGCATCGGTTAATGCAGCAGGAACACCAGCCAGATGAAAATAGGTGAACAGGATATTGCCTTTCAGTAGTTGATATTCCTGCTCCAATGGTTCCTTGATTTTGACCACCAAATCCCCATCCCAGGCCTCGGCAGTTGATACGATCTCTGCACCTGAAGATAAATATTCTTCATTGGAAAAACCGGAACCAACACCGGCATTTTCTTCAATCGAGACCTGGTGTCCTTCAGCAACAAGTAGACTGGCGCCCGAAGGCGTAAGGGCAATCCTGTTTTCTTTATCTTTGATTTCCTTAACGACACCAATTCTCATTACTTATAACCCTCCCGGTCAGGACAAATCAGACCTCTCTGTCTGGATTATAGCAATTGTCCCTTTTACAAGGCTTGTGATAACGCACGGACTGTTGATCCAGATCAAATATGGTTCCTATCGTCCCCATATTTATCTGCCTTTATTGTAAATAGACGGAGTCAGGTCGAATCAGAGATGTTCATGCTATTTATTACAATGTAACCACCTATGAAACAATTTCGACATTATCGGCATAACGATATAGGTCATAAGAGTAACCAGTGTCAGTGACATAATAGCGATTCGTACGACGAAATGCAGCTCACTAATAAAGGGCGTAAGGTAAAGATAATTTAATAGCGATAAGAGAAAGATGGATATCCAGACAATAATCAACATCTTGTATTTTGGTGGCGGGACCAGTGCTTCTTCTCCCGGGATGGTAAACCAGGTTTCCAGTCCGCTGAGGATTTCCAGTTCCTGTTCGCCCTGCTCTACTTCAGCATAGCGCTCTAACCATTGCTGTCGAACCTCTGAACCTTCCCATGCCAGATAGTTTCGCATGGAATCAAATTTAAAAACGATGCGATAGTAATCGCCAGTTTTTGTAGGACGGATAATGTTTGCACCAAGATGTCCCTTGAATGACATGGCATCTTTTGTTGTGCCAGACATAACTTCTTCAAAGTCTTCTATACGATCTGGCTTGGCTCGTCGCTTTACAATTATCGTAACTGGAGTATCACAATCGATTCCAGATGATTTATCATTCTGTCCCATTTAATTTGGCATCTTCCACGTGACTTAATCTCTAGAAATTGTATATTACCATTAACAATATTCATAACTCTCAACCACTCCTGGAATGTGAGTATTATGAGCCTACCCCTTTAAGCAGATTAGATACTTAGATGAGTTTAGTATTTGAAGAACTGGACTACCAGAAAACCCCACTGGGCGATATCAGCCTTCGACGTCGTTCGGAGCCCAGACTTGATGGGAAAGTTCTCTACGAGGTAAAACTCAACGATGACTTCCTGATGTCCAGCCTGTTCACCGAAGCCGAGATCCAGCTTGCAAGACTCGGCCTCACTGCACTTAAAGGAAATAACCATAAAAACGATCTGGACATAATTGTTGGTGGATTGGGTCTGGGCTATACAGCCGTCGCTGTGCTGGAAGACCCGTCAGTCAAATCACTCAGGGTCATAGATGTGATGGCACCGGTAATCGATTGGCACCATCGTGGCCTGGTACCTCTAGGCGAAAAACTATGCACAGATCCACGCTGTACCCTTGTCCACGCCGACTTCTTTGAACTAGCAACATCATCTGCTGGTTTTGATCCCGCGGATCCAGAACGATTAGTACATGCAGTGTTTCTGGATATAGATCATTCACCCAGCCATTGGCTAAATTCAGGAAACAGTACTTTTTACACTGAGGGTGCACTTACAAATATGGCAAAGAAAATTTACCCTGCTGGTATTTTCGGACTCTGGTCAAATGATCCCCCGGAAAAAGAATTCACCAATCTTCTGGAGTCAGTGTTTGAGTCCACAGAATCTCATATAGTCTCTTTTCCAAATCCCTATACCGGTGGTCAATCAACCAACACAGTCTATATCGCCCACAAGGATATATAACTGTAAGGACACCTTTACGGAAGCAGGGGTAGAGAACACGGTATTGAGTAGAAATTTTCAAGTGGTTGCTTCCCAGCGTAAGCGGAAATTCGTTTCTAATGCTAGTATTTAAGAAAGCTCTCGTTGAATATATTTATTCAATACATCAACCCACTTACCTGTGCGCTCAGCGGTAGTTATACAACTGTAATTTATCATTGGTCCAGGTTGTACTAAGGGACGGAATGTCGTGCCCTTAATGCATGAGTGTTTCAGTGATGCTGCTATAGTAGCGACCCCTTGTCCTGCAGCAACCAAACCAATTGCAGTCGATCGTGGTGCGGTTTCGATAATTGCTCTTGGACTAAATCCTGCTTGATGACAGTAGGAAATAATCTCATCATACATAAAGGGGTTTGTAGCACGCGGAAATAGAATAAGGGTTTCATTTTTCAATTCTTCAAGAGCTACGGTTTTTTTACGAGTCAAAGGATGACTTTCAGGCAATATTATACCAGTCTGATCTGCTCTAATTGGAATAGTCTTTAGTAAAGGATGTTCAGGTCTGTAAAGGATAAATGCTGCATCAAGACGTTCAGAAATAACACCTCCAATTAACTCGTCTGAGGTTTCTTCAACAAATTTAAATTCACAACCTTCAAGATTGTTTTGTATTTCTTGAATCACAGATGGAAGAAAATATGACATAGCCGCACTTGAATAGCCGAATCTGAGAATAGCAGATTGACCAGAAGCTATCTTTTGGGTGTGATGTGCAGTTTCATGTAAATCACTAAATAATATAGGAAGTTTGTAATAAAGAAATTCTCCTGCTGCAGTTAATTTAATTCTTCGTTTTTGACGATCAAATAATTGGCAACCCAGTGCTTCTTCTAGTTGTGCAATCTGACGAGATAATGCCGGTTGGGCAATATGTAGATTATCTGCAGCTTTCCTGAAACTCAGTTCATCTGCAATAGCCATGAATGAACGAAGGTGCCGAAGCTCAAATCTAAACTGATAACTGTTCGATATCATATGAGCGATATTCTATATTGGACGGATATCAATAGTCTAATGATAATTCATGCCCATCAGACATATGTACTGGTATAAACCAAATTAAGGAGAATTATTATGAGTAATACATTCAAGATTAGAAACACATGGCCAATTATCTTATTTGCCCTGATGTTTTTATTTAATTCATCATTATTGCAAGCTGAGGACGTTACAGGTGGACGTGCTGTTATTACCGCACTGAATTCTCAATGGAATAAGGCATTCAATAGTGGTGATCCTGAATCAGTGGCCGCGCTTTATAATGAAAATGCAATCTTATCGCCAGGTAACGGCGAAGTGCTCAAAGGCCGGATTGCAATAGAAGGTCTGTTCCGTAGTTTCATAGAGAATGGCGTCCATAATCACACCATAGAAATCATTAGTGTTCATCATGATGGCAATACGATGTACGAAGTTTCGAAATGGAGTGCCTATGGAGCGGAGAAAGACGGAACTAAACCAGTGTTTGGCGGAATTTTTGTCAATGTTTTCCAGATCGACTGTAACGGAGAATGGAAATCACATTTACACACTTGGAATACATCAAGTTAGACTCCCAAACTAAATCAATAGTAAATCAATAGGGTCAGTGTCGATTGATTGAAATGGCAGTATTAAGCGGACACTCAATACAATTAAAATGGTTCAGATATTATTCTGATACAATAATCTCACGATATGCCTCCATGCCCTTAGGCAACTCCCAGTCCAGGAGCTTAACGGCAGAAATTTTCGTCGGCTCATCTGACATAAAAAATACTGCCCTGAGACCATCTGTAAAGTAAAAATCATTTTCAGCATTGTAATGAGGATTGTCATATGTGGCAGGTTTATGACCTTTCACAAAACCAATTTGACGAACTTCCTGTCCTTGTAGAATATCCTGTAATAAATAAAACCGTGCATCGTCCATATCCGGATCTATAACATGAGTCGTCGGTGGCCTTAAACGGCCTGATAATTTAATACCATCGTCCCGACTTATCTGAGCAACCCAAACATGTTCACCATTGAAAGTCACTGGAGCCAACCACAATCTCATATGATTACGCTCATCAATAATTGCGCGTGATTTCTGGAACGCAAGATCATGCTCTCTATTGAACATATAAAGTGGTGATATTGGTGCGTAGCGATAACGTGAACCAAAAATAAAAGCACTTATCATGCGTCTCAGAGATGAACCAGTTACAGGTGCCGTAACATCCCACTGCCGCGATATAAGCGCGGAACGCACTTTATTAAGATGTCCGACAAAAACAATGTTAATCGGATCTCCATATTGACCATTAATACTTTGAGCACAGCATGCCATTTTTTCCAGCCAATTCCGGAGACCCGCCTTATCTAACTCAACAAATTCAGCCTCAGAATAAATATTTTCTGGATCCAGATCGAAGTAGTCGTCTGGTAACCCAGGAACAGGAGCAACAATTGTGTGTTTTATAATTCTACTTGGGCTATGTAATTCAACGATAAAAGACTTCAATCCCTCATCGGCATGAGTATAGACAAAGCCACTAACCGTGTGCTGTGGAGGAATAAAATTAGGTATCTGATTTTCTACAAGTTGCGCATACAAATCTTTGTGAGAAATTTTGCCATATTTCGATATTCTCCTGGCGACTTCGAATGCTGGAAAATATTCACTATCTACACTTATTGGGAATAACCAGTTCGCTTCCTCGCTATTATTACTAATCTTAATCCACACAGCCTGAACACCAACATCGTTCAAAGGAGCCCCAAAAACTTCCTTACTTTCATTTCTGCCTAATGCAGCAGCTTCTATGATGATGTTATCGGATTCAAAGCGGGTGACCCGATCCAGATAATGGGTCTCATCATCATGAACTGGTCTATAAGTTGAACAACCTGAAAGCGTTGTAAAAATAGCTAGAAGCAGTACCACATAATAATGTGTTGTGGACTCAAGAATGTTGCGGAAATATAGAGCTAGCATTAATATTTAAATGAGATAAAAATTAGTAAAAAACCAAACATTAAATCAGTAAGAATCAATAGGGTCAGCGTCGATTGATTGAAATGGCAGTATTAAACAGACACTAATTATTATGTAATTCCAACGTCCCCACCAGATCAGAAATATTGTCTATTTCATGTTCATCCAGGTAATCCACAATACCCTGGTTAATCTTCGGGCATATTAATGGGTTGTAGAAAAGAGCTGTGCCAATGCCCACTGCGGCAGCACCCGCGATAATAAATTCCAGTGCATCTTTTGCCGAAGTAATGCCACCCTGACCTATGATCGGCACATTATGTTGTTTACTCACCTGATAGACTTTATGCACCATGAGCAGTGCTATAGGCTTGATGGCTGGTCCGGATAACCCTCCCTGATTATTGCCAATAACAGGCTGACGGTTTTCAATATCGATGGCCATACCCATCAGTGTATTGATGACGGCCAGTCCATCTGTCCCTGCTTCTATACAACGGCGTGCATTTTCGGCGATGTCTGTCTGGTTTGGCGACAACTTGGTAATAATAGGTTTATCTGTTGCACGTCGACAAACTTCAACAACTCGAGCCGACATATCAGGATCATTGCCAAAGGCCACTCCCCCTTCCTTAACATTGGGGCAAGAGATATTAATCTCCATGGCATCAATCGGTGAGTCATCAAATATCCGGGTAATGGCCTCGTACTCTTCAACCGTTGAACCTGACAGATTGGCGATGAATCTAGTCTCCTCAAAATCCAGATTAGGCAGATAATCATTAACTACGACAGCAGATCCGGGATTCTGCAAACCGATGGCATTCAGCATACCCATGGGGGTTTCCATTACTCTATGCGGTGGATTGCCCAAACGCGGTTCCAGTGTTGTGCCTTTCAGGCAGATGGCACCCACGTCGGTATTGGAAAAGCCATTCACACGTGTATATTCTTCACCAAAACCGACGCAACCTGACAAGAGTACCTGTGGTGAACTAAAATTCATCCCACAGAAGTCTATCGCCAGTTTATTATTTAATTTTTTATCCATTTACTCTTTCATCTAGAGGCATGCTTTATGATTCATGTTGTTTTGTACGAGCCGGAAATCCCGCCCAATACCGGTAATATTATACGATTATGCGCCAATACCGGGGCACAATTACATCTGATTCATCCACTCGGGTTTGAACTAGATGATGCCAAACTATTGCGTGCAGGTCTTGATTATCATGAATGGGCTGATGTTCATGAGCACGATTCCCTGAATGCTTTTACTGAGTGTATCAAACCTGAAAAGATGTATGCCATTTCAACCCGGGGAAAGACCTTATATTCTGAAGCTGAATATCCCGATGATGTCGCATTATTATTTGGACCTGAAACCCGGGGTCTGCCCCAGTCATTTCTCGATGATCTGCCAGACAGTGATGTTCTCAGGTTACCCATGTTGCCCGATAGTCGCAGTCTTAATCTATCCAATGCGGCAGCGATATTTGTTTACGAGGCCTGGAAACAAAATAATTTCTTAATCTAATTCATGCCGTTGGTCGCGCATCAACAAAGCCTTGACTGCATCGCCTGGCAATATCTCACCATTCAACACCTTGCAAACTTGCTGGGTAATTGGCATTTCAATATTATTTTTTAGGGCCAGCTGATAGACCTCCTGTGAGGTCTTCATCCCTTCAATCGCCTGACCAATATTTTCACAGGCCTCTGCTACCGTGGAGCCTTTGGCCAGCTCAAGACCAAACCTGCGATTGCGAGACTGATCATCAGTACAGGTGAGTATCAAATCACCCAGGCCAGTCAGGCCCATAAAGGTTTCCTGCCTGCCGCCCATGACAACGCCTAGCCTGATAATTTCTGCGAGGCCTCTAGTGATCAAGGCAGCACGGGTATTTGAACCAAATCCAAGGCCA
>Ga0164313_10002485_pt1 | contig 16487 bp, 18 predicted proteins | sample GuaBasSedimGuay4_FD_113735 | JGI IMG/M metagenome (GOLD analysis project Ga0164313, IMG submission 113735) | Subseafloor sediment microbial communities from Guaymas Basin, Gulf of California, Mexico - Guay4, Core 4569-4, 0-3 cm | ecosystem: Environmental > Aquatic > Marine > Hydrothermal vents...
CTAGTGTCAAGTCAACCTTCAATTGACGGATAAAGGCGCTTTAGTTTTGTTCTTGCGTCTTTCGATTCAAATCTCCAGTTGATGACGGAATTTTTATTATTTCTATGATCTTGCCAAGCCTTAACTTCCTGCTTGATTGTATTGATGTCATCAATTCTTCTGTTTAAACATTGGCCATTCAACACATTAAGTTCTATCTCTGCCATGTTTAGCCAACTCCCATGTTTCGGAGTATAAATAAATTCAAATCTGTCCCATATCCGTTTGGCTTCCTTAGCTTCAAATGCTTCATATAAAGAACTTGGTTTGTGTGTGTTAAGGTTATCCATTACCAAGGTGATCTTTTTTGCATCTTTATAGTGTTCATCCGCAATCTCCTTAATAAATACTGCCCAATCCTTTTTGGTTTTCCTTTCGGTTATTTTTACCGTTCTTTTACCTTTGAGTGGCTCGTTGACCATGAAAATATTACAAAGCCCACAACGTATATACTCATAATCAATTCTTTTCTCCATTCCTTTCTTCATCTTTATCGGCAAGCGAGTCTCCTTTATTAGTTGCTTGGGTGACTCGTCCATGCAGATAACCGGGTAATCTTTTGAAAATGGTCGTTTGTAAACATCTAACACATTTTCCATATTAGCCACGAATTCAGCACTTTGCTTAGGTGGAATTATCCATCCTTTAACCCGCCAGGGTTTTATCTCGTTTTTTTAAAACTCGTCGTACTGTTTCATACGATAGGCTTTCTACATATTCCAGCTCCACCATTTTATCCGCCAGCATTCGTAATGACCACTTTGAAAACCCCTTTGGTGGTTCATTGCAACTGATGGCTATTAAATGAGCTTCAGCGTCACCATCCATCTTCTTTTCATATGTTCGTGTACTCGCTCTTCGCTCTAAACACGATTCAAACCCTTGTTCAACAAACCTTTTTTTTATCCTGTCTATTGTACGCATCCCTACTTTTAAAACCCGGACTATTTCTGCATTTGTGATTTTATCAGATTGATCTCCTTCATCACAGTTTAGCAATATGTACGCATTACGATAGGTCTGAGTGGAATGACTGCCCTTTTTTATGATTCGCATTAATTCATCCCTTTCCGTTTGTGTTAATGTTACTTTGTATCTAACCATAATTGTTTTTGATAAAGATAATAAATATATACGTCATATTACGTATGACTTGATACTAGTGCAATCTTCGCATTTGCATTTTTTTGAAATTCAGATTCTAATATATGTATGTATTCCTCTATTTCCACTGTTAAGTCTAATGATAAAAGTTCAGCTTTAGTTTGTTCATCATATGGACTCCTCATTTGAAAGCTGTGTCTAAAATTACACAATTTTCTCTAAATCAAATTTAGGAATAAAGAGGTATATGGGCATTTATGATATTTTGAACCGGCAAAGAGCTATGTAATTTTAATTTCTTATCCTTTTGTTTCTCTGGATCTATTAATGATAGATTACTCCATCAATTTTTTCGATATCCTTCCACTCGCAATCTTTGCAGCAATAAAACCTAATATGGCAATAGTACAAATAACGCTGAACACATTGATAAAGTAAAATTCAACCGGATAGGCCAAAGACTGCGTAATCATTATAAACCCGTATTTCTTTTGCAATAAAACAAAGGGTATTGCAATTGATAAACCAACAAATAATCCAAATAATGTGAGTAAAAATCCATGTAATACGAAAATTCTACGAATGTCTCTAATTTCGGATCCAAGGTGAAAAAGTGTTTTCAAATTATCCTTTTTATCAATGATCATCATAACAATGGCTCCTATCACATTAAACAGGGCAATGATTAGAATAAGTGTGAAAACCAAATAAGAAGCCAGATTTTCTGTATTCAACATTTTATAGAATACGGAATTCAATTGTTCTCTTGTTTCCACTTTATAACTCTCTCCTAAAATCTCTTGTAATTCCCCTTGGACATTCTTTACATTTTTTGAATTCGTCAATTTCAATTCAATTGCTGAAATTTGATTGTCTTCATAATCTAACAACTCTTGAACCAATTCCAAGGTTCCAAAAACATATTTTTTATCTAATTCGTTCGTTAATCTATAAATCCCAATGGGTTGTGTATTTACCTGATTAAATGTCGTTTTTGTGCTCGTTATAAATCCTTCTCCCGGTTTTGGCACAAAAATCTTAAGAGCATCGATATAATCATAGGTTCCTATAGATAGAATATTGGATATTCCACTTCCAACTACTGTTGCATACTTAGCCCCATGATTGATCCATTCACCAAAATAGATAGCGGTATCCATTCTGTTCACTTTCAAATAATTACTATCAACCCCTTTAATTACAGCAATATGCGACTTGTCTTTATAATTAAAAAAGGCACGCTCCTCAATTACCTTTGTATATGCCTTGATTTTATCGTTGGCAATTGATTTTTGGAGAGGATCATTAAATAAAAAGGACTTTCCCTTAACAGAAGAAATCTTCAAATCCGGATCTGAAGTTTGAATGAAACTTAAGCTAAACGTCTTTAATCCTGAAAATACTGAGAGTACAACAAACAGAGCAATGGTGCTAACAATTACACCAATTGTTGCAATAGAGGTAATAATATTAATAGCGTTGTTATTGCTTTTTGAGAACAAATAGCGCTTGGCAATATAAAATGAAAAATTCAATTTACTTCTTTTTCTTATTAGATAAAATAGCTGGATTTTTAATTGGATCCTCATCTTCACCTCTTAAGGCAGCATCAATATTTTCAATATAATCCAGAGAATCATCAATAAAAAAACTAAGTTCAGGCATACGTCGTAGTTGATTTTTAGTTCGCTGTGCCATTTCATATCGTATCGTGCTAGTATTTGCTCTTATCCCATCCAATATGGAAGAACTTTTTGAAGGTGGGAAAACACTCAAATATATTTTCGCCTGACCCAAATCTGAAGTTACATAAACCTTGGTAACCGAAATGATCACACCTCTCATATTTTCACGAGCTGCACTTTGCAAAATATCAACCAAATCTCTTTGTAAAACTCCGGCGATTTTTTTTTGTCTATTCGTTTCCATAGTGGCAAAATTAATGCATATAAACATCAAAACTATTTATTTTTGAATTATTTGACGGTAAGGAATTTTAATTGCTTTTTTTTTTTTAAATTAACCTTATGGATAAAATTGAACATATTGGTATAGCAGTTAAAAATTTAGAGGATTCGAACAAAATATTCTCATCTCTTTTTGGTAAAGATAATTACAAAGTTGAAGAAGTTTTGACTGAGGGTGTTAAAACTTCTTTTTTTCAAATAGGACCTAATAAAATCGAATTACTGGAAGCCAACAACCCTAATAGTGCCATAGCAAAATTCATCGATAAAAAAGGAGAAGGAATACACCATATAGCATTTTCTGTTAAAAATATAACGGAAGAGATCGGTAGACTAAAAAAACTAGGTTTTCATATAATAAACGATACTCCAAAAAAAGGTGCGGATAATAAACTGGTTGCTTTTGTGCATCCTAAAACAGCAAATGGAGTGTTAATAGAACTGTGCCAGGATATTTAATTTATCGCATTTGAAATGCTTGATTTTATGTTTTTCTTTTCTTCAGAATTAATTACCTTGCAATTCTTAAATTTTTTCATTCTCCATGAGTACATCTTTTGAAAAATATCAAAAAAGAAGGTTGCGTTCCTCTTATATTTCAGTAATAATTAGTATTTCTATGGTCCTTTTTTTACTCGGTTTTTTAGGCCTATTAATAATAAACACTAAGAAAGTATCTAATTATTTCAAAGAACAGGCCGCGATTACTCTTTTTTTGAACAATGATGTAGCGTTAAAGGGAATTAAAAACCTACAGGCATCGATCGATGAAGAAATTTTTACAAGGAGTACGGAATTCATTTCAAAAGAAGATGCAGCAAAAATCTATAAAGAGGAGAACGGTGAAGATTTTATGGATTTTTTAGGATATAACCCATTGCATAATTCTATTGATATTTTTGTTAAAGCAGAATACGTTACTCCGGAAAAAATGACTGAAATTGAAGAAAAATACGCTTCAAATCAGTTTGTTTCTGATGTATCTTACGATAAACCATTAATAGGATTACTAACAAAAAATGTAAAAAGGATCAGTTTTTTTATTTTATTATTTAGTGGCTTAGCTACTTTAATTGTTGTTGTTTTGATCAATAGTTCCATACGCTTATCGGTGTATTCTAAACGTTTTACAATCAAAACAATGCAAATGGTTGGGGCTACAAAACGTTTCATTAGAAAACCTTTTATTTGGAGAAGTGTGAAATTAGGAATTGCCGGTGCAATTCTAGCATTAATAGAGCTGACAATTGTACTTTACTACCTGAACAATAATTTTCCTGATTTTGGTTTTATGAATGATCCATTGGAACTGTTGATCTTGTTCGGCTCAGTATTCATTATTGGAGTAACTATAACCTGGTTCAGTACATTTTTTGCGACACAAAGGTTTTTAAATCTCAGAACGGATGAATTGTACTATTAAAAAATAAAAAATGGCAAAAAAACAAAATAATAAAACCGGACAATTTCTATTTGGAAAAAGAAATTATATAATAATGAGTATTGGTATAGTTGTAATACTCCTGGGGTTCATTCTGATGGTAGGAGGGGGAAGTGATGACCCTCTGGTTTTTAATGAGTCCATATATAATTTTCGGCGTATTCGAATAGCTCCTACAATAGTACTTATTGGTTTGGCAATTGAAGTATACGCTATAATGGCCAACCCCATAAAAAAAAATAAATAGATCTTCCCCGTTCAATATAATTTGATACATCTTACATGAGTTATTTAGAAGCAATTATTCTTGGTATTATTCAAGGTCTGACAGAATTTTTACCAGTGTCTTCGAGTGGTCATTTAGAATTGGCAAAAGCTATTTTTGGTGATCAGTCCTTACCACAGGAAAGTTTAACCTTTACCGTGATTTTACATTTTGCAACAGCATTAAGTACAATTGTAGTTTTCAGGGTTGAAATTTTACAGATCATCAGAGGATTATTTCAATTTAAATGGAACGAGGAATTTATTTTCTCACTAAAGATCATTATATCCATGATTCCCGCTGTAATCATTGGTCTGCTTTTTGAAAAAGAGTTGGAAGCTTTTTTCGGAGGGCAAATTCTGATGGTAGGGTTTATGCTTCTGATAACAGGACTGTTATTACTATTTGCGGATAGAGCTAAAAATACTACTAAAAATGTTAGTTTTTATAATGCATTAATTATTGGTATATCGCAAGCAATAGCAATGTTGCCCGGCATCTCAAGATCAGGTGCTACAATTTCTACCTCTATTCTCCTCGGAGTAGATAGAACCAAGGCTGCGCGTTTTTCATTTTTAATGGTTATACCTTTGATCCTAGGGAAAGTAGCCAAGGATATCTATGGTGGGCAAATTGACTTTGAAGGTTCAAATATTGGAGCTTATTCTATTGGCTTTATCGCGGCGTTTTTAGCAGGATTATTTGCTTGTAATTGGATGATCTCCCTAGTAAAAAATAGTAAATTATACTATTTTGCGATCTATTGTTTTATCATTGGGGCTATGGCGATTGGCTATGCTTATTTCTATTTATAATGGACGCAGAGGATTATAAGAACGGACAAGTTATATTAATCGACAAACCATTGGGCTGGACTTCATTTCAGATAGTAAATAAGTTGAGATGGGCAATTCGCAGAAAATATAAATTAAAAAAAATCAAAGTCGGACATGCCGGAACCCTAGATCCGCTTGCTACCGGCTTATTGATCATTTGTACCGGGAAATTCACAAAAACCATAGACCAAATACAATCAGAAAGAAAAGAATATACAGGTACTTTTACGCTTGGTTCGACCACTCCTTCTTATGATTTGGAAACTGAAATTGATCAAACTTTTCCGACAACTAATATTAGTAATTCTGACATTCAAAAAACTTCGAAATTATTTCTTGGTGTGATTGATCAAATACCACCCTTGTATTCTGCTATAAAAAAAGATGGTATCAGACTCTATGAGCTCGCCAGAAAAGGAGAATCTACGGAAATAAAATCAAGAAAAATTGAAATTTACGAATTTGAAATAACTAAAATAGAAATGCCAAATGTCTGCTTTAGAATTGCGTGCAGCAAAGGCACTTATATACGATCGATAGCAAATGATTTTGGTAAAGCATTAAACTGCGGGGCTCATTTATCCTCTCTGAGAAGAACAAAAAGTGGTAAATATACGGTGGAAAATGCTATTGGACCTCTGCAATATGTTGAAAATATCGATTAGAAAAAGTGTGAGATCCAGCTGATATTAGCTGGTGTTTCCCAACAACAGTCATATTCGCTTTTAGTATTTATTAAATTATTAAAAACAATAGTTTTTTTTGACACTCCTTTGTTTTTTAGTAATTTTTTAAAATCTGTTATTTCTTTTAATTGAACAAACTCTCCCTGCTTAAAACATACATTTACTTTATCTATAAGGGTAACATCCAGTTCTTTCTCTATAGATAAAATGAGCGAAACCAAGCTTTCATTTTGTTCTGAGGATAACGGTGTTAGATCAGAAACAAGAATAATGAGAAATCGATCGTACTTAATTTCAAAAAATAAATCGTTGTCCAAAAGATCTTCTATAAATATATTGACCTTTTCAACAATAATTGGAACTTCGCCAGGGTAGAATTTTCTACTCGAAGGATAAATATAAATTTTTGATGTTTCCGGAAGTTTCTTATAATCGACAATCATAAATATTCTATAAATAAACCACCTCGACCCAAGGGTACGAGGTATTAAATTGAGTTTGCAATGCAAACATCCTGATTTCCGTCCGCCGAATCCGCCAACGGCGGAGAAGGGGGATTAAATTCTATAATTCAATCCTTTGAACATTGATTTCACCAAGCCATCCAGGTCAATTTTAGATTGCCAATTCCAATCCTTTTTTGCCTGACTGTCGTCTATACTTTGTGGCCATGAATTTGCAATTTCTTGCCGAGAATCTTCCTTGTAGTTGATTATAAATTCAGGGATATATTTTCTTATAACCCCGGCCAACTGTTTTGGTGAAAAACTCATTGCTGCAATATTATAGGATTCAAATTTAGCAATGTCCTTATTTTCCATTAACTGAATAGTCCCATCTATGGCATCATCCATATACATCATTGGCAAAACTGTTTCTTCCTTTAAAAAACTTGTATAGCTTTTATTTTTGATTGCCTCATGAAACATATGAATTGCATAATCAGTGGTTCCTCCTCCGGGAATCGTTTTATAACTAATAATACCAGGGTATCTTATACTGCGAACATCCACCCCAAACCTCTTATGATAATATTCACACCAATTTTCCCCCGCTAATTTACTCATCCCATATACGGTTGTTGGATTTAATATTGTTTGCTGGGGTGCATTTAATTTTGGAGATGCAGGTCCAAATACCGCTATAGAACTTGGCCAAAAAACTTTATCAATAAATTTATCCTTAGCTAAATCAAGAACATGAAACAAAGTATTCATATTTAAATCCCAAGCTTTTTTAGGATTTTTTTCAGCAATAGCAGATAGCATTGCTACCATGAGGTAAACATCTTTTATCCCATATTTTTCAATGACCCTAAAAACATCCTTTTTTGAAGTTGCATCGAGTATCTCGAAAGGACCTGATTTCATTACTTCATAATTACCAAATCGGATGTCAGAAGCGATAATATTTTCATTTCCATAAATATGTCGTAGCTTCAATACTAGTTCGGTACCTATTTGTCCACTGGAGCCTATAATGAGAATTTTTGATGCCATCTAATGATTATTTCGGTCGAACAAATATAATGAAATATGTATAGTTCTAATTATATAAAAACCTCAGGAAGCAGTCCATAAATATTCCTTATTTTTGAGCTTTAATTCGTTATAAGTTGAAATGAAAATAAAATGGTTGTTTTTTGGTTTACTGCTGATGCTTGTTTTTTCTTGTCGTAAATCAATATCCAAAGAAGAACTCACTACTGCTTCAGACAGTACAAATATTAAACTGTTAAAAACGAATTATCCGGAGGTAAAACTAAATTCAGAAGCGAAAAAAGAAGTTGAAGAATGGACAGAATACCAAAAAATGAATGATTTTATAAAGCAATATAGGAATATATCCTCGATAGATGCCTTATTTAACGCCAACGAACTCTCTGAATTAGCGCAACAATTAAAAGATACTATTCGCGTTGAAAAGTTTGAAATCCCTTCGGTAAAGATCAGATTAAATGTTTTACACTCCGAAACTTTACGTCTGGCAGATATGGCTTCCATAAACAACATTAGCGTGGAAGAAATAAAAAATGAAAATGAAAATATTTTAAATGCTTTTTCTGCGTTAAACTTAAAAATCAATAATATAATAATTCAGGAAAACTTGAATAGTGATGTGAGCAAATTTATTGAAGAAATAAAGAGAACTGCCAAACCAACATCCGAGGATAGCATTTCCAAAGAAAAAATATTAAAATAATCCTATATGTTTAAACCAGTGAAAAACTATATCATAACGAGTCTTATTATCTTATTTTTTAGTGTAATGTACGGACAGGATTTAAAGAAAGATATAAACATGATTATAAATCAATGGCATAAAGACGCGGCAGAATCAAATTTCGATGCATACTTTGAAACAATGAGTGACGATGGTATTTTTATAGGAACTGATGCCTTAGAAAATTGGAAAGTATCAGAATTTAAAGAATTTACGAAGCCCTTTTTTGATGAAAGAAATACTTGGAATTTTGTCCCTCTCGAAAGAAATATTTATAGCAATTCTAGTAATAACGTGGTTTGGTTCGATGAACTTTTAGATACATGGATGGGAATTTGTCGAGGTTCAGGGGTATTAGTGAAAGACAATAATGAATGGAAAATAGTACATTATGTAGTCTCTGTTGCCATACCAAATGAGAATGTCAAGGAAGTAATTGCAACTAAAAAAGAAAATGACGATATTTTAATTGACTTATTAAGAGAGAACTAATTTCATTTTTTTACTATATTGCAAGGCTTAAGAAAGATGATATAAGATATCCCTTCTAATGAAAAAGATAATATACACTATAATATTTGTAATAGTATCTCATTCCTATGGACAATACAATGAGAATGCACCATGGATGAATACTGTGTATAAAAAATCTACTTCTTCAAAAACAACTTTACAAGATTTATCTAATTCCTTTGATCATTACTGGAAGGGCAAAGATTTTCAGAAAAAGGGTAGCGGTTTTAAACCTTTCAAGCGTTGGGAAAGCCATTGGAGCAGTTATTTAATGACAGATGGAACGATTGCAACTCCCAACTTGATTTGGAAGGCCTGGGATCAAAAACAACAAATGTTGAGATCGGGTATAAGTGACTGGAACTCGATTGGACCTTATACAACAAATGTAAAAACCGGTCAGGGGAGGGTAAATACGTTTATCGTGGATCCCAATAACCCTAGTACTTACTATGTTGGTGCTCCTGCCGGAGGAATATGGAAATCTACAGATTCGGGATTAAATTGGACTCCATTATCAGATCAGCTACCTCAAATAGGTGTATCAGGAATAGCCATTGATCCTAATAATTCTGAAATTATTTACATTGCAACCGGTGATGATGATGCCTTCGACACATATAGTATTGGTGTTTTAAAATCCATAAACGGTGGTAAAAACTGGAATACAACAGGATTAAATTTTTCAACCTCAACTTCAACCTCGAACGAAATATATATTCATCCTACCAATTCAAACATTATATGGGTGGCAACCAGTAAAGGTTTTTATAAAAGTTCAAATGCGGGTGCTACTTGGGTAAAAACCGGATCTGGAAATGTTCTTGATTTTAAATTGAAGCCCGGTGATCCGAATACCATGTATTATGTTACCGCAAATAGATTTTACAAATCTACAGATGGTGGAAATAATTTCGTTACAGGAGCCACAGGGCTTCCTGCTGCATCATCCAGGTTTGCTATTGATATTAGTGAGGTGAAACCTGATGTAATATATCTTTTAAGCGCAAACAATGATACAGAAGGAAGCTTTCAAGGACTTTACCAATCTACAGATAGTGGCACATCCTTTATAAAAACGGGGGAAGAAGATGATATTTTTGGCAGTGAACAATCATGGTTTGATATGGCAATAGCAGTTTCACAAACTGATGCCAATCAAGTTTTTGTTGGAGTTCTTGATATTTGGAGTTCAACGGATGGTGGGAATAATTTCACAAAAATAAACGATTGGCGTCTTCCATCGAGCGCTTCATATACTCATGCGGATATTCATTTTTTAAGATATTTTAATAATAAATTATATGCAGGCACGGATGGAGGGATCTATCAATCTCCTGATGACGGACTATTTTTTGAAGATCTAACCGAAAATTTAAATATCAGTCAGTACTATAGAGTAGCTACTGCAAAACATTCAAAATCAAAGGTAGTTGGAGGATTACAGGATAATGGCGGATTTGGTTATAATAATAATATTTGGAACAATTATCATGACGGAGATGGGATGGATTGTGCAATAGACCCAAATCATCAAAACATATATTATGGGTTTTCTCAATTCGGAGGTAGTTTAAATATTACCTATGACGGCGGGGCCAGTGAAGGTGGAACAGTTGCCAGTGCGCCATCCGATGAAACAGATTTTGTAAATGGAGATGTTGGTGGCGAGTGGATAACACCAATGATCATGAATAATGAAGGAGAGTTGTATGCCGGATATTCCAAATTATACAAACTGGTAAATCGAAGATGGGAGGCAGTTTCATCAAATGTTTTTGGTGGTGATATTGACTACATAGACATTGCTCAGACAAATAGTGATGTCATTTACGTATCCCAATCTAATAAATTGTTTAAAAGCATTGATGGTGGGGTCACCTTTGTTCAAACGAATTTTACTTTTCCTAATACGATAAGTTCGATAGATATAAACAATCAAAATAGCAATATTATATATGTATCGAACTCCGGATATAATGGGAAAATATATCGATCCATTGACGGAGATGCAAATTGGACTGATATAACAAATAATTTACCGAGTGAACCAAAAAATATTATCAAACATCAAGATCAAAGTTTAATAAATGATCTTTATGTGGGCACAAGCCTCGGAGTATATCATATAAACGATGAGATGACCGAATGGGAGGTATTCTCAAATAATTTGCCCAATGTCCCCATTAAAGATATTGAAATAAATACGGAAGAAAATACAATCACTGTCGGTACCTATGGACGAGGTGTGTGGCAATCGCCAATTCCTGTTGTCAAAGCTGATACAGACATAAGTTTGATCAAAATTAACACAAACAACAATATACAGTGTGGTGGAGCAACACCCTTAGTTACGATAAAAAACAATGGTTTAAGTTCTATTGATCAAATGGAACTTAATTATACTATAGACGGGGTTACTTATCAATATGGATATACCGAAAATCTAAGTCCTGACGAAATAAAAGAAATAGAACTTCCATTTATCGAAATAAGTAATATTGGAGAGCACAATCTGCAAATTGAGGCTGTAGTTGCTAATGACGCATTTGTAAATAATAATGTTCTTTTTGCCATTTTCAATACTAATTTTTCAAGTGAAGGACAATATATAAATACTTTTGGAGATGTGAATGAAGATAACTGGCTTGTGACAACCAAAGGCGCTTCCACAGACACATGGCAGAAAGGCCTTACTAATAAATTCAATGGCGCATTTGATAATGCTTATACAACAATTATTACAGGAAATTATCCGGATGAGATAACAAGTTTTTTAATTTCACCCTGTTACGACTTAACTAAATTGGAAAATCCATTTCTTAAATTTGATATGGCCTTCGACATAGAATTAGATTGGGACGTTCTATACATGGAATACACCCTGAATAATGGGGAAAGCTGGGAAATATTAGGATCGAAAGATGATCCAAATTGGTATAATAGTGATTTTATTGACCCGGACAGACCTATAACAGTAGGTAAACAATGGACCGGACAGGATACCGAAATTAAAGAATATAGTTATGACCTGACAGCATGGAATAATGAAGGTAACATTATGTTCCGATTTGTGTTTGCTTCGGATTGGGCAGAAAACGGAGAGGGAGCCACTATTGACAATTTCACCATAGATGCCACCGGAATTTTATTATCCACTGAGAATATTGTTAAAAATGGATTTTCCATTTTTCCGAATCCAGCCTCATCAGAATTTAATATTCAAAGAGCAAGCTTTGAAGACATGGATGTATCCATTTATGATGTAACAGGGAAATTAATATTCAGGGAAAAGAATATTACAGATAACTATTATACAATTAAACTTCCTGAAAAAGTTTCCAAGGGGATTTACTTTTTAAAAATAGTGGAAGGCAATATACATATTGCCAAACAACTCATGATTAAATAGTTATAATCCTTTTCACCCACCCATTGATAATTAAAAAGGTTAAAATAGTGCATTTCACGTATAAATGTGTGCTATACCTTAGTGTTCAAGCTCTCTATTAAGAAATTATGTAATTGGAGCATTTGTTCATATCCCAGTTTTTTACCAAATTGCCCAACCAGATATAATATAATCCAGACGATTGGCATGGCAATACACATTATCATTGCAAATTTATACTCTTGATTAAGCTTGTATTGCGTATAAAACATAACTAAAAAAACAAAAAAAGATATCGCAACAACAAAGTGTAAAAACATAAAAAAAGTCCAAACTTTAGGTTTTGGGCTAAGTAATCCCTTAACTATTGTTTTACTATCTTCTTTAATAACTTCAACGGTTAACTGTGGAGACCAATAATGCTCATCTTCCTGAGGAACATCAATTATAACATGCATATCTGCTATTTGACTTCTAAAGTTACAGTTCTCTTTTTTTAATCCTATTTTCAAATTATCCAGAATTTGATTTTTACCCTGTTCTACTTCAATTCTAAATCTGGGCTTCAGTAAAACTTTATTGATCTGATTATCATGTATTGGCTTATTCATGAGGTAAATTTAACATAAAAAAATTAAGTCTTTAAAATAAAATTTAGTTGTCTAAATTTATAAGATAAACATATCTTTGCAACAAATCTATAAGACCAAAATGGGAAACATTGTAGCAATAGTTGGACGACCAAATGTTGGGAAATCAACACTTTTTAATCGTCTGATTCAGAGAAGAGAGGCCATCACTGATGCAGTGAGTGGTGTTACCCGGGACAGACATTATGGTAAAACAGATTGGAATGGAAAGGAATTTTCAGTAATAGATACAGGAGGATATGTTGTTGGAAGTGATGATGTTTTTGAGGCTGAAATTGACAAGCAGGTGAAATTGGCAATTGATGAGGCCGATGCTATTATTTTTATGGTTGATGTTCAGAGTGGAGTTACGGGTATGGATGAAGAAGTAGCCCAATTATTACGGAAAGTTAAAAAACCTGTTTTTTTAGTAGTAAATAAAGTTGATAGCAGTAAATCAAATGATGACGCGGTTGAATTTTATGCACTTGGCTTAGGAGAATATTTTACAATTGCCAGTATAAATGGTAGTGGCACGGGAGATTTGTTAGATGCAATTGTTGAAGCTCTGCCGGAAAAGGAAGAAGAAATGGTTGATGATTTACCGAGATTTGCGATCGTAGGTAGACCAAATGCTGGAAAATCCTCATTCATTAATGCCTTGATAGGAGAAGAAAGATATATAGTAACCGACATTGCAGGTACTACCAGAGATTCGATTGATACCAAATATAATCGTTTTGGGTTTGATTTTAATCTTGTGGATACCGCCGGTATCAGAAAGAAATCAAAGGTCAAGGATGATTTGGAATTCTATTCAGTAATGCGTTCTGTAAGGGCCATTGAACACAGTGATGTTTGTATTCTTTTAGTAGATGCCAGCAGAGGATTTGAAGGTCAAGATCAAAATATCTTTTGGTTGGCGGAAAAAAATAAAAAAGGCATTGTTATATTGGTTAATAAATGGGATTTAATAGAGAAGGATACACATACCACTAAACTATTTGAAGAAAAAATAAGAAAAGAAATTGCACCTTTTACAGATGTTCCAATAATCTTCATTTCCGCACTCACCAAACAAAGAATTTTTAAGGCCATAGAAACTGCAGTTCAGGTTTTTGAAAATAGAAAAAATAAAATTTCCACAAGTAAGCTGAACGAAACAATGCTCGATATCATCAAACAAAATGAACCTCCGGCATATAAAGGTAAGTTCGTTAAAATAAAATACTGCATGCAATTACCTACCCCAACACCACAATTTATATTTTTTGCCAATTTACCTCAATATATTCGAGATCCGTATAAGCGTTATCTTGAAAATAAATTACGTGAAGTCTATGATTTTAACGGTGTTCCCATAGTGATTTATTTTAGAAAAAAATAAATCACTAATTCTCTAATAGATCTTAATATGGGGATTTTCTTAAATAATTGATTTATTCAGCTGTATGCCTAACCTGCCTTTTTTTGTAAAAATTGAATATTGTATAGATTACTGTAATAACCTCCTTTGTCTAATAATTGGTAGTGCGTGCCTTGTTCAACGATCATACCATCTTCCATAACTATAATTTTATCAGCTTTTTTAATGGTAGCCAACCTGTGTGCAATAATGATAGAAGTTCTGTCTTTTGTTATTTTTTCGGTGGCAGACTGTATCAATTTTTCCGTATGGGTATCTACAGAAGAAGTGGCCTCATCTAATATCAAAATGCATGGCTTACTAAGGTATGCTCTTAAAAAAGCGATCAATTGACGCTGTCCAACAGATAGCATTACACCTCTTTCTTTAACGTTGTAATTATAAGCCTTTGGTAGCGTCATTATGAAATCATGAATTCCTATTTCTTTAGCAGCTTTTTTAACTTGTTCAATGGTTATAGAAGGATCCTTAAGAGTAATATTATTAAAAATTGTATCTGAAAACAAGAAAACATCCTGTAAAACCACGGCAATATTTTTTCGAAGATCCGCTAACTTAAAGTCATTAATATGAATTTTATCAATTGTAATTTTACCACTATCAATTATATAAAATCGATTTAGTAAGTTTATTATAGTAGATTTTCCTGCACCTGTAGCGCCAACTATAGCCACATTATCACCTTGCTTTACGTCAAAAGATATTCCTTTTATAACTTCCTCGTTTTTAATATAACTAAAATGCACTTTATCAAAAGAAACATTGCCTTTTACATTATTAAATGTCACTTCACCATTATCAACTTCGGAGTCCTCAGTATCCATTATTTTAAAAACTCTTTCGGCCGCAACCATTCCCATTTGTAATGTATTGAATTTATCAGCAATTTGTCTTAAGGGCCTGAACAACATGAAATTCATCATGATAAAGCTTATCATTTTACCCACTGTTATAGAACCATCAGCTGTAGTAGCCACACTCAAACCTCCATACCACACAACAAGGCCAATGGCTATTGACGGCAAAATCTCCGCCAGTGGAAAAAATATGGAGTTGTACCATACTGCTTTTATCCATGCCCTTTTATGCCTTTCATTAATAGACTTAAAATGATCATATTCAATTTTTTCACGAGTAAAAAGTTGTATAATTCTCATACCCGTTATTCTCTCTTGAACAAAACTATTTAAATTAGATACCTCTGTCCTTACTTCCTGAAAAGCTGCCTTCATAGCTTTTTGAAAAACTTTGGTCGCAAAAATTAGAATAGGCAAGATGGAAAAAACAATTAAAGCTAATTTCCAATTCATCCATAACATTACAAGAGAAATTACAAACATTTTTAGTAGGTCACTGATTATCATAAATAGCCCTTGTCCAAATACACTTGAAATAGTTTCAATATCTGAAACCACTCTGGTAACTAATTTTCCTACTGCTGATTTGTTAAAATATTGCATTTTAAAATGCAGCAAATGGTTGAACAATTGTGTGCGCATGTCTTTTACAATACTCTGTCCCAACCAATTGGCAAAATAGATAAATAAAAATTGAAATATCACTTCTAATACCAAAACCGATAGCATCAAAATGACAAATTTCAACAAGAGTTCGGCGTTTTTATTTGTTATATAGTCATCAATGATAACCTGCAATAAAATTGGTCTCACTGCAGCAAAGAGTGCTATCAATATAACAGCGATTATTGAGGTAATAAATTGCGGCTTATAGGTTTTAGCATAAGACAACAACCTAATAAAAAGCTTATAATCAAAGACTTTTCCAGTAACTTTTTGTTTATTTTTATTCTCTGTCGACATTACAATTTTTCAATATACTTTCAGGATAATTTACTTTAGTTAAGAACAAACCTTTGGCTTTCACAGAAGCTCCTGCGCATGTTCTATCTTTATTCTCAATTATTTTTATAAAATCATCTAGTGTTGTTTTACCAGTTCCAATATCTA
>Ga0164313_10002486_pt1 | contig 16484 bp, 10 predicted proteins | sample GuaBasSedimGuay4_FD_113735 | JGI IMG/M metagenome (GOLD analysis project Ga0164313, IMG submission 113735) | Subseafloor sediment microbial communities from Guaymas Basin, Gulf of California, Mexico - Guay4, Core 4569-4, 0-3 cm | ecosystem: Environmental > Aquatic > Marine > Hydrothermal vents...
CCGGTGATCGACTCCGACTCCAGCTACCTCGAAAGCCCGGAACGTTGGAGCACGACGAGCATGCGCAGGGCCATCCAGCCGCCAAGACCAGACCCGGCGATACCGTCTTCAAGCCATTGCAACGGCCGCACGAGCGGGGTCGGGAGAACACCTCGATACGTGAAACCGCCCGTCAGAAGGTATGACGGCCCGGTGAGCGCGGTGTTCTCGAGCAGATCGAGCCCCGGCCCGAGCGCCTTCCAGCCCTCGCGCCCGCGACCGAACAACAGGGTCGGGATGCCACCGTTGGCGAACAGCGCGTTGTCCTCGACCGGCCGCGTGATGTCGTACGAGAGGTCGACATCCTCATGGTGCAACACGCCATACACGAAACGACCGAGCAAAGAGATCGAAGGCTCGAGCAGCACGACCCGCCCGCCCGGTGCCAGCACGCGGCGACACTCGGCCAGCGCCTTGAGCGGCGCGGCGATGTGATGGATCACGTCCATGATCACGACGTTGCCGAGGACGCCGTCCGCAAAGGGCAGTCGCTTGCCGTCGGCGACCAGATCGCACCAGGGCGTGTCGACGTTGTCGGAACGGATCACGCTGCCCACGTGCCGACCGAGTTCACCGCATCCGCAGCCGAGCTCCAAGGTGGGACCGACGTCGGACAGCCGCGAGCCGATGAGCTCGAACCAGCGCTGATAGAGCGCTCGCAGGGCCGGCTTTCGTCGCCACGAAGCCGCCTGCTGCTCGAGTTCGGCTCGGTAGGCGTCTGGGCTGACGGTGGTGGACATGGAGGTTGTGCAGCTGGGATGCGAAATGTATCAAAGGCCCTCTCGCCCTCGCAACGGACCCGCGATGCTCAACACACTCCAGCGCGTCGCCCTCGCACGCTTTCTCTCCCGCGGACTCATTGGCGTGCGTCGGGTGGTCGGCGCGTCCGCGAGCGCGTGCGTGACGCGCGGCGGTGTGAAGTGGGAGCTCGACCTCGCCGAGGGAATCGACCTCTCGATCTACCTGCTCGGCGCCTTCGAGCCGCGCACCGTGAGCACCTACAAACGCATCGTGAAGCCGGGCGACACCGTGCTCGACATCGGCGCGAACATCGGAGCGCACACGCTCCCCCTCGCCCGCATCGTCGGTGAGGGCGGTCACATCCATGCCTTCGAGCCCACGGCCTTCGCGTTCGAAAAACTGATGGCCAACCTGGCCCGCAACCCCCAACTGGCCGGGTGCGTGCAGGCCAACCAGGCCATGCTCGTCGAGAGCGAAGACACGGACACCGAGCCCGAGATCTACAGCAGCTGGCCACTCTCTGACACCGAGGGGGTGCACGCACTGCATGCTGGACGCGCGAAGAGCACCGAGGGCGCGCGCGCGTTCACGCTGGATGCCTATGCCAGCAAGCACGCCATCGATCGGGTCGACTTCGTGAAACTGGACGTGGACGGCCACGAGGGGACGGTGTTGGCCGGCGCGAACGAGGTACTCGACACTCACCGCCCGGTGGTACTCATGGAGTTCGCACCGTACGTGTTCGACGAAGGAGGGTTCGACCGGATGGTCGCGCTGGTCGCAGACCGTGGCTATGCGTTCGAGGACGCGGGTTCGGGGCGGGCGCTACCGGCCGAGGGGCCAGCCCTGCGCAAGGCAATCCCGTTCGGTGCCTCATGGAACGTCATCGCACGGCCGCAGGGCTGACGCGAGTCGTCCTCCGGAAGGCGCGGGAGCTGCACGCGAGCTGAGCTGACGTGGAAGCACCTTGTCGCGAGCCGTCGCGGTCGCAGGGCCTCGTCCAATCCAGCCCTGGTACGCGCCGCTCAGTGTTCCCATGCGCGCGCCGCGATCTCTTCGGCGTGGCCCTCCGCCAGCCGCGCTTCGAGTTCGTCCAGCGGCACGATCGTCACGTCGTCGTAGTACTCGCCGATCCAGCGCGCGACCTCGGCGTCGAGTTCTGGATCCGTGTGAAGCGAGCCGAAGGTGTAGCTCTCGGAGATGAAGCCCGTACCGGTGCCCTTGCCACGCGACGCTCCGTAGTAACCGACCCCTCCGCCGAGCAGGGACGCGTAGCGCCACCACTCCGGTTGCGCCGCGCCTCCCCTGACATCTGGGGGCAGCCCCTGCGCGAAGTCGTCGAATCCCAGTTGGCGCGTCGCGGGGTGACTCGGCCGAGGCACGCTCGCCGGCGGCATCAGCCCCGCCTCGGTCAGCGCCGCCTCGGTCAGATCGATGCCCCGCTCGCGCAGGTCAACGAACGCGCGCGCGCACCCGGCCGCATCAAGCCCAGGCGCGTACCAACCGTTGGCCACATCGAAGAGCACGAAGCCGCCGCGATCCGGCAGGTAGACCTCGACCAGGTAGCCTGATGCCCGCGCGAATGCGTCCCCCTCGCGACTCACTCCTGCCAGGTGTGCGATGCGCGTCGGCAATCCGAGCACCCGGGACGCAACATGAGACAAGACGTTGGACTGATCGGACGGCAACATCGGTACGGGACCACGCTGGCGCATCCACGCATCGAGCAAGGCATCCTGGTCCCGGGTCTGCTCGAAGCGCTTCGATGTCACGACCGTGTTGGCCACGAAGAAGTCGAACACGCGCAGCAGGCTCTGAGAGGGAGACTCATCTCGGGACAGCACACACACCTTGGCGAACTGCCCGTCCGGCAGGGACAGGTAGTACTCGCCAGGCTGCTCGAACAGAAGTTCGCGTCCGTCGATGAGGGGTGGTGACGGATTGACCACGGGCCGATCTGCGTCGAACGTCGGCTCGAAGGTCGTCAAGCCGACCGAGAGTGAGCCGGCCGCTCCCCATCGAATCCGATCCCCTACGAACAGCACGGGAGGCGCGCTTGTTCCGGGTGAGCCATCCTGACCCAGCCAGAGCTGGAACACAGCGGGTCGTTCCACCGTCCCGAGAAGCTTGCGGTCGTTGCCCCTCCTCAGGCTGGCACCGCGTAGATCGGCCGAGTGCAGCACCGCGTCAGCCTCGTTGGGTTGGACCAGCAAGGGGGGATCCCCCGGGCGAACGTAGCCGATCACCTCGAACCTGCGCTCCGAGCCTTCCACCACCACCATGCCGACGAACACCCAGTCGTCGTCCCTGCCCACGTCCGCGAGGGTCACGCCCTCAAGCGGCATCGCATCCCGCTCGAGGGCCCGGATGTCTCCGGGTACGTATGACCAGTAGAGACCACTACCGACGGTGGGATCGAAGTCGTGCATGCTGAACCCGTAGCTCCTCGCCGTGAACGGCGGCGAGCGGTAGCGATTGCCCTCGAAAGGAGCCCAAACCCGGTCGTACCCGGAGCGGGGCCGCGAGACCGCGACCTGCAGAAACGGCTCGTAGGCGATGTAGACCGGTCCGCTGCCGTGCGAGAGTACGCGCTCGATCCACGGTTGCGCCTCGTCATGCGCCAAGAAGGACGGCTCCCAGGACTGAGCGGGCGTGCCTGCCTTGGCGGCGCCGCGCAGGGTGGCACACCCCGCTCCCAGGACCAGGCAGGCAAGGGCGGCCCACCCGGCCGTCTGCAAGCGACGACCCAGCGCGCCGAGGTCGACCGCCGAGGGGAACTGCGCGCGCAAGCTGACGCCGCCGCGCCCGCTCGCGCGTCTCGCGAACTCCCACAACAACCAGCCAGTGACCAGCACTTCCATCCAGAGCAGGGAGTAGAGGAATCGGTCCATGACAAGACAGGTCATGCCCATCTGAAGGATTGACGACGCGAGCACGGCAGCGACCACCGCGACGGGGCTGGCGAGGAGCAGCGACACAAGGCTCGCCACAATCCAGCCGTGCAGCGCCCACCCGCCCGGCAGCCACCAGAGCGTGAGCCCGAGCCCCGCGTGGACGAGGCACATGCGCCCCGTGAGCACGCCCCGCCGCAGGTGGTCCATGCACGAGCAGGCGATGACGAGCAGCAAGGCCCAGCCTGCGTAGTGCATGCCGCTCACAGCGAGCTGCAGGTTCTTCCAGACGTTGGCCACGTAGAAGCCTGGATGGCGAGCGAGGTTCTCTTTCGCATCCTGCGTGTAGGAGCGGAAGCTCTCGCCGACGGTCATTCCTCGCTTGATAGATGGGATTCTTGAGGAATACCTGCCGTGCTCGGGGCTCGTCGCCGCGTACATCGCGACCGCCGAGTTGTCGGAGAGGGTCACGATGCCGTGCACAGCCTGCTGTCGGATCAGCCAGGGCGCGAACGTCAGCGCCGCGCCGAGCAAGACGACCACGGCCGCCCGGCTTGCGAGCCACCAGCGCCCCGGCGCTGAGCGTCCCACGGCGAACAGCGTCACAATGGGCACTGCTCCGAGAAACGGCAGGTTGAGAGGTCGGGCGAGGTTCGAGAGGGCCAGCACGGCACCGCCGGCAAACAACCACCACCACGCGACAGGCCGCTCGCTGCCTCGGGTCAGTCCACCCACGCAGAGCCAGCAACCGAGGACTGTCAGGAAGCTCCCGAGCGGCTCGGACATCGTCGTCAGGGCGTACGCCCTGTCCGTCAGGTCCAGCGCCTGCACGAGGCCGACGAGCACCGCCACGGGCAGAGGCGCGAGTCGTCGCGAGAGATCGAAGGCGAAGGCCACCGAGAGGGTGCTGAGCAGGACGCTCACGAGTTGCCCGACCAGCAACGAGGCACCGGTCAACGCGTAGATCGACCCCAGGAACATCCACCAGAATGGCCGTCGCGCATCCCAAGCCCTCCATGCCCCCGCGAGGCGCTCACCCCTACTGAACTCGGTGGCCATGACATCCCAGTTCTTGGCGTCGCTGTAGGGCGCACCCTTGATGAGCACGCCGCCGTAGTCGATCGCATCCGGTTGGGCCAGCGGCCAGAGGCGCAGGCCGAACGCCAGCAGGACCAGCGCGCCCAGGCAGGCCGCGTACACCAGCTTGCGACGGTCCCGTGGGTCGGACGGCGCGCTCATCGCCTGCTCAGCGCATTCGCAGCTTGAACAGCGCCAACGCGCTCATACGCAACAGGATCAGCCCGTGCCTGAAACGACTGATGTTCGTGTCGCCGTAGGTGCGATCCCGGTAGCGCACCGGGAGGTCGAGGATACGCAGGCCGAGCTTGCTGGCGCCGAAGATCAGGTCGAAGTCGCCGAAGGGGTCGAACTCGCCGAAGTAGTGACGGTTGGCGGCCAGCTTCTGGTAGTCGCTGCGCAACATGACCTTGGTACCGCAGAGCGTGTCCTTGATGGGCTGACCCAAGAGCCAGCTGAAGACATAGCTGAAGAACTTGTTGCCGAGCACGTTCAGGAAGCGCATGGCCCGGCCTTCCATCGGATAGACAAGGCGCGAGCCGTTGACGAACTCGGCGCTGCCCGCCGCGAGCACGTCGACGAATGCGGGCAGATCCTCGGGGCGCACCGTCATGTCGGCATCAAGGATCATGAGGATGTCGTTGCGGGCCGCGGCGAAGCCCATCCGCACCGCGTCACCCTTGCCCCTTCCCGCCTGCTGCATAATGCTGATGGGCAGCTCCGGGTGGGCCTCGCGCGCACGCTCGCAGGCACCAACCGTGTCGTCACTTGAGCCACCCTCCACAAAGATGAGCTCGACGGGGCGCCCACCGAAGTCGGGCAGGCGCTCAACCAGCCTGGGGATGTTGCCCTCTTCGTTGCGGCAGGCGACAACCACGCTCACCGAAGCATCGTCTGGAAGCGCTTCGGGCAGGCGCGCAACGACCCAGTTGGTGAGGTTCAGCCAGCGAAACGGAGCGAAAGGGGCCAGCCCGCGGTTCAGGGCCCCGCCAATGAACGGGACCTTGACCGGGCACAGGATGCGAGAGTCCTGGGCCGTGACCTCGAAGCCACTGATCTCAAGCAGGTTCGTCAGGTCCTGCGCGGTGACCCAACTCAGCCCCGGAAACGCGTCGTGCCGACCGAGGCGCTGGGCCACACTGAAGATCGGCTCCCAGGCACGCGAGTGCAGGTTGAACACCAGACGCGTGCGCCGATGACAGACCTTCTTGAGGGCCTGCAGCGTCTCCTGGATGTCGAACAGTGTGCCGACCATGTCCGACAAGATCACGTAGTCGAACGTGACGCCCTCAAAGTCGATGTCCTCGACGAAGCCCTGCATGAAGTGGAGGCCGGGAGTCGTGTGGCGGTCGCGTGCCCGACGGATCATCTCGGGGCTGCCGTCGACCCCCACGCCCTCGGACGGGTCGAGCCGGGCGAGCAGGTCGCCCATCCCGCAGCCGACCTCGAGAACGCGGGATCCCTTAGGCACATAGAACGCAGCGTAGTAAGCCAGCTGATTCTCGTAGTGCTCGGCCCGGCGCTTGTCCTGACGCTCTGCGTGGGCGTCGAAGAACGAGCTGACCTCGCGACGATGAGCGTCACGATCCTCGCAGCGAGGCGGGGTGACCTGGGTCCGAGACGGACTCGCTACAGCTGCCGACGCAGCCCTGACAGCCTGGGGGGGCGCGCTCACGAACCGGCGCCCTCCATTTCGGCGCTGCGAGTCACCGGCGTCTTCACCACGGCGCGCTGATGCGGGTTCTCTTGATTCTCGACGAACCACCGATACGCAGAGGCCACGCCTTCACGCAGCTCGATCGCATGCTTCCAGCCGAGGCGGTGCAGCTTGCCGACATCGAGCAGCTTGCGCGGCGTCCCGTCGGGCTTGCTCGCGTCATAGACGATCTCGGCCTCGGGGTAGACGACATCGCGCACGAGTGAAGCCAGCTCACCGATGGCCAGGTCCTCACCGGTCCCCACGTTGATCTGCTCGTTGTCCTCGTAGCGGTTCATGAGGAACAGGCAGGCGTCAGCCAGGTCGTCGACGTGCAGGAACTCGCGCTTCGGCCGCCCTGATCCCCAGACCGTGGCCGTCGCATCTCCGTTGAGTTTGGCCTCGTGGAACTTGCGGATGAGGGCCGGCAGCACGTGGCTGCTCGTCAGGTCAAAGTTGTCGTTCGGGCCGTAGAGATTAGTCGGCATGGCCGACACGAAGCGGCAGCCGTACTGCTTGCGGTACGCCTGGCAGAGTTGGATGCCCGCGATCTTCGCGATGGCATAGGCCGAGTTGGTCGGCTCGAGCGGCCCGGTCAGCAGGAAGTCCTCGCGGATCGGCTGGGGGCAGTCACGCGGGTAGATGCACGAGCTGCCGAGGTACAGCAGCTTCTTGGTGCCATTCCGGTAGGCCGCATGCACCGTCGTGGCGTGGATCATCATGTTGTCGTAGATGAACTCGGCCGGCCGGGTCGTGTTGGCCAGGATGCCCCCGACGGTGCCAGCGACTACGAAGGCGTACTCGGGTCGGTTCTGGGCGAACCACTTGTCCACGGAACCCTGCTCCCGCAGATCGACCTGCTCGCGTCCCACCGTGAGGATGTTCGTGAACCCCTCAGCCTGCAGCCGACGCTTGATGGCGGAGCCGACGAGGCCACGGTGGCCGGCGACGTACACGCGCGCATCGAGCGGGATCTCGTTGGTCCACGAGCCCACCTGCCTGATCGAGGAATCCGGCTGTTGAGTCATCGCTTCTCTCCGAGTAGCCCCACCGACTCATCCCAGAAGAAGAGGCTGCTGCCCTTCCGGCCGAGCCGAAATTTTGAGGCGGGCATTTTGCCAGGAAACGGGACCGGCTGCCACCCTCGGACCACGAGCTATTGCCAAGAATTGTGTACGGCAATCTGATCACGCGGCGACCTTGGTGCCGGCGGCGATTCAGCCCGCGAGTTCATATACTCCCGCTCTTGGCGCTGGGGCAGGAGCAACAGCCGTCGGTAGCCAAGCCCGCAGACACCGCGCAAGCCAGGAGCCCGTCAAGATGAGCACCGCCCACCACACCTTCTCCATCTCTCTGAGCCTCTGCCTGAGCGTCTCGACCCTGCTCGGCTGCGCGCCCGACGACGAGCCGGGGGACCAGCCAGCCATGGCCGCCAGCGCCGACATAATGCCCCCACCGGCGGGAACTCCCGCACAAGTCGTTGCGAACGAAGTGCCGGGTGACGACCTGCTACACCACCCGTCACGCGGCCCCAACGCAAGCGCACGGCTAAGAGGCTCGGGGGGCCCCGAGCTCCTGCACGACGTGACGGCATCGCCGGATGATGCGTTTGATGCGGACCTGCTTCGCTTCGGTGACGCCTCCAACTACGTACTTCTGGTTGCCAAGGGCGAGATCGCCGCTGGCCGGACCTTTGAGGGAAGTGTCTGGCTGAGGCGCAAGTCGGGCACAGCAGGAGCGCCCCTAGATCTGATGGTGATCGACGCCGCCAAAGACATGCGGTACGGGCGCCTTCTCGTGACACCGACCGAGGAGTGGGCGCAGTTCACGGTCGAGCACACGTTCCCCCCAAGCGACAGCCGGGCCGAGGTGGCCCTACGAATCGGTAACGGATTCAATGATCCTCGGGCTCAGGAGGTGTGGCTCTGGCAACCCCGGTTGGTGGCGATCGGGGAGTCGTAGAGACCGTGAGCCTGCGCACTGGGCTTGCTGTTCGAGTCTTCGTGTTCCTGCTCATCGTTGCGGGGATGACCGATGTCTCCGCAGCGACGCAAGATGAGACCGAAGCGCGAGCAACTCCGGCCGAGTTCAGCACCGGTGATGCCACGCTAGATCAGCAACTCGATCAGCTTCGCCAGCTCACGCTACGTCTTGATGCCCTGGCGGAGACGACGGACGGAGTGGCGTGGCTCTCCAGCGGAGTTCCGTCCCTGCCGTCGCCGCTCCCGAACACCCTGGCTCGCGCTGCCGACCGGCTTGGGCAGGAGCTGATGCTGCTGGAACACGCGAGCCTTGCCCTGCGCGGGTTTTCGAGCCATCCCCGCCCCCGCTCGGCCGAGCACCGCAGTCACGCCGTCAGAGGAACGGAGCAGCGGTCCACCCTTGACCTCGCCGAGGCTGCAGAACCGATCAACCTGGCCTTCGAGATCGAGAACGTCGGCACCACTGCCATCGTCAACCCGCGGCTGAGCGTCGGAGGCGGACCGACTTGGTTCGACATGGATTCGCTGCTGACAGTGGCCCTGGCGGGCACCGAGGGTGACGAGCAACGCGCAGTGGCCCTCTGGCAGTTCTTGGTTGACTCCCGCTCGCGCGGCGACCCGGCAAGCGACCTCTACGACCTGCACGACCCCGTCCGCCTGCTCAACGTGTTCGGCTACGGGTATTGCGATGACGCTGCCGAAGCGTATGCCGTGATGGTCGAGGCCCTGGGCATGTCGGCTCGGGTCTGGTGGTTGAACGGCCATGTGGTCCCCGAGGTACAGATCGATGGGCGCTGGGCCATGCTGGACCCCGACGGTGAGGCCTACTACCGGCACCCCGAGACAGGGCTCATCCTCGGCGTGGAGCAACTGGCGGAGAACATCGAACTCCTGGGCACCCCCGTCATCCCGGCTGGACGATCAAAGGCACTCTACCCCTTCGCGACTGTGGCGCCCCTCTTCGGGTCACAGGAAGACAACCTCGCCAGATCACCGCGTGCTCCGGCGCACATTGCGACCATGTCCTACGTGCTCCTGCCCGGGGATGTGCTGACCCTGTCCTGGCACCACAGCGGTTGGCGTTTTGCCAACAATCGCTACCGACCACCGAACCGCTGGGGCAACGGACGCTTCACGGGACACCGGAGCCTCGACATTTCCGTCGACTCGAAGCCGCTCTCCGTGGACCTGCCCTACGCGCTGCTCGCCGGACGGGCCCGCTCGTCCTCCACAGCCCCGTCTCCCCCCGCGATGACGGTCTTCGCGCGCGCCACGGGCCAGGCGTGGGTCGCGTTGACCTGGACCCGAGACGAGGACAGCCGCTGGACCCTCCCGTTGACAGACGCCCTACCCCTGGGCATGGCTATCCCGGCCTACTCCATCTTGCTCCGTGTCGAGCCGAGCGGCTCCAACCATACCGACGCGAGCCTCGAGCTCGAGCTCGAGTTGATCGTGCAGGTGGCGCCCCGATCGCTTCCCGCCCTGCACGCAGGCGCAAACGAGGTGCTGTGGAACAGCGACTCCCCCGACGGCCGTGCCATCGTGCGTCACTACATGGACGACCGGTGACAGACCGAGACACGCTTGGGCAGCACAACACGAGGCCAACCCGAGCAGGCCTCCTGAGCCTCCTGGCTGCCTGCATTCTGTGTGCCCCCACCATCGCCTCTGACGATCGGGTGGACCCACGCTGGCCGCGCCAGTTGAACCGGATCGCGGACGTGATCGCTGAACTCCAGTTGGCTTGCGCAGCAACGGTGGACGTCGCTGATTCCTGGCGCCCCGTGACGGCGAAGCCCGAACGCGTTGACGCAAGCAACGTGGAGACAGCGCGTGCCGAGTTGGGCCACGCCATCACGCTCCTGGAGCAGACCGTCGTGGCGCTCGAGGCTCGACACAAACGCCTCGCCGAAGCCGGCGACCGATGGCGCACCTCCAGCGTCTCTGGACGCAGCCAAGCGCTCGACGCCTCCGTTCCCTCCGGCGTCCGGGCCTCATCCGTCACGATCGTCAATTCGGGCAGCGTCCCCATCCGATCCCCCAGGATCACGACCAACGCCGCACCGGACCTGCAGGACCTGCACGGTCTCCTGCGTGGACTCCTGGGAGAAACCACGTCGGACGCACAGCGCGCCCTGTTGCTCTGGCAACTCGTCGTAGAACAACGCACCCACAGCGAGGGCGCCGAGCTGATCATGGTCGATCTGCAGACCGAGCCGCTCCAACTCATCTCCGTACTTGGCCGGGGATCCAGCCGAGACGCCGCAACCGCACTCGCCGCCCTCGCGCAAGAGGCGGGCATGGTCGCGCGAACCTGGTCTCTCAACGACCACGTCGTCGCCGAGGTTTTCTACGACGACTCCTGGCACATGTTCGACCCGGACGGCGAGGCCTACTTCCTTGTGCCGGACGGGAGCATGGTCGCGTCGGTGAGTCAACTCCGGGAGGACCTGCAACTGCTTGGCCAGCCGGTGTGTGCTCCCGGACGCACGCAGCCCTTCTACGATCTCGCTGCGTTCAGGACCTTGTGGGCGCAGCCGGAGGCCCATGAGGTCAGCACTTTGGCCAAGACCGCACGCCGCAGCGAGCACCGGGTCATCCTCGATCCGGGGGCGATGCTGCGCTTGCAGAGCACACTCTCCAGCTTTTCAGGCGCCAACCCGGGCGAGCGCCAGCCCGTCGAAACCGGACGAGGCGAGTGGATCTGGCAAGCGACATCCGAGACGCGGTTGGCGCGACTGCAGGCGGGCCTGGAGATCTCGCTCCCGTTCCCGCTCTTGGACGGGAGCTTCAGCATCTCGGGCGGCGCGCCGATGCCGGCATGGACACTGCAGTGCAAGCGGGCCGGGGCAGCCTGGCAGGACGTGCCCTGGCACGCCGATGCTGGTCACAAGACCGCCGCCCAGCTCTCGGACTTCCTCCAGAGCGAATCAGGCCCGTCATCGACGCGCCTGTCCATCCGCGTGCTGCCTCCCGACGGCATCGAGTTCCAGGAGTTGGGTGCCGCCCGCATCGAACTCACCTTCCGGCATGCCCCCAGCCTGCTGCCCCGCGGAGGGGACGACACGCCGCTGATGTGGGCCTCTGACACCGCAGGCGCCCACGCCCTGGTCGAGGTGCACTGGTCGACCAGCGCGCAACCGGCACACGCAGGCTCCGGTCGCTGAAGCTCAGGTGGAGTCGCGCGCCGGCACCGCGCTGCCCCACGCGCCGGAAGCCACCCCGAACAACGCCGAACCGAAGCCCTCCCCCTCAGTCAAACGCCGGGTGGTACGGGAACCGCTCCTGGATGATGGCGTTGGCCGCCGCTCGGAACTCGTCGTCCTCAAACGCCTGCAACTCGGTCAGCATCCCCGCGATGAACTTGCCCGCGAGCGGCTCGCGGCGCGCTTCCCAAGTGCGCAGCAGGCTTAGCAGCCAGGCGCGCGCCTCAGGCGATCCCAGCTCCCGGCACATGCGCGGCATGCGGTCGGCGATGTGGCGGTTGTGAACCAAGCGCGAGGCGCGCTCCAGATCGTCCGGCACGGGCGTCCTCGAAAAGACGTCGATCAACATCCGACGCATGAAGCGTCGATCGCGCAGGGTCGCGAAGTACGGCCCCTCGTCGTCGCCCATGCTCCAGGCATTGAACACGTCGATCGAGACGTCTTTGACGTGACCCTGCTTCGCGGGCGGCAGGTGAAACGGCAGCCCGAAGCACAACAGCGCCACCCAACGCTCGGCGGCCGAATCGGGCTGCGGATCGGCGGCCCAGGCGCGGGTCAGTGCGTCTTCGAGCACAGGCATCAGCGGCACCGCCACGGAGCTGTCCAACTCCGGGAGCAGCGCCGCCAACCACAGGCGGGCGTCGTCATCGAGCGTGGGCAGCCGGCTTGGAAGCTCGGCCACGGCGCGCTCGCGACCCGCCCACAGGCGGATCACCAACAGCAGGTCGTCGATGCGCGCGTCATCGCCGCCGGCCAGGCCGTCGAGCACATCGCCCAGGCCCACGAGCTTGCGGCGGTAGATCTCCGCCAACAGAAACTCGCGCGTGCGCGCGTCGTACTCGTGAAAGCGCCGCAGCAGCGGCTCAACGTCGTCTGCGTCCGGATGGGCCGCGGCAAAGATCGAGATGACGTCCGGCGACAGCACCGCGCGGTGCGACGCCACCAGGGCCTGGGACAGCCTCGCCTGGCGTTCGTCCTCGGCCACGCGCAGGGCACGCAGGCGCCGCTCGTCCTCGCCCAGGTTCACGGGCTCGCGCTCGTGAGGGTCACTCGCCAGGTCGAACAGGCCGGCCGTGCGGTAGCTCTGGTCCTCCGTCAACTTCAGGTTGCCGGAGCGAGTCATGCTCGAGAACCCGGTGGAGCTGAACACGGCCTCCGGCAGGGCGCCGACGCCGTCGCGATCGAGCAACGTGGGCATCAGGCTGGGCGATCCCATCAACGCACCAGACTCGGGCTGCAGCAGGTCGAGCACCGTGGTAGCGATCGAGAGGTTGCTCACGGCGTGATCGATGACGACGCCCCGCGGGAGCCCGCCGCCCACCATCACCATCGGTACGCGCACTACGAATTCGGCCGTGCCGTGGGCGCCCAGGTACTGGTCGAATTCGCCCAGCCCGTAGCCGTGGTCGGCGGTGATCACCAACAGCGTTTCGTCCGCCAGACCAGCGTCCTCCAACCCATCGACCAGCTGGCCCAGGTACTGGTCGCACAGGGCCACCATCTCGGCGTACTCCTCCGCCATGGCGTCACTGCGTCCGACGTGGGCGTAGCTCCAATGCGTGTACACCGCAAAGGGCTTGCCCGCGCGGCTGCGGGCAAACTCGAGCACCTCATCGGACAGCACGTCTTCAAGCTTGGAGTCCGGCGTGCCCTGCCAGCGCGCGCCGAAGCGAGGCGAGATCGGCAGGTGGCCGTAGCGCCGCAGGATGTAGTCGCTGCCGTTGTTGAAGGTGTGATAGCCCGCGTCGGTGAGGTGCTCGAGCCAGGTCGTCAGCGGCACCGACCAATCGGCCGCGCGCAGCGTCACCTCCAGCGGAAACGAGGTCATCAGGCAGGGCACCGAGCGCCCCGTGTGATCGCTGGGCGAGTAGGTCGTGGCAAAGCTGACGCCCTCGGCGGCCAGGTCGTCAAGCCGCGGCGTGAGGCTGGGTCCGTCCGGGCGTGGCCCCACGTAGTCCTGGCGCACGGCGTCGAGCAGGATCACGATCACGTTGCGCACGGAGCTGCGCAGTGCGTCGGCCTGCGCTCCCGACGTAGGCACCAGCCGGAACTCGTCGGCGAGGCGCGCGGCGATCTCAGCGCCGGACGACGGCATGGGCTCCACCAGCGACGCGTCGAGCAGCCGTACGTGCCCCTCGCCCGAGAGCAGCAGCGACCAGCGCAGCTCACCGATTCCGCGCCCGGCGCCGCGCGATGCCGCCACCAACGTGTATCGACGACCGTTGCTGCGTGGGTCGCTGCCATCAGCAGTGGACAGGTAGAGCGAGCGGCCCCACAGGCACCACGCGCCGCCACCCCCCGAGCGGATGACCGAGTGGTTGCGCTGAACGGCGCCAAGCGGTACGCCGTCCTCCAGCAACAGCAGCGACGGGCCGTCGGGAGCGCGCACGTTCTCGGCGAAGGCGGCCAGCGACTCCGGCATGCCGGCGATCCAGGCCAGGCCCGTTTCCGGTCTGATACTGGAGGGTTCGATGGCGTGCACGAGCGCGCGCTCGCCCGGCGGTGTCTCGGCCTGCTTGGACAGGTCGAGGCAGTCGATCGACGCGCGCAGTGTCAGCGGATCCGCACCGGTCGAGGCCGCCCCGACCTGCACAGTCTCGCTCTCGGCGCGCTCGCCCGTGCGGAGGTCTTCAAGCACAAGCTGCGCCGAAAGGTCAGCGCCCGAGACCGCGAATAGATCGACGCTGGCATCGAAGCTGCGCCCTCGCAGGGGCCGCGCCGCAAGCCGCTGCGACAGCTGCCCTGCTGCGTCGCACAGCACCTCGCCTACGGCGTAGGACAACCCGCCCTGCAACTCCCACGGGGGCTGGTCCAACACGGCGCTGCGCACCAGCAGGTTGGGCGGCGGGACCGAACCGAAGGCCGGCAAGGCTCGCTGCTCGACCTCACCCGCGAAGCCGTCGGCCAGCGCGACGGTGAGCAGCCGGGCCTTGGGCATCAGACCGTGGGTAAACGTCACCAGCGCGTCGGCGCCGCGCCCCGATCCGGCGGGGATGACCAGCAACAGCAGCACGGCCAGCGTGATGCCAGCACGGCGCTCCAACTGCGCGGAGGGAGCGACGACCAGCACGCGCCCGAGCAGCGAGCCGGCAAACAGCACACCCGCCCCCACCAGCAGGTGAAACGCTGGGTAGTGCCCGACCTCGATCAGGTTGTCAGCGACGGAGGCGCAGAGCAGCAGGGCCGCGGTCAGCAGCCCGAGCGGCGCCCGGTAGCTCGCCGGTTGGAGCGCGGCGACCCGCAACGCCAGGCGCGTGGCGGGCACCACGGCCAGAGCCACCGAGGAACCGAAGGCCAGCTTGAGCAGGCCTACACCCGGCAGGCTGCTCACCCAAGCGCCGGAGAACAGCGACGTGGAAGCCAGCCAGCCCAACGGCAGCGCCGCCGCCGCCAGCAGCCAGGCGGCCCGCGCGCCCGCCAGCCGGCGCGCCAAGGTGTAGGCCGCGCAGCACAGCGAGCGGCTGGCCACGACCAACACCGCCAAGATGGAACCCAGGGCCAGCAGCCGCGTGCCGTGCAGGCCCACGCCCAGTCGCAGGGCCCAGCCCCACTCGACAGCAGCCAGCAGCAGCACCGTCGCCAACAACGGCGCCCAACGGTCTCCAGGCGAGCCCGAACGAGTGAGCGGCAGTGGTTCGGGACTCGCGGGCATGACGTGCGCCATCGTAAGGAGTGGCTCGCCGGACAGGACAGGGCAATCAGCAGCTCGCCCCGGCCGTTGCCTCCGCCGGGCACGCACCGGCATCATCGTGAGCCCACGGCGCGCGATCCGCGCGCCCGCATCTGCTCTCGACACCCCACCCTCATGCGCTTCTCCCCGCCCCTCACCCCCGCCACGTTGCTGCGACGCTACAAGCGCTTCTTCGCCGACGTCGAGCTAGCCGACGGCACCGTGGTCGTGGCCCACTGCACCAACACTGGGCGCATGACCGGTTGCAGCGACCCGGGCTCGGCCTGCCTGATCCAGCCGGCGCCTGAGGACTCCAAGCGCAAGCTGCGATGGACCCTCAGCTTGGTGAAGGTCGGACGCAGCTGGGTCTCGGTGGACACCATGACGCCCAACCGCGTGGTGGCCGAGGCCCTGCGGCGTCGCACGATCGAGGCGCTCGCCGCCTACGACACGGTCAAGACCGAGGTGCCCTACGGCCCGGGCAAGCGCAGCCGCATCGACATGCTGCTGACCGACTCCGCCGGCGCGCTGCCGCCCTGCTACGTCGAGGTCAAGAACACCACCCTGACGGACGGCAATGTGGCCCTGTTTCCCGATGCCGTGAGCGAGCGGGCCACCAAACACCTGAATGAGCTCGCGGCCGAGGTGGGCAAAGGCAACCGCGCCGTGATCCTTCCGTTCGTGGCCCGCGGCGACTGTGACGCCTTCGACGCGGCAGGCGAGATCGACCCGGTCTGGGCCTCCACCCTGGAGACCGCCCTGGCCGCCGGCGTCGAGTTGCTGCCCCTGCGCGCGCGCATCGACAAGCGCAGCGTCACCCTGGGGGCGGTGCTGCCGTACGCGCGCCGAGCAGGTGTCTGATGCCCACGGATCGCACCATCTCGCCAGCAGACCAGGGACTGCTGGCCAGAACGCTTGAGTTGGCTCGGTCCGGATCACCCGCGTCGAGACAGGTCCTCTCCGATGCACTTGAGGGCATCTTAGCCTGCGGGTATCGGTCTTGGTACGTGGACATGGTGCTGAAGTACATCGACGTGACGGACCGCGATGTGCTGGAGATCGGCTGCGGGAGCTGCTGGCACGCGCCGCTCTATCTCGCGTTGGGGGCCCGGTCCTTCACAGGTATCGAGCCCACGTTGGACCTCACGACCAGACGGATCGAGAAGCTCGAGTCGAAGTTCG
>Ga0164313_10002487_pt1 | contig 16479 bp, 10 predicted proteins | sample GuaBasSedimGuay4_FD_113735 | JGI IMG/M metagenome (GOLD analysis project Ga0164313, IMG submission 113735) | Subseafloor sediment microbial communities from Guaymas Basin, Gulf of California, Mexico - Guay4, Core 4569-4, 0-3 cm | ecosystem: Environmental > Aquatic > Marine > Hydrothermal vents...
ACTCAAACGACGCCCTCAGGCCCGTGTTTCAGCACATTCGAGTCCACGCTGAATCCTAGTTAGAGGAGAGTCACGTTTGGCGTACCAAACATCGGGGCCACCGAAAGGTGGCCCCGTTTGTTTTGCTGAGTGGTCTCTTCTTCCTCGTGCGATCGAACGCCGCATCTCACAAGTCGTTGCGGAGTTTCGAGATCCGGAGCCGGGGGTACTCGTCTCATCACCGTCTCTCGGACCAGGCAGTCCAGAATTCGCTAAACAGCATCGCAGCAGAATCACTCTCAGCCTCTCTGAATCTCACCTTCTCAAGTGCGCTTCGTTAATAGCAGACAATGGTGCGGTGCCATAAGTGACTATTCTGCCGCCCGTTCGAGTTTTCGGACATTACGCGCATGCCTGTCAGCTACCCGGGGGATGGTGGCTGCGGTGCTTGCCGTCGATCATGGACTGCAGGCCGTAACGGGGCCGGTCACCGAATGTGATCAGGTACAGGTGAATCACAAGGAAGATGCTCAGGATAGCCGCGCAAAGGTAGTGGACCGTGGCTACGGCCCAGCCGGCGGCATAACCGGCAATGGTCTCGGGCAACACTTCGGGGTAGAGCAGCAGCACTCCACTCACGGCGAGAATGGGGAAGAGCAGGTGCATCGCCTTCAGATAGACGGTCTGCTGCAGCGGGTTGAAACGGCGTTCGCGCGTGGGATGAAACGGGTGTGCATCGCCACGGAACACTCCCACCAGATAGTAACGAGCCTGCGCATACACGCCCCGGATCCACCGCGGCGGCAGCTTCCAGTAGCTGCGATCATTCCCGGTGGCAGCGCCCATGGCCAAGAACCACACGAACCACACCGCGAGCAGCAAGCCCACGAGGTTGTGGACGTGATAAGCAGTCTCGAACGAGAGCAGCGGCTCCTCGCGGCCACCCCAGTGGATGCGAAAGCCCGTCACCGCCAGAACCAGAAAGAGCAGCGCGTTGATCCAGTGCCAGGAGCGCACCCAGCGGTCGAAGAGAAGCTCCTCATGCGCCGTGAACGACGCAAAGGTGCGGCGCCGGGCCGCCAGCACGCGCAACACGGCGTGGATGGCGATTCCCAGCAGCGCCAGCAGCACGATGCCGATGAGAATCCGGTCCACGAGCTGGTGGCGCATTGCCCCCTTTACGTAGGCATCGCCCAAGAGCACGTCGTGGGTGATCCAGGTCTCGCGGTCGGGCTGGCCAAGGAACTTGGCGGCCACTGGTGAGTCCTGGCGGTGGCAGGACTCGCACCGGCGTTGGGCTGCCTTGGCCGGCAGGATCTCGTGGATGCCGGCGCGGTCGACGGGCGTGTGACAACAGACGCAGAGCACGACGCGCTTGTGCTTCGCGGCGCGTGGCAGCCACGCGTGGACTTCCATGAGGTCAGCGCGTCGCTGATCGAGTCCGGCGACCGTCTCCCAGCGGACGTCATCCCCGTGACAACTGAGACAGATGCCAATCTCGCGGGCTACCCGATCGCGAATGGCATGGTCGACGACGAGATCGCCCGGCGCGTGTGGGTCGTGGCAGTGGGCGCAGCGGAAGGGATGGACGCTGGCCTCCACCTGCTCCTCGATATGCTCGAAATCGTGGCAGCTGCTGCAGAGGATGGTGGGCTCGATCTCGTGAGGCAGGTCGTCGAAGTCGCCGGTGTGGCAATCAGTGCAGTCGAGGGATGCGTGAACGTCGGCCCCGTAGCGGGCAGGCTCGAAGGACCAGGCGTAGGGTGTGTCGAGTGCCAGGTCCTCGTCGTGGCACTCGACACAGTTCTCGGCCCAAGCCGGTGCCGCCAAGAGCAGTATGATTGTCCAGATCAAACGCATAACAAGCTCAGCCTACGCCGCGCCAGTTGAGGTTTCAGCTGCAATCCTGTGATCCCTGCCAGCTCAGAGACGGGTTCACTGTATTGGTCCAGCGATTTCATCTGGCCGCTCCGTGCCGATAATCGACTGCAATCGCACGTGTTGGGATCTACCCGTCGCGAGTACTCACTAGAATTCAGGAGCGCGATGCGACGTCCGACCCCTGCTAAATCTGATAGAGGAGAGTCACGTTTGGCGTACCAAACATCGGGGCCACCGAAAGGTGGCCTCGTTTGTTTTGCTGATCCGCCTCTAGTCCTGCGTGGGGCCGGCCGCCACATCTCACAAGTCGTTGCGGAGTTTCGAGATTTGGAGCCAGGGCACTCGTCTCATCACCGTCACCCTGACCAGGCAATCGAGAATCTGCTTAACAGCGCTGAAGGGGAATCGCTCTCGGCTTCTCTGAAGCTCACCTTCGCGTGTGCACTTCGTTAACAGCAGACAGCAAGCAGCGCGGTATCGAATATCCGGGTCACCGAAAGGCGGCCAGGAGGAGCTGTAATTGGGTTGCAGGAGTCATCTCAGAAGTCTATCAGGTGCGCCGTAAGCGACTATTTCTGCAGTTCGTTCGAGTGTTCGGACACTACGGGTTCGGGGCGAGCGCGGAGCGCAGGCTCAATCGAGGCAACTGAAGTCGCTGGACCATTGCACCAAAGCCCGATCTTGACCGACAAGCGTTACTGCGTGTACACTGCGCCTCGATCTCGGGCCTCAGGTGCCCCACCGACTTGAACCTACATCTTTGCCACCGCAGCGCGCCTTCTGTTCCAGGCGCCGGTAGAAGTGCCCACCGGGTTCACGATCACAAGTGTTCGATTTCCCGCAGTGCCGTTTTGAAGACTCCGGTCTTCGAAGCGACATGCCGTGCGCGGAAACGCGCCACGCGCTCAATGGACCATTCCTCTGGAGGTGTATCCATGCATCGACGAGTTATTGTGCTGCCGGCTCTTCTGCTCGCCGTACTTTTCGTAGTGCTTCCTGTCTCCACCAATGCCACCCTCCTGTGGGGGCATCCCTACGTCATGCTCCATGACCGTGATAACGCGAGCCTCAACTTCAATACCGGGGTTGTATTCATGTGGAACGACCTCAATCTCGGTTCTCCCTACGTCGGTTCGGCCACGATCCGAGATCTCGCCACCGGCGGCTTCTTCGCCAAGGAAACATGGGAAAGCCTCTTCCAGGGCATGCTGAACAAGAAGCTTACGTACATCTGGACCGACGCCGGACCCGACACCAACGTCAACGACGGGTCTACAGGCGACTTGGAGGCCTTCGCTGTCACCATATTCTAGGAGTAGTTGCTGTGCGTCTCTCCTCTCGTATCGTCGCCGCGCGACCATGTGTCCCCGTGCTGGTGGCGACGCTCGCTCCGCTCCTCATGGTTATCGCGTGCGGGGAACCGGAACAATCGACGGGCTCAACGCCACCGCGGATGGTGGCGGGTCAGCCACGCACCTTCCCCGCCGAAGCGTTGCGTTTGTCCGGTCGCGATGATCTGGTGCTCGCCGAGGGAAACCACGGCATCCAGCTCAATCTGGCCGAGTACAACGCCCGCGTGTACGAGTCTCCCCTGCCGGCAGACATGGACACCGTCACCGCCCAGTGGGAAACCCTTCAACGCCTGGTCTACCACAAGGTGGCGGCGGCGGAGGGTCGCCTGCGCGGCTATGGCACGCAGGGGGCGACGACCACACTCGAAGAGGAGATCATGCTGGCGCGTCAGGTACTGCAAGCCGGCATGGTCGACGCACAGAATGTCGGCGATGCCCAAGCGAGGGAGTATCACCGGCTGCACCGGGAACAGTTTCCGGAGATCTCACCCGAAGATCTTGACGAACCGACGACGCTCATGCACGTGAAGTTCTCGATGCACAACGTGGCCTGGCGCGAGCGTCTGAACGAATGGCTTGATCGCGAGGAAGTGATCGTACACCGTGGCCGCTTCGAAAAGCTGCAGCAAGCGCCGTCGAGTCTGGATTCCTCTGAAAGCAAGGAGAACCGCTTATGAGAGCAAGACTCCCAAGCGTCGTGTTATGTGTATTTGTAATGGTGATCGCAGGCTACGCGATTGCCAATGCTCAAAACGACGTGATCCCACCAGCAGGCATTACGTTGGTCGACCCGTTCATCGACCGTGATGGCGTGGTCCTGGACTCGATGATCGCGTCTCCCGACAGTATCGTGTTCGTAGCGCCATTCCTTGCGCGAGACGGTGGCGTAGTTGAGGAACAGCTGGCGCCACCACGTGGGATCGAATTTCGCAGTCCTTTCTTTGGGAGGGACGGGTTGGTGACCGACGCCAACCAGGCCGCACCGCCGGGCCTCACCCTGATGGCTCCCTTCATCTCTCGCGCAGGAACGGTCACGCAAGAGAATGTCCCGCCGCCAGACGGCATTGAATTCCGCGATCGGTTTTTCGTTCGCGGAGGTGTACAGACGGCGGCTCCGAGTGCGCCATCCACACTTCTGCTACGGGGACTGAGCGCGGCTCCCAATCCGTTCAATCCCGGTACGCAGTTGAGCTTTATACTCGGGGCGCGCACTGATGTTTCGGTCATCGTCTACGATGTGAGCGGACGTCGAATCCGCACCTTGCATAGCGGCGTGTTACAGGCCGATCTGCACGTGATGCGCTGGAACGGCACCGATGACAGCGGTCGAGTGGTCGCGTCTGGTGTCTACTACTTCCGCGTCAATGCCGGCGAGGAATCCGTGGTCTTGAAGGCGTCGCTGCTGAAGTGATATGGAACGGCTGATGACAACCGTTCGTTAGAGTAGTCCGAGAGGAGAGGGTTTCCCTACCAAAGCTCTCCTCTCGGACCTTTCTCTCACTGTCCGTCGTCAAGCAAATGGGACTGTATTGGTCCAGCGATTTCATCTGGCCGCTCCGCGCCGATAATCGACTGCGTTCGCACGTGTTGGGATCTACCCGTCGCGAGTACTCACTAGAATTCAGGAGCGCGATGCGACGTCCGACCCCAGCTAAATCTGATGGAGGAGAGTCACGATTGGCGTACCAAACATCGGGGTTTTTGCTTTGGTGTGCAATTCGGTGGGTGCTGGGGCTCAGAACCAACGAGGGATGTTCACTGGCCGGCGGCTGAGATCCTGACCGCGTGTTGCTGACTACCGGCGGCTAATTTGCTACGAAATTGACTAGCGCTCGTGCAGGGCCATACAATGGCTCGGATCCCAAGTTGCCCGGATCCCAAGTTGCCCGGAGACCAAGTTGATCGGTCAGACTCTCGCCCACTATGAGGTCGTCGCCTTGCTCGGCAGGGGAGGGATGGGCGAGGTCTACCGTGCACGTGACATGAAGCTCCAGCGCGACGTCGCACTGAAGTTTCTCCCACCCGACTTCGCCAACGATCGCGACCGACTCCAGCGCTTCGAGCGCGAAGCGCGTCTGCTCGCTGCACTCAGTCATCCGAACATCGCGACGCTCCACGGATTCGAGGAATACGGGGAGTCCCACTTCCTGGTAATGGAATTGATCGAGGGTGAAGATCTTTCCGATCGCCTGAAGCGTGGCAGCATCTCCACTGTGGAGGCACTCGGAATCGCGCAGAAGCTCGCGGCCGGGGTGGAAGCTGCACACGAGAAAGGCATCATTCACCGCGACCTCAAGCCGGCGAACATCAAGCTTACGGCGCAGGGCGGAGTACGGATCCTCGATTTCGGGCTCGCCCGGACGAACGAGGCCACGGCGATGGACAAGACCGCCGCGATGCCGCAGACCGGCGAAGGTGCAGTACTCGGAACGGCTCCCTACATGAGCCCGGAACAACTCAAGGGGCAGCCGGTCGACGCGCGTACCGATATCTGGGCCTTCGGCTGCGTCCTGTACGAGATGCTCGCGGGGGTTTCCCCCTACGCGGCGGAATCGTCGCCCGAGACAGTCGCGAACATTCTCGCAAGTCATCCGGATTTCGACCGGCTCCCCCGGGACCTCGCCCCCTCGGTGAGACACATCCTGCGCCGCTGCCTCGAGAAAGACGCTTACAGCCGGTGGCACTCGATCGCTGACGTACGCATCGAACTTGAGTCAGATCACGAGCCACTGAATTCCAGTGCGGAAGCGCGCCGGCCACACATTGGGTGGATAGCCGTCGCCGTAGTTGCCGCATTTGCGATCGGCGCGCTGGCCACGATGGCCGGTGTACGGCAACCGGCGGCCACCGACACTCACGAGCCCGTGCGTCTGATGATCCCGGTTCGCGACGAGGCCGCTGTCGTTCCCCTGCCGGAGTCTTCGTCCGTGGTCATCTCCAGGGACGCAAAGTACACGGCTTATGTCACCGCACCACGTGGAGCCTCAGGCGGCGTCAACAGTTTCATGGCGGGCAATTCGGCGATCCACTTGAGGCCCATGGGTGGGTTCACGAGCACACCCATCGACGGTTCACTCGGTGCGACTGCGCCGATCTTTTCGCCCGACGGTGAATGGCTCGCGTTCATGGTCTTCCACGACGGGATGATCCGAAAAATTCCTCGATCTGGTGGAAAGCCACGAGACATCTGCAGCGTAACAGGTTCAACGATCCGCGGGATGCACTGGCCCGACGATGGCTACATCTACTTTTCCGACGCCTTCGGATTGTTCGCAGTCGGGGAAGACGGCGGCGAACCACGCGAGCTGCTCCGGCCGGATGGGTCCGGCGAGTACAAGACCTTCCGGTTCCCGCACCTGATTCCCGGGACACGATCTCTCCTGTTCATCCGCGCGACACCGCACGTCCTCACCTACGACGACGCCGAACTCGCCCTGCTGGACCTCGACACGGGTAACGTCCGAATCCTGGGGCAAGGGGGGATGGACCCGCGTTACGTCACAAGTGGACACATCATCTATGGACGCGCCGGCGCGGTCTTCGCTCTCCCGTTCGACCGCGACACCCTGTCAGTGACCGGCCCGGTGAAGAGAGTTCTGGACGGAGTGGTCACCTCTGATGGATACGGCTCGATGCAGCTGGGTTGCGCGGATGACGGCACGCTCGTCTACGTCGCCGGAGGACCTGAGCAATTCGCGAGCGAGATTCTGATCCTCGACCGTGACGGGACCACCCACAGCCTCGGCCAGCCGGCCCAGCCGTATGGCGAAGTAGATCTCGCGCCCGACGCCGGTCGCGCCGTGGTCAGTATCCTTGGGGCAAACGCGAGCATCTGGGTGTACGACTTCGCGCTGGGTGTGATGACACGCATAGTCAGTGGCTTCGACAATTCCACGCCGATCTGGTCGCGCGACGGCCAGACGATCGTGTTCCAGTCGAACCGCAGCGGCAGCAACGCAGTGTGGTCGACCGCCTCCGACGGATCCGGCGAACCCGCTCTCGTGGGCTCGGCTCTTGACGTCAACAGCCCCGAGTCATTTCTCGCTGACGACAAGACGTTGATCGTGTCGGGAAGGTCCAAATCGACCGGTCTGGATCTGTGGATCCTGGCCCCGGATGGATCGTTCACGCCCCTGCTCCAGACCCCGGCGCGAGAACTGCGCGCACAGGCGTCTGCAGACGGGCGCTACGTCGTCTACACCTCCAACGAGTCGGGGCAGCTCGAAGTCTATGTGACCGAGTATCCGACCACCGGCCGTAAATGGAAGATCAGCGCGGCAGGGGGAGATATGCCTCGCTGGTCGCAGGATGATCGCGCCATCTACTTCTGGGACGGACAGAAACTGATGATGGCACGAGTTGACACCAGTTCCGGGTTCCACCCGACACGCGCGGAAGTCGTGGTCGAACTCGACATCGAGGTCCAGGACTACGATGTGTTTCCGGATCAGGAGCGATTTATCCTGCTGGCCCGCCGCCCGACGAACCACGGTGAGGTCGCTTCGGTCTCCCGGGGTCAGGCTACGGGCCGGATCTACGCGGCGCAGTCGCCTGACTTGCGGGTCGTCCTGAACTGGTTCACTGAACTCCAACGCCTGGCGCCATCACGGTAACCAGCCATGTACGCTGCGGGCCCGGACCCAGTGCTCAGTGTGCCTGCAGTGAATTCCGTGCTGAGTTGCATTGCGCATTTGAGCTGACTCCTGAAACTGCCGGCCACGCTGCCCGTGGGGGGCTGAATCTGACAGAGGAGAGTCACGTTTGGGGTGCCAAACATCTGATGCTCGAGCACCATCCGCACGGCGCACTCACATGCTTCGTCTGAGGGTCTGCTTTTTCGTGACATGGCTCTATCCTCCCAAGGAATGGAGCTTTCAGTAATCCCGGGGAGTATCAAACATTCGTGAGGAACCATTTGCGGCCCCCGCGCGTCCCCACCGCTGACACGGATCTGCAGATTCACGCGAGAAGGGCACCATGTGGCTTGAGATCTTCCGGTTCGAACTGCGCTACCACCTGAGACAGCCCCTCTTTGCCATCTCCTCGGCGGCGCTGTTTCTGATCTCCCTGCTCATGGTCTCCACCGACGTGGGCGTGGCCTTCGCTGGTGGCCCGGCCACCGCCTTCCGCAACGGGCCGATGGTGATCATCCAGTCGTGCATGATCCTGAGTATTCTCGGCCTGTTCGTGATCACGGCCTTCGTGGCCAGCACCGCCCAGCGTGATTTCGAACTCGGCACGCACGAACTGTTTTTTACAAAGCCGGTCAGCAAGTTCCACTACCTCACCGGGCGCCTGGCCGGATCGCTGGCTGTGTCGATGCTCGTTTTCACGATCGCTTCGCTGGGCCTGATCGCCGCGACCTTCATGCCGTGGCAGGACCCGACGCGGGTCACGAACGTCTCCCTGCTCCCGCTACTCTACGGTCTGATCGTCATCGTGCTGCCGAACCTGCTGATCATGGGCACGATCTTCTTCACGCTCACGATCTGGAGTCGGCGCATGCTGCTGACCTATATCGGGGTCGTGGTGTTCTGGTTCCTGCAGGACGAGGTCGAGACCTGGGCGCTCGAGCTGCAGAACCCGGTGCTAGGTGCGTTGATCGATCCAATCGGCTCGGCGGCAATGCGGATTGTCACCCGGTACTGGACCATCAGCGAATTCAACACGCTGGTCCCGGGCATCGGCACGGGCATCCTGCTGAACCGGTTGGTATGGATTGGCGTGGCCACGCTGGTGCTCTGGCTGGGGTACTGGCGGTTCAGCTACACGCGGGCACTCAAGGGGAAGTCCTCCAAAGTCGTGGCTCCCGAAGAAATCGTGAGCGTCGCGGTACCGGTGCCCGTCATCCAGACGGCACGGACCTTCTCGTTGCGCACTACCCTGAGCCAGATCCTCGCCCAGGCTCGCCTCGAGACCAGCCTCGTCTTGCGCAGCACCGGCTTTCTCGTCCTGCTGATGCTGGGACTGTTGTTCGTCCTGACCTTCGCTTACTACCACGGCCAGCGTCTCGGCACTTCGCTCTATCCGGTGACCGGCATGATGCTGATGGTCAACCAGATGAACATGTCGATCTTCCTCACGATCATCGTGATCTTCTTCGCCGGCGAGGTTGTCTGGCGGGAGCGTGCTTCGCGCCAGGACGGCATTTTTGACTCGATGCCCGTCCCGAACGGCGTCTATCTGGCGTCCAAGAGCCTGGCCATGATCATGGTCGTGCTCACCTACAACCTGACCTGCGTGGCGGGCACGATCGCCTTCCAGCTCGCCACCGGATACACGCACCTGGAACCGGGCCTCTATGCTCTCGGCATTCTGCTCATGGCCACCTCAGCCATCCTGATCGCGTTGCTCAGCGTCACCGTGCAGAGCATGGTGAACAACAAGTTCCTGGGCTTCCTGGTGATGATCCTGGTACTGGCCGGGGTCATCGCGCTGCGTCGGTTGGACGTAATCCACGGCCTGATCCTCTTCCCCGGCCGATCGTGGATCATGTACTCGGACATGAATGGTTACGGCCACCTGCTGGCGCCGTTCCTGTGGTTCAAGCTGTACTGGGGATTCGCGGTGGCCAGCCTTCTGGTCGTGGCCGCGGGCCTGCGCACCCGTGGCAGCGAGGATTCGATGCGGGCGCGATGGACGGGATTGCGTACGCATCTTCGCGGGCCGGCGCGATGGGCACTCGGGTTTACGGTTGCGGGCTTTCTCGCCACTGGCGCGTTTGTCTTCTACAACACGAACATCCTGAATCCATTCATCTCGCCATCGGTGGAAAGAAAGTGGCAGGCCGACTACGAGCATGCCTTTGGTCAGTACCGCGATCTTGTCCAGCCACGAATGACCGGCGTAAGCACCGAGGTGGATATCTTTCCTGATGAGCGGCGTGTGGAGATCCGCGGAACCTATGTTCTCGAGAACCAGACCGACGACTCCATGCACGTAGTGCATGTGACCCTGGAGCCGATGATCACCATCAACAAACTTCTTTGCGACGGCCAGCGCGAGAGCGACGGCGATCTACGACTTGGCTACCACATCTTTGAACTCGCACAGCCTCTGGCCCCTGGTGCTACGACCGAACTCAACTTCGACCTGACCGCAGCCAACCGCGGGTTCGTCAACCACGACCCCAACGACGAGATTGTCGCCAACGGGACTTTCATCACGAACCAGGGCTACTACCCGTCCATCGGTTACACCGCGGAACTGGAGCTCGAGGGGGCGCGCCGGCGCGAGAAGGCAGGATTGCCTCCAGCACCGCGGATGAAGGAACGCGATGACGAGACCGGCTGGCAGAACAACTACATCTCGAACCAGGCCGACTGGATCGACTTCCAGGCCGTAGTCAGCACCAGCTCAGACCAGATCGCGCTGGCCCCCGGGTATTTGCAGGAAGAGTGGGAAGAGGGCGGACGCCGCTATTACCGCTACGAAATGGACGCACCGATTCTCGACTTCTATTCCTTCCTCTCCGCGGAATATGTAGTGCAGCGCGACGTCTGGAACGATGTAGCCATCGAGGTCTACTACCACGCAGATCACGGCGCGAACGTGGAGCACATGATCAGCGCGGTGAAGGCATCTCTCGACTACTACACGACGAACTTTGGGCCCTACCAGCATCGGCAGGTACGGATCGTCGAGTTTCCGATGTACCGCCTCTATGCCCAGGCTTTCCCCAACACGATTCCATTTTCCGAAGGCATGGGCTTCATCACCAAAGTGGATGAAGACGACGGCGTGGACTATGTGTTCAACACCACCGCGCACGAAGTCGCGCACCAGTGGTGGGCACATCAGGTCATCGGCGCCAACGTGCAGGGCGCGACGATGCTGTCGGAATCGCTGTCCGAGTATTCCGCCATGATGGTCATGGAGCAGCGGTACGGGCCGGACAAGCTGCGTCATATGCTGAAGTACGAACTGGACGGTTATCTCGACGCACGCAGCAGCGAGACGGTCGAAGAGAAACCCCTGGAGCTAGTGGAGGACCAGAGCTACATCCACTACCGAAAAGGCTGCCTGACCCTCTACGTCCTGCGCGACTACATCGGCGAAGCCAACATGAACCGTGCGTTGGCAGCATTCGTGGAAGAAACGGCGTTCACCGGCCCTCCGTATCCGACCTCAGCCGATCTGATTTCGCATTTCAGCGCCGTCACCCCCGACTCCCTGGACTATTTGCTCGAAGACCTGTTTGAAACCATCACGCTCTACGGCAATCGCGCCGTGAGCGCCGAGGCCCGACAGCAGGAAGACGGTCGCTGGGTCGTGGACCTCGAGGTAGAGGGGCGCAAACTGCGTGCGGATGGTCAGGGAGTGGAATCGCCGATCGAAATGGACGAGTGGATCGACATCGGCATCTTCGGATTCGAAGTCGAGGGTGAACCATCCGTGCTCTTCCTGGAGAAGCGGCGCGTTCGCTCGGGAGTCACGACTATCTCCATCACCGTCGACGAGGAACCAGTGCGCGCCGGCATCGACCCCTATCACAAGCTCATCGACCGGGAAACCCGGGACAACGTCCGCAAGATCACCCGCACGTCCGCACCCTGAGCGGACACGCAGGAGCCTCCCATGCTGAAGATCAAGAATCTCTCGAAGACCTATCCCAACGGCGTGCAGGCGCTCAGGTTCGTCGACCTGGAAATCCCGCGCGGGATGTTCGGATTGCTCGGGCCCAATGGTGCGGGCAAATCGACCCTGATGCGCACCCTGGCCACGCTGCAGGAGGCCGACACCGGTACCGCATTTCTCGATGACCTCGACGTGCTCAAGGACAAGGAACAGGTCCGCCGGGTCCTCGGTTACCTTCCCCAGGAGTACGGCCTCTACCCACGCATCACCGCGTTGGCGATGATCGATCATTTCGCCGTGCTCAAGGGCTACAGCTCCAGCCGTGAGCGGCGAGAAGTCGTGGAATCACTGCTCCGGATGACCAACCTGTGGGACGAGCGCAAGCGCCACCTCGGCACCTTCTCCGGTGGAATGAAACAGCGCTTCGGCATCGCCCAGGCCCTGCTCGGCAAACCAGAGCTGATCATCGTCGACGAACCGACGGCCGGTCTGGATCCCCAGGAACGGCGGCGTTTCCTGAACCTGCTGGGAACGCTCGGTGAGGGCATTGTCGTGATTCTCTCGACCCACATCGTCGAGGACGTGCGTGAATTGTGCGGCCGCTTTGCCATTCTCGATCGCGGGCAGGTGCTGGAGAGTGGTTCACCTGAGGGGGCCATCGCGAAGCTCAGTGGCAGGATTTGGGAGACCCGCATCGAGCGTGATGAAGTTGCGAGGGCTCGGGGACTGTGGGCGGTCATTTCCGAAAGAATGATCGGCGGACAGATGGCGATACGTGTATTGGCCGATGCCCGACCCGGAGAGGAATTCGTCGCCGTTGAAGCAGACCTGGAGGACGTGTATCTGGTCACGCTGGGTCAGACCGGTGCAGTTGTTCCTCAAGTGTAAGCAGGCAGGGATCTCCGTCGTGTGACCAACCGCCATTGTGCTCATGCCGGCGGCCCTGTATTGGTCCACCGAATTCAAATGGCAGCGCCGTGGCCATAAGCGGCCGCAATCGCGTGTGTTATGGTCCTCGCGTTACTCACATCCACCAGAATTCAGGAGCGCTGCGCGACCTCCGACTCACGCTGAATCTGATGGAGGAGAGTCACGTTTGGCGTACCAGACATCGGGGTCACCGAAAGGTGGCCCCTTTTGCTTTGCCGGGTGCTCTCTCCGCGTGCTGATCCCGGTCGCCGCAGCTGGTGACGGAGCGCGACGTGTTCGAGGATCAACGATCCGCGCGAGCGGAGAGGCCAGCAGCCGGGCGGCTGTAAGTTCAACTCAGTCAGTCGGATGTAACTAACGGCAGGCACAGCTTGATGCTGCTGTAAGTGTAATGATGACAACGAATAACGACCGAATCGGAGGGACAGTCAAAATACGCTGAAACTTCGGCGTCGCTTGAACGTTCTAGTGTTCTAGAACAAGGATGTGATGATGAAAACAGTCAATCCCGGAAGCCCGGTGCCTCTCTATCACCAGATCGCTGAGGCGATTCGTGAGCAGATCGAAGCCGGCGAGCTGGCCCCCGGCGATGCTCTCGAACCCCTGCGTGAAGCGGCGCGAACCTGGGGCGTCAATCTCCACACGGTACGTCATGCCTATACGGCGCTGGCCCGAAAAGGACTGGTCGAGTCACGCGGCGCCAGAGGTACGCGCGTGTCCACGAGCACTCCTTCCAGTCGACTTTCGCAAACCGAAAATCGTGGCAGGTTCATCGGTCGCGTTGTCCGGGAGGCATTTGATCGCCACGGCCTGGCACCAGGGGCGCTGGCCCAAGAGATTTCCCGGCACCCGGTTCCCGAGGCGCAAGATCGTCCCGTGGTTCATGTGGTCGAGTGCAGTGCCTGGCAATGCGAATCACATGTGCGCGAGATCGAAGCTCGCTTCGATGTGGATGCGCGTGAATGGTCGCTGGAACGCGACGAAGAACCACCGCCTGGCGATATCATCGCCACCTATTTCCACTACAACGACATTCGGCGTCGTTGGCCACACCGGCTGCGCGAAGTTCGATTCGTGACAATCGTTCCGGATCCTGGAATTGCCAGCCGGTTACCGAAGAACACGCTGCGCGTGCTCGTATGCGAGCGGGATGAGGCCACGGCAGAAAATGTTGCTGCCGATATCACGACTCTGCTCGAGCCCGTGGGCTGTGCAGTCGAGCCCGTCGTGAGTGCCGAGCCTGAATTGCTGATCGCAGAAACCGGAGACGATTCCATCGTGCTCCTGGCGCCGCGCGTGTGGGCCTCCCTCGACGAGCCAGCGCGGATGGACCACCGCGTGCTCGAGGCCGACTACGTCATCGAATCCGGAGAGCTGAATGCGATCGGAGTCGAGCTCGGATGGGTCCCTGTGATCGCCGGAACCAACGTCTGAACCACGTGACCTGGAGCTAGAACCATGAAACGCTTGATCATCGCCTCGCTGCTCTTCGCAATGCCGATGCTGAGCAGCGCACAGGCGCAACCAGATCTCGAGAGCGGCGTGGGCTGGACCATGACGAACCTGGATCTGGAGGTCCGTATTGAGAACGACGACCCGTCGATGACGGTCGAAGGCACGATGACTGTACGGTTGGATATCGACCGCTCGTCTGGCCCTTCTTTTGCGCTGAATCTCTCATCGACCGCGATGCGATGGGTCACGCTCGACGGGCCGAAGAACTCCCAGGTGCAACTCAACGAGGAATTGCCGGGCGCTGAGGCTGCACTGATGGCAAACGTGCGTCTGGACAAGGCCGCGAGTCGGGGTGATGAGCTGGATTTCCGGTTTGCCCTTGAGCTGACCGCCCCCGCGCCCCAGTTGATGGCGCGTACCGATATCGCTTTGTCCTCATGGGTCGAGGCATGGTATCCGGTCGCGATCACGAGCCTGGACTATGAGCAAACATTCACGGCGAAGACGAGCACGGTTTCCGGGACGACCACACTCGATCTTCCCGGAGAGTGGATTGCTCTGTCCGACGGTGAATTGACGAAGCGGGAACACAGCAACGGCCGAACGATTGAAGTGTGGGATCTGAAGGGCAAGCCGGTCGCCCGTGGATTTGCTGCGGCGCAGTACACCGCAGCCGAGCGCGAAGTCGATGGCCGGACGATTCGCATCTATCTCTTGAACGAGCACGTGATGGGAGTGGATCAACTCGCCGGGTTGATCGCCGAGTCGATGGCCGCGCAGGAGGCACGCCTGGGACCATTCCCCTTCGCCGGTTACGGAGTAGCGGAGGTGCCAAACGACATCGAGGGGTGGTCCGCGGCCAGCCAGCAGACGTTCATTATGTCCAAGAGCGCCAACTTCGATCTCGAGCACGGAAATCTGCCCCTGTGGGCGCACGAGATGTGTCACGGATGGTGGGGCAATACGGTTGGAACGAGCGGCCCTGGCGCCAAGGTCGCCAGCGAGTCTCTTGCACAGTTCGGCGTCCTGATTTCCGTGGAAGCGCTCGAGGGGGTCGATGCAATGGTCGAGTTCCTCGAGTTCAGCCGCAGCGGATACAGCCGCAGGCAATGCGCGCGCGGGTACTACTCCTTCATCGACCAGGGCCAGGACCACGCGCTGGCGACGATGGGAAACTCTGATCTGTCTGGTGGCACCACCCACATGCTTGCCGACTCCAAGGGGATGTGGATGTATCACATGCTCCGTCGACGGATCGGTGACGAGACCTTCTTCGCCACACTGCGAGGACTGATCGACGAGTACGGGGGACGCGACATGTCGCTGGACGACATCCGGCAGGCCTTTGTCGAAGCCGCTCCCGACCAGGAGCTCGAGCAGTTCTTCGCCCAGTGGCTCGACCGGACCGGGGCGCCGCGAATCGACGTGGCATGGTCCACGCCCGAAGCTGGACGAGTCGAGATCCTGCTGACCCAGCAGGCAGATGTGGATCCCTTCGAGCTCGACCTTGTCATCGAGATCGAGTTCGAGGATGGGTCCACGAAGCGAGAGCGTGTCGGTGTGAGCGGAATGGAATCAGTGCTCTCCGTGGCGACTTCATCCGGCATCTCCGTGATCACTCTCGATCCGGATCGGGACCTCCTTATCTGGAGACCGGCCTACGATGCCCCTCCATCAGTTGACGGTGTAGCTCTGGTCGCCATGGCCCCGTGGGTCGATGTCTCGGTGTACGAAGGTTCTTACTTCATGGAAGCGATCCAGGAGACTGCCATGGTCTACGGTGGAGACGAGGATCTGTGGGTACAGGCGGGAGACTACCTCCTTCAGCTCTTCCCGATCGAGCATCATCGCTTCAAGTCAAATATGGGAGTGGTTGAATTCCAGATCGAGAATGGCAAGGCAACGGGATTCATCGTCGAGCTCGACAGCGGAGGGAACGCGGAGGGCGTCCGCGTGGAGGACGAGGGCGCCAAGTAGATCCAGAGGCGATGCGCAGCTTCGCGGCCTGGCCCCGGCAGAGCAGACTTGGATCCTAGGTCACCTGTGGCGGGTGGGATTGTGTTGGAGTTCGGTCGGGAGAAATCTGCAGTGGAGCTGTTCCCGCCGCCCTGGATCGCAGATTGCGACGCATTCCGGCCGAACAGGGAGCCACCAGGACTCCTGCGGAACCGTCGCCCCGGACGGGCTTGGCCCTCGCCTTGCGAATCACGGGCAGGTCGGCTTCAGCCGATCACCCCCGACAGGAGTGAGCCCATGAAGACCTTGTCACGCGCCAGTGTCCTCTTCCTCTTCGCATGCGCAGTCG
>Ga0164313_10002488_pt1 | contig 16477 bp, 17 predicted proteins | sample GuaBasSedimGuay4_FD_113735 | JGI IMG/M metagenome (GOLD analysis project Ga0164313, IMG submission 113735) | Subseafloor sediment microbial communities from Guaymas Basin, Gulf of California, Mexico - Guay4, Core 4569-4, 0-3 cm | ecosystem: Environmental > Aquatic > Marine > Hydrothermal vents...
GGGGGACAGCTAGGCTCTCCACACCTTCGTGTGTCGGCCGTTCCCGTTCGCGTCGATCTGCCGGACGAAGAGGTTGTCGAAGTCGAGGCCAACGGTGCGTCGTCCTGCGCCCGCACGCGAGATGGGGAGGTTTGGTGCTGGGGGTCGCTCATCGTGTCGTCGATGTGCAGCTGATGAAGTGATGGCATTTCCTAAGTCTTGACGATCTTGACGATCCGATGCCGGTGATGCCGACCCGCTTCCGCTGCTCTAGGCGCCCCGCTTGTAGGACCAGGGCAGCGCTGCTGAAGGAAGTGCGGGACTGCTGACCCTCGCTACTCGACATACCAGGCCTCGTGCTTCGGGGTGTTGTCGCAGCTTGGACACCAGGTTTCCTCCCATTGCTTGTGGCACTGAGGGCACGTGCCGCGGGTCAGGAACGTGTTCCATTCGCAACCGCAGTCGCATGCCCACCAGTCGTGAGAGTCTGGGATGTAGGCGCACGCCGGGCAGCGGACCCCTTCGATCGGGGATTCGGCGGCCAGCTCTTCCTCCGGCGGGTGATTTGCGTCGAAACGCGACGTGTCGCGGGCACCGGTCCGGTATGGGGAGTGCTGCACGTCGAGGGTTCGGAGTTCCTGAATTTCCCGTAGCCGGGGTTGAAGCGTCTTCAGGGCCTTCTTGAAGTAGGCGCGGGGGTTGCCGGTCAGGTGGCGGGAAATCGACTCGGGCTCGATGGTGTGCAGCAGGGCGAAAGCGGCGAGCGCATGGCTCAGCTCGAGTTCGCTGAGCGCCCCGTAGCGCTGGGTACTCCACCCCACCAGGAAACCCTCTTGGTGCTGTTGGAAGGCCATCGCGCGATTGGCGGCGAAAATGCCGAAGCCCAAAAAGGTGCTCGTGATGTCGACCGCAAACTCGAACGAGGAGGGGCCTCCGGGATGGGGTGACCGGGCCGCCTGCACCCAATAGTGTGCAATGCCGCGTGCCGTCCTCGCGATGAATAGCGTTGGATCGAGCACGTCGTCGAATAGGCACTGGATTGGTAGCGGTTCGCCCACTGGAATCCGTTCCGCGGGCTCGGTGCGCTTGGGGGTCTCGGTGAGGCCGTGAGGTACGCCTTTGAGAACCGCCCCGGGATTAGCTGCGTCGACTACCTCTAGCTCGAATTGGAGTGCCCCTACCTGGGCATGCTCTCGAACGAACGCGAAATAGTCCTGGGCGAGCTCGAACCCCTCGAGGTCAGCGACAGGGAAGTCGTCCTCGGTGGGTGTCACCAAGTGATTCCTCAAAAGGCACTGTGGGCCTCCGCCGCGCTCACGGACGAGCCAGTCGAAGGTGTCGAGGAGCCAGTCTACGTAGGGGTCGGTCGCTTTCATCCCGAGAAGCGAACCGTACCCCAACGATCCGCCTATCGGTGGAGGTCACGTTCCGCTTAGGCGACCTCGGCCTCGAACTGCCGCTGCGGAGCACCGTCGTCGCGCTGGGCGGGTCCCTCGGGTGTGGGAATCACAACTCGGTGCGGCGTTCCTCAGGGCAGCGGATCTAGGCAGGGGCCGTGGCCTCTGATCGCGTTCCAGACCGCCGCGACGACGAGGGTTCCGTCGCGGACTGCGTAGTAGATATGAAAACGAGTGCGTCGTAGCAGATAGCGTCGCGCGCCATCGAGGGTATCGCTCGCGTACGGCGCCCCTAGGTTCGGGCTGCCCCTCAACAGTTCGAGGGCGTCGACGAACTCGTTCGTGAAGAGGCCAGGGGCCTTGTCCCGGTTCTCCCGCCACCAAGCATCTGCCGCGTTCAACTGCTCGACCGCGTGCGGAACGAACCGCAGCTCGAGCCGGGTCATCGATCGCGCGCTTGCAGCCGTTCCAAGACTTCGTCGCCATCGACCAGACGTCCATCGGCAATGTCTGTCGCCGCCTGGGTGAGCGCGCGTTCGACCGCTGCTCGGCCGGTCGCCCCGAGGGCATCTTCCGAGTGGTCCATCACGGCGACGAGTTCGACCTCGGTCCCGTCGGGGAGATCGGTCGCCTCGTCGACCACGATCCGGCCGCCCTGCACTCTCGCTTTGATGGAGACCATCGCATCAGTGTAGCGCGTCTTCACGCGGCCCGCCTCCACCGCCGAGAAATCTCGGTCGCGGCGAGCTCGGAAGTCTCGTCGTCGTAGCAGCGTATGAAGTCCTCCCGGGCGCTCTTCATCTCGGTGAGCCAGTCTGCGGCCACGGCGGCGTCCACGAGGCCATCGGCCGCGAAGCGGCGCAGCGCCTCCATCAGCTGATCGAAGAAGATCGGTACGGAACCGAAGAAGCCCACCGTGCCGCCCTCCCAGAGCTCCGAGAAGAGGAAATCCGGCACGTTGAATGCGTCCCAGCTTGGACGGCCCTGCGTCACGAAGACCGTCGAGCTGACCAGGCAACTCGCGGCGTGCTCCGCCGACTGCCACCACGGATCGCCGGCCTCTTCGAACTCGGTCAACCAGCGTTCGACGGTCGGCGTATGCCGCGCGTACCAGTCACGCTCCTTCGGGTTGTAGAAGTGCAGCGGGCCGAAGGACCAGTCTTTGGGGCGCGTGGGGATCGATTGTTCCATGCCCCCTCATCGGGCTGAGCGCGGCCCAGTTGCGTGCGAATTTCACAAAACGCTGCCGCAGGTCACAGGTTGCAGCGGGCGAAGGCCGTCCCGGCGGCTGAGCTCACGTGTCCTTCGACACGGGCGGGAACTCGGCCCAGGCCTCGTAGACGAAGAGCGCCCGGACCTCGTTCCAGAACCGGCCCCCGAGGACGAAGAAGGCCGACCAGAAGACCAAGTCCATCGCGACTGCGAGTTCGACCCGCTTCTTGGCGAGCCCGCTTCCGCGAGCGGCAGTATCACTCGCGTGAGCTTGCGTGAGGCCCGCTGACCCCGTAGGAGGACGCCCTCATGGCCACCACGACGCTCTACCAATTCGCCCTCTGCCCTTTCTGCAACAAGGTACGTGCGGGCCTCGAGCTCAAGGGCGTCCCCTTCGAACGGGTCGAGGTGAGCCCCCGGACCAAGGTCGAACTCCCCGCGCTGCCTGAAGACGCCCCCGCCAAGGTCCCGGTCCTCGCGGTGGGCGACGAGGTCCTGTGGGACTCGACGACGATTCTCTCCTCTCTCGACGAGGCGTTCCCCGGGACGCGCCGTCTCCTGCCGACCGACGAAGCCGCGCGCTCCCGGGCCGTCGCGATGGAGGCGTGGGTGGACGAGCAGTTCATCACGTCGTTGCCGCCGGTGCTCTACGGAACTTGGAGTGAAGCCGCCAAAGCATCCAAGGTCATCGCAGAGCAAAGTCAGTTCGGCGCCGGACAAGGGATGATGGTCAAGCTCGGCGGCCCCTTCATCATGCACGCCGTCGCCAAGCGCATCCTCAAGCGCAACGGCCGCACCGATGCCCATGCATGGGTCTCCGACAACCTGGATCACTTCGAGAAGGAACTCGGTGACCAGGACTTCGTCTGCGGAGACGAGCTCACCATCGCCGACGTCGCGATGTACGGCGCGCTCAATTGCATCAAGCCGTTCCCGATCTTCGAAAGCGTACAGGCGCGTCCTCGCCTCAGCGCGTGGTTCGAGCGCGTCGAGGCCTTGAAGGGGCCGGTCGTCGAGGCGTAGTGCACTGGAGTTGTCTCCGCGGATGATCATGGCCAGAGAGTCCTGGCAGGTCTTCGTGGTGGCCGGTGTCGTCGTCTTCCTGTGCGGTCTTCGTCGTGTGGGCGTTCATCGATGACGAATCAAAAAGAAAACACCAGCAGGAACGACCGCATCTACGCGGTCATTCGGGAGATCCCGCCGGGCTGCGTGCTCACCTATGGGCAGGTCGCCATGTTGGCCGAGACCCCTCGTGGCCATCGGTTGGTCGCCGCCGCCCTGCGGGGCTCGGGGTCGCTGCTGCGCCTGCCGTGGCAGCGGGTCGTCGCCAAGCACTCCCGCAAGAAGGGGCGCATCGCGACGAAGGGGGATGACGCGACGGAGCAGCGAGCGCTGCTCGTGCGCGAGGGGGTGAGCGTCGATCCTGCGGGACTGATCTCCCTCGAGGCCCACGGCTGGCTGCCCATCGACTGATCGGGCGGGCCGGTCGCACCGACTGGTCGCTCACCCCCCAGTTTGCCGACGCGGTCGCCCATGCTCACCCGCCAGCTGTGCCGAGGACCTTCGCCGCCAGCTCGAAGCGGGAGTTCACGCCGAGCTTTTGGTAAGACGAGCGCAGCTGGTTGGCGACGGTCTTGACCGAGCAGTCGCGGTCTCGGGCAATCTCCTTGTTGGACCGTCCGTCGAGGGCGAGCATGACGACCGCGCGCTCGGCGGTGGTCAGGCCGTCGAGGGCCGGAGCGCTTCCGGGCACGTCGATCACCATGAGCTCAAGCTCGTCGAGCTCGAACCGCGCGATGCGGACCTCGTCTTCGTCCTGATTGTCCGAGTTCGACATGGTGTGCGAGGGGCGACGTGGAGTGAACTCGACTATGGAGCGTTCTGCATCTCGGCGGAAGGGGGCTACAGCCACTTCGCAGTCAGATAGTCCTCGATCGCGCTGACGGTCCCATCGCGGAAGGCCCCGTCGAAGACGATGGTTTCGGCGACGCTTCCGGTCAGAGTCTGTTCGTCCACGTCCTCCCCCGAGGGTTTACGGACCGGGTGGCGCGTCCGGGGAGCGAGCGACGATTCGCTTCCAGACCATGGAGACGAGGATCACGAGGAGGACGGACACGATGTTGAGCATGAAGCTCGTGGTTTGGGGGTCGAAGACCGTCACCGCGGACGCGATGAGGGGGATGGTTGCCACGACGTAAAAGCTTCGGTGCAGGGTGCCGAGGACGAAGAGGGGCCCGCTGACGAGCAAGAGATCCACCTGGACGATGGTCTCTTCGTTCCACCCGGTAACGAGCGCGAGCGCACGGTGAACGGTGATGAGCAGGAAAATCACCGTGATGGAGAGCGCCGCGGTCCGGTCCACGTAGGTGGCCGACAGGCGCTTTCTCATCATCAGGAGCAACGTCCCCCAGAGCCCCAGGCACCCGGCCCCGAGCATCAGCAGAAACTCTGGGCTTCTGGGGGTCGTGCCTCCGTGAGAGATGACCTTGTAGATGGAAACCGCGGTCAGGCCCGCGGCGAGGGCGAGGAGCAACCAGCTTCGCTGGTCTCCCCCGACGGAGAGGCTCCGTTCTCGCTGGAGCACCTCCACGCGATGACGTGCTTGCCCGTCGAGCTCGCGGTCCCGCTCGAGGCGCACGAGGCGCTCGACGAGGTCCGGCGCGAGCTCATCCCCCGCTTGGTCGGCGAGCTGGCGCGCGGCGGGGAGATTGCCGAGGGCGAGGTGGCTGGTGATGGCGGGGGCGACGATGTCCGAGAGACCTCGTCGGGTCGGCGCATTGCCAGGCCAGAGCTCCTCGGCGCTGCGAAACTGATGCTTCACGCTGTTGAGCCTCTCGATCAGCTCCGCATAGTCGGGGGTCGAGGCTTCCATCTCGCGCTTGATTTCGGCGAGATGCTCGTGCGCCTGGGTGGCCAGACGCGCGCCGCTCCGATGCTGGAAGTACCGCCGGAGCGCGGCCCTGAAATCGGCCACGCTCTCGAAGCGGGACGCCGGGTCGACCTCGCACGCGCGTCGACAGATGTCGACCAGCTCCTCGGGGACGTCGGCGCTATCGGGGAAGTGCACGGGCTCGGCCGCCGCGGCCACGGCGGCCCTGGCTTTCTGGCCAGCGCGGGGGGCGCGCCCGAAGAGCACCTGATAGAGGGTCGCTCCGAGCAAGAAGACGTCCGAGCGTTCATCGGGTCGTTGGACCGAGGGGTCGGCCATCTCGGGGGCCATGTAGGCCGGGGTGCCCACGGCCTTGCCCTCGGGCTTCCACGTCTCGAGTTCGACGGCGATGCCCCAGTCGACGACGTAGACTTCGCCGAAGTCGCCGAGCATGACGTTGCCGGGCTTGATGTCACGGTGGATGATGCCCTGGCTATGGGCGTAGTCGATGGCGTCGCAGACCCGTAAGAGAATGTCGACCTGAGCAGCGAGGGCGCTTTCGTCGTCGCGGTCGAGGTCTTCGAGGGCTTGCTTCCAGGCTCGCCCCTTCACCCGCTTCATGACGACGACCGGGCCGACTCCCTCGCAGTACCCCATCCAATGGACGGGGACGATGTTCGGGTGCTCGAGGCGACCCGTCAGGCGGGCTTCACGGATCAGCGCCGCAACATCCTTTGGGCCCTTGCGGGAGTCGAGGAGCTGCTTGATCGCGACATCGCGCCCGAGGGCGACCTGCTGCGCGAGGCGGATGCGCCCCATGCCCCCCGCGCCGATGGTCTTGCCCATCCTGAAGTCGGGGGAGGAGCCGTCACCGTCGCCGTCGCCATTGCTGTCGCCGTCGAGAGCGAGCTCGGGAAGATCCAGCATCGCCGGCATCACGGCGTTGAGATTGAACTCGTCCATGGACTCGCGGCCGACGGTCTGGCCGGCGCTAGTCTCGTCCGATTCATGGAGGGTCGTGCGTTCCCAATCCGGGTTGCGGGGAGGGCTCACTTTTCGCTGTCGCTTCGCTCGAGCCCGAAGGTCTTCATCCAGCGGTAGATCTGGCGCCGGTCACGGCCGTACCACTTGGCGACCGCGCGAACGCGACCGTCGAAGCGCGCGAACACCTCGGCGAACTCCTCTCTGGTTGTGGGCGCGGGGCGCTTCACAGGTGATTCATCGGGGGCATTCTTGGCCGCGTCTTGGGGCGGCGTCGGCGGGCGAAGGCCGGCCTCCGGGGCGCCGACCTCGCGCGGCGGTGGAGCGGCGCGCTGGCCGATGGCCTCCTCGAGCTGGTCGACGGTCGCCGGTGGGGATTCCGCCGAGCAATCGCCCCGGAGTGCGAGCCGATGAACCAGACGGTCGAGGCCGCGGAGGTTCAGCGGCCATTCCATCAAGAGGAGCGCCTCCCCCGCCGGGCTGTCGAACCTCAGCGGCTCACAGGGACGGCCGCGTGTTTCGCACCAACGTCGATGCAGCACCTGGACCCACTCGAGGATGTCGCCGCGCCGGTCGGCGAGGCTCGGAACCCGGAGCTCCAAGAGCGAGATGCGGGCGAGGAGGTCCTGACGAAAGGTCCCCCGGTCGACCTCGCTCCCGAGGTCGCGGTTGGTGGCCGCCACGATGCGCACGTCGACCTTCTCGCTCGCGGCGGCGCCGACCGCGCGCACCGTCTGCTCCTGGATGACTCGCAGAAGCTTCGGCTGCAGATCCAGGGGGAGCTCGCCAATCTCGTCCAGGAAGAGGGTCCCGCCGTTCGCCTCGCGAAAGAGGCCCGCGCGCGCCGCCCCCGCGCCGGTGTAGGCCCCCTTGGCGTGCCCGAAGAGCTGGCTCTCGATGAGCTGGGCGGGGAGCTCCGTGACATTGACCGCGATCAGAGGCCCGGTGCGACCACTCAGCTCGTGGAGGGCAGATGCCACGTGCTCTTTGCCAGCGCCCGTGGCTCCGGTGACCAGGACCGGCGACGGGTCCGGGGCCAAACGGGCCAACTCCCACCGCAAGCGCGACACCGCCGGGGACCCTCCAATGATGTGCTCCCGAAGCGCCTCCGCGTCTCTCGGGTCTTCTTTCAGTACCTCGTAGACGGCGAGGACCGAGCCCAGCCGGAGGACGGCCCCATCGTGGAGTTGGCTCTCCGTTTCGAGGGGCCGTCCGTCGAGCCTGCTTCCGTTGTGACTGCCGAGGTCAGAGGCGAAGTGCGTGTAGGCCTTCGCATCCCAGCGAAGTTGGGCGTGGCTGCGGGACACGGTGCCGTGCTGGAGTCGCCCGAGCGATTCTTCGGGATTGCGGCCGAGGACCGTGACACCTCGGGGCAGTTCGATTCTGCGGCGCAGCTCCGGCGGGTGCACCACGGCGAGTCGCGCTCCGGTGATGTTGACCCCTCGCCCATGGGCGCCGTCCACGTCGATCGTGGTTGATTGCGTGGGAGAATCGTCGCTCATACCGTTGATGCCATCCACGCGACTGGAGGTCGTCGCACGGTAGCACGGCTGTCCCATGGGACTCGTCGCCTTGTCTCACTGGGACAGTGCTCCCGTGCGCCCGTGCGTCATCGAAAAAGCGATTGATTGCTCGGCTGCGAGTGCTGGCACCGACCTTGCGTTGAGCCCTCCCCGGAGGGGTCACGAGCATGAACACCGCGAGGAACACGGCAATCGTACGCGAACGAGATCAGCGGAGTCGGGAGGGGCGAGCTGAGCATCGTCGGCGACTAGCCGATGAACTCGGTGAGCGACCCGTCGGAGCCCATGTCGCTACCGACGAATTGCCTATGCCGCACCAACCGTTTTCCCATGGGGAGCCCTTGCTGGGCTCGCCATGTCGCCTCGACACCCGAGCCTTGGAGCCCTTGATGACAACCGCCCGTCTCTTGCTTTGCGTTTCTCTCTTCACCTTCGCAGCGTGCGCAGAGGACGCGTCGACCACCCCGGACCCTGATTCGGGGGTGACCCCCGACGCCGCCGTCGATGCCGGCGGTGACGCGCGACACGACGGTGGTGACGACGGTGGGCGCGCCGATGGAGCGGTCGATGCGGGAGACCCGGCAGATGCCGGTGACGCATGCGGCTGCCTGGGTGGGGAATGCCTCGAAGGCCGGGACGAAGCCGGCGACGCGGTCCTCTTCTGCGACTGTGAGCGCCGCTTCGCCGGTGACGCCTGCGGCGAGTGCGCCGAGGGCTACACGGGCGAAGGCTGCATTGCTTGCGCCGAGGGCTACTTCGGAGGCGTGGCGGACGAGACCGTTTGCTTCCCGGACCCCTGCGTCGGCGACCCCTGCAATGCGCACGGGACCTGCCACGTCGTCTCCGACCGGACCGGCGCCGATGTGGCCGCATGCACCTGCGACTCGGCCCACGTCGGCGACTCTTGCCTCGAATGCGCGCCCGGATACGAGGGTGATGACTGCGAGCGCTGCGCGACGGGCTACTCGAGTGACGGGACGGGATGCGTCGAGAGCGCTTGCGTCGGGACGGACTGTGGCCGCCGGGGAGAGTGCATCGATCGCGTTGGAACCCCCGTGTGCGTGTGCCAGACCGGATGGTCCGGCGACGACTGCGACGGCTGCTCGACGGGCTACGTCCTCGAGGGAGGTGAATGCGTCCCCGACCTCTGCGTCGGCGTCGACTGCGGCCCGGGGACCTGCACCACGGTCTTTGGCCCGGCCGCCTGCGACTGCCCCCGGGGCTACACCGGCGCGGCCTGCGACGAGTGCGCGTCAGGTTTCACGACGACCACCGTCTCGGGCGTCACGGCGTGCCGAAACGTAAACCCCGTCGTCGGTTTTCGGCTCACTGCGGCCTTCGATGCCGCCGACGCTTCTTCGATGGTGACCGACGGGCTGGGTCGCGTCGAAAGTTGGTACAACTACAACGGGGTGGGGCGCATTTGGGACCTGGGCGTCCCCGTGAGTCAGAAGCCTCGTTACATTCTCGTTCCGCCCGCGGTCGAGTTCGACGGCGACAACGACAACCTCTCGTCCAGCCTACCCCTGCTCCGTGGTGGTGACGAGTACACCATCTTCATCGTCGCGAATTGGAACCCGACCGGCGGGCGACAGACCATCTTGGATTCGGAATACCTCGATGGGGAACAACTGGAAGCGTTTTCCCTCGACGCGATGGATGCAAATACGGTGCGCTTTCGGCACCGCGGGGTCAGCGATGGTGCAGCTGATGTGGTCTCGTCCCATGACTTCGATGCCGCCGCAGGTCGGCAGCTGATCATGGTGCGCCGCGCGCCCTTCCTTTCGGGCACCGCCCTCACCGTCTCGAATGGCACTGACGAGACGACCATCGTATCGACGACGACCAGCTTCGAACACACGTACTTGGCGTACGTGGGTCGTTGCCGCTATCTCGACGGCGACGGCGACTGCGGGTTCGACGGACGTATCCACGAGATGCTCTTCTACGCGGGGCCCATTACCGCCGAGCAGCGCACCGCGATCGCGGCGTACCTGAACGTGAAGTGGAGCCTGTAGCAGGGCGCCTCCTAGGCCCCCCTCCGAAGTGTCCGGGGAGTCGCCCACGCCCGGGGGCGATTCACCCATGGAGCCGTCCGCCGGGCCCAAGCGTTTCCCTCTTCTAACCCAACCCAACCCAGGAGTTTCCGATGATTCGCACCACGACTGTTCTCTGCCTCTCTTGTCTTCTTCTCGCGGCCTACGGCTGCGGTGACGATGGCGGAACGCCCCCCATGACCGATGGCGGAACGGACGACACGGGAGTCGAAACCGACTCGAGCACCCCGCCCGATGACAGCGGGATGGGTGACGACTCGAGTACACCGCCAGACGACAGCGGAATGGGTGACGACTCGAGCGCGCCTGACTCGAGCACCACCGATGCAGGTATGATGTGCACCACCACCGGAGAGGCCTGCGGCGCGGATGGTGACTGCTGCTCCGAGGCCTGCGGCGGCGGGATCTGCACCGACCCGGCGGGCGTCTGTCAGGGCGGCGGGCTCGCGTGCTCAGACGACCCCCGGTGTTGCAGCGGCTCATGCACCGATGGCACCTGCGCCGTCCCCGCCCGGGCCTGCACCCCCATCAGCGGGACTTGCTCCTCGAACGCCCGTTGCTGCAGCGAGGCTTGTTCGGCCGGCGTTTGCACCTTGCCCGTCGGCATGTGCGCCCCCGGGGCGGGCTCGTGTTCCGAGGACGGCGATTGCTGCAGCGGCGTATGTTCTGGGAGCACTTGCGAGGCGGGCATCGCGTGTCTTCCGAGTGCGATGTCTTGCACCGCGGACTACGAGTGCTGCACTGACAACTGCCGCAGCAGCGACAACACCTGTCGCGTGCGGCGAGCGAGCTGATACGGGGTGCCCTGGCTGGGCGTAGGACGGGGGGCGAAGCGCTCCCCCGTTACTTCGCGGCAGAGCTCGGCGCCGCCGCGTCCGCTGTCTCATCCGCTGTCTCATCCACCTGGGCGCCGAGGGCCTGGCCGACCCGGATGAGCTCGATGCGGCTCTTCACGCCGAGGCGGCGCATCGCCTCGGACAGCCCGGTGGCCACGCTCGATGGCTTGAGCCCCAGGTGATAGCCGATGGCCTTGTCCGACTCCCCCGCGACGGCGAGGGCCACGATACGCGCTTCGCCCGCGCTGAGCGCCCGGGTGAGTACCGCCGCCGGCAGATTGCGGATGGCGAGGTAGTGGCGCCGCCCGTCGGTGTCGTAGCGATCGATGAGCGACCAACGTCCACCCACCAGCGCCTGCCACATGGAGAGGGCCTCTTCGTCATGGTGTCGAACGCTCTTGGAGCGCGCCCGGTCGACCTGCTTTACGGCGAAGCGGAGGAGCTCCCGGGCGCTCGCGTCCTTGGCGGCCCCTTGGGCGTCGGCGATGCGGCCATCCACCTCGAGCACCGCCTCCGCCGTTGGCTCGGCGAGGACGCCGCTCTGTCCATTCGCGGCGCGCTTCGAGAGGGACTGGCGAAGTCGAGACGCCGCCGCGATGTGGCTCGCCACCTGCTCGAACCTCCGGCGCGCGGTGCTCGCGAGCACCGTCTCCGTCGTATGGACGGCGATGGCGATGCCTCGCCCCGCAGCATCCATGCTCTGGAGCGAGACGCAATCCTTCGCGCCCGCGGCCCAGATGTCCGCGAGGGGGCCCGCCTCGACCATCGGCTGAAACTTCGCGGGGAGGGCCGCGAGGCTCTCGGTCATGAGCACGCACTTCGTCCCGAGCGGCATGATTGCGCGGTGGAACTCCGTGCCGACCAGCGCGTTGATGCCGTCGACCCACTCGTGGGACCGACCGGAGCCCTTCCGGTAGGCGCTGTGCACGACGGGAGCGCCATCGTGGGCCCTCCGGAGCGTGTGGCCCATCGGCAGCACCGCACCGGGCACGGTCTCGGCGACCGTGGTGGTCACCGCCTCGATCCAGTCGGCATCGGTCGCATCGAGATCGTAAGCGGCTTCGACGACGTCGAGGGCAAATCGCTTACGCATGTAACCAGCCTAACAGAATGACGGCCGGCCCACGCGGGCGGGTCCCGAGCGCCGAGGCCTACACCACTACCGAAGCTTGCCCGTCCGCTTCTCGACCTGCTTGTCGGCCAGCCTCTTCGGCAGGCATCCGTCGTTCAGAGCTCTTCGCAGGTCCACGAGATCGGTCCTCGCGTCCAACTTACGAAACCAACGGAGGGTCCCGCCGACCTCGACCCCAGCGACCGGCCCTTTGCAGATCTTCTGGCATCGGACTTCCTCAATCTGGAGCGAGCCGCCGACGCTCTTGCGGAAGCTCTTGTTCTCAGCTTTGCGCTTCTTGCAGCCGGAACCACGACAGAGATAGACGACCTGACCCATGCAACCACTCTAGCGTAGTTGCAAATGACTTTCAATATCAGAACGTCGTCGGCTTCGACTGGCCGGGCGGTTCCGGTTGGCCTCGGACGTCGATGACCAGGGTATCGGCCATGTGGTCGTGCACGCATTTTCGCGCGTCCGAGAAGATGAGCAGCGGATTGACGAGGCCAAAAATGCTGCCGAGGATCGGGAGCATCTCGAGGGCGCCGGGGCCGATGATCCGCAGCAGAAGCAGACGCCCGAGCTTTGCCCGGCTTCCGTCGCCGCGCACGATGCGGATACCGAGCATGCGCTTGCCGATGGTCTGGCCGTAGCGGTGCAGCCAGACGAGGTTGATGACGAGGGAGGTGAGGAAGGCGAGGACGAGGACCCCAAAGGCTGCGCGTACGATGAACACCGAGCCGGTCGCCGCTCCAGCCCCGTAGACGAGGAGGAAGGGGGCGAGGGGGACGAAGGCGTCGATGGTACGTGCGCCGAGGCGGGTGCCCGGGTCGGCGAGGGGTGAGGCGTCGTCCTGGTCGATGCGCGGATCGCCCGGGTAGGGGATGAGCCTCATCGGACGGCTCCGAAGAAGTCGTGACCCATGTAGATGAAGAGGGCGCGCCCTTTGATTGCGGTCACCGGGACTGGGCCGAAGAAGCGGCTGTCGTTCGACCGGTCCCGGTGATCGCCCAGGATGAACACCTGGCCGGGAGGAACCTCCACCGGGTCCATCGAAGTGGGCAGCGGAGCTTGTTCCCACGAAGTCAGATAGCTCCTGTCTCCGATCACCTCTTCGAAACAAGGCGGGGAGTCACCGACGACCGAAAGTGAGATCTCCATGCATTGACCTTGCGGCGTCTGCGGCACCACCTCGCCATTGATGCTCAAGTGGTTGTCGGTGAAGGCGATGACGTCGCCGCTGATGCCGACGACCCGTTTGACGATGTCGATTCCGGCGGACGGAGACCGAATCACGACGACGTCGCCGCGCTCGGGCTCCCCCCAGTTGATGGCGGCCTCGGCCGACCAGGGCAGAAAGAGGCCGTAGGCCGTCTTGTCCACGACGAAGCGGTCGCCGTTTTGCAACGTCGGCTCCATCGACGGCCCCTCGGGCTCGAACGCCTCGACGCCGGCTACCCGAATGAGCAGGGCGAAGACCACCGCGGCGAACGGGTAGACGAACGCCAGCAGCACGATCTTCCCCCAGCTGACCGGGCGCTTCCCGCGTCCCACGGTGGTCGGTTCGTCGGTCACCGCGGGAGAATAGCTCGCAGAGGGCGCCCCTACCGCACGAAGAACACCGGGTTTGTCACCCCAAAGGGCCGGTGGCCCGGGTACACCGGGCTCAGGTCCGAGTCCCGTCCGTCCGCCACCACGATGGCCCAGGAGCCCGTCACCCCCGCCGCCACTGCGACCGAGATGTCCTCCGAGAAGCGAACGGTCGGGTCCATCGCGTCGCGGGTGCTCTCATCGAGGACGATGGTCTCGGTGAGCTCCCCGTCGACGAAGATGCGCAGGCGGTCGAGGTCGACGAAGGACGGCGCGCGCACGGTGACGCTCATCGTGGCCCGGTCTCCGGCGCTGGTTACCGTGTCGCCGGGGCCTTCGCCGCCGGGGCCCACGACATCGATGTAGGCGCCGCCGTCGATGACCGCGTGGCCGGCGAGCAACGTGTCGCGGATGAGCGCGGCGCCGCCGGCGGCCCGGAGCGCCGCAGCGTCGTCGAGGCCGACCTCGAGGCAGGTGCGCGGGTAGCCGGGGGGCTGGTCGGCGATCTGATGGCTGTCCGACGCGCCGGTGGCGAAGATGCGGCGCCCGGCGTTCAAGAACGAGAACCAATCATCGACGGTGCCGCCGACGTTGGCGTCGAAGTCGGACTCGTTGAAGACCTCGATCGCGTCGAAGCTCTCCGACCAGAGCTCCGGTACGGCGACCATGCCGGTCAACGGGTCGTATCCGACCCGGTCGAAGTAGGCGCCTTCGCCCATGAGCCCGCCGAAGGTTCGGCCGTGGTTGACGATGACGATGGGTGAGCCGTGCACGCCCGACCGCCCGTGAGCGTCATCGAAGGCTTCTTGCGGGGTCCGCCCGGACCACTCGATGGCGCCGTCGTTCCGGAGCGCCGGGTCTGGGTCGATGGGGAAGATCCCGAAGTGGCCGAAGTCGAAGGTGGTCAACTCGAGGGACGAGATGCCGTAGGCCCAATCTTCGAGGCCGAGGGCCCGAATGGTCGGCTCGAAATCACCGATCCATTCGTGGTCCGAGCGCACGGCGAGCTCCACGCCGTCCCCGGCCAGCCCGCGCATCTTGTAGAGCACCGGGTCGCTCGTATCGAAAGAGCGTTGGGTGTGAACGTGGAAGTCACCGCAGAGCACCCCGGGCGTGTCGACGACGTGCTCCATCCGCACCGGCACCTCGGTGGTCGCGCCGGCGGTCACGTCGACCGCCGCGCTGACGAGCTCCCACTCGAAGCCTCGGGAGACGTAGACGCTGTGGCGTCCCGGCGGGGCCGGCAGGGTCACTTCGCCATCGGTTGGAAAGGCCACGTGCATGCGTCCCGCGACGATGGGGGGCTCTCCGAAATTCTCCGGGGGGGTCGGGAGTTCGCCCTCGGGCACGACCTGAACGCGGACGGGCAGCCCGGCGCCGGTCGCGCCATTGGTCACGACCACGTGAATCCATCCGGCGTCCGGGAGGGTGAGGGCGACGGTCCCGGCGGCGGCCGCGACCGGCACGGCGGTCGCAATCGCGTGGCCGCGTAGCCAGGGCGTGAGGGTGACCACCTCGGCCGGGAGGTGAAGTGTGAACGCCCCGGCCGCGTCGGTGAGGGCGCGGGTCACGTGGCCCCCATCCCTGTCGGTCGCGTGAACCCGGACGCCGGGTGCAGGCGTGCCGTCAGCGAAGGAAACGGTGCCGGTGACCTCTCGGAGCGCGGTGCCCTCGGTTCGGGCGATTGCTGCTCGGAGGCCGTCGATGCCCGGGCCACCCAGGTGCATGTGCGCGTAGGAGAGGGTCATCTCGCCGCAGGCGCCGACGGTGAACGACTCGGGTTGAAAGAGCGACGCGTTGGCGAGGGCGAGGGTCGGGGCGATGGCGCCATTTGGGCTCGAGAGCGCGTAGCTCGTGGCGTCTTCGTCGTCGTAGGCGATGTAGTCCACAGCCTCGATGCCCGTCGCGAAGCCCGCGCCCCCCGGGTGCCACTCGGGCATGCGGGGGCTCTGGAAGAACGCGAAGAGCGGGATGATGACCGGGGTGTCGTAGGTCCGCGTCGAGGCGAGGGAGAGACGCAGCTCGACCTGCTCGGCGCCGGGCTCGAGGACCCAGTCGATGGCCACCACGAGATCGCCGAACTCGGCCGAGAGGAGCACGGTGGCGAGGGGGGCGAGGAACGGGAGGACCTCGAGGGGGCCCGTCGCGCGCACGATGGCGGCGCCTCCCCCAACACCATCGGCGATGACGCTCACACTCTCGGTGGCCATGGTGAAACGCCCGAGCAGCACCACCATCTCGCCGAAGTCTGCCGGTCGGGCGGGGGCGCCGCCTTCCATGACCGCGGCGCCGATGGGTCGACCGCCCCAGGGGTCGAGGAGGTCCGAAGGGCCCACGTCCTCGATCACCACCGCGATGTGCTCGTTCGCCAACACGAAGTCGTCGGCGCGTACGAAGCCGAGGCCCGTCGGGTCCGCGGGCCAGGCCCCCGCCGAGAGGCGTCCCGCCCGCGCTTCACCCGCGGCGACGCCGAAGGGGTCGGCGTGGCCGGTGGGGTCGCCCGCCTCGAAGGTGAAGGTTGCGGTGCAGGGCGGGGGTGGGGCGCTGTCGGGGGCCGCGTCGCCGCCCGCGTCGCTCACATTCGAGCTGTCGTCACCGCAGCCCGTGACGGCCGTGATGGCGAGCGCGACTGCTGTCGAGAAAAGCAAAGGACGCATGGGGTGACGATAGCAGAGAGCGTAGGGGGGGCCGTTGGGGGGGCGTTGGGCGGGGCGCTGGGGGGGGGGGGGCAGTAGCCGTTCGCGTATCGGTTCGCGTTTTCGTTCGCGTTCGAGTTCGCGTTCCAGTTCGAGTTCCAGTTCCCGTGTCCGTGTCCGTGTCCGTGTCCGTGTCCGTGACCGTGACCGTGACCGTGACCGTGACCGTGACCATGACCGTGACCGTGACCGTGACCATGACCGTGTCCGTGTCCGTGTCCGTGAC
>Ga0164313_10002489_pt1 | contig 16471 bp, 16 predicted proteins | sample GuaBasSedimGuay4_FD_113735 | JGI IMG/M metagenome (GOLD analysis project Ga0164313, IMG submission 113735) | Subseafloor sediment microbial communities from Guaymas Basin, Gulf of California, Mexico - Guay4, Core 4569-4, 0-3 cm | ecosystem: Environmental > Aquatic > Marine > Hydrothermal vents...
GAAATCTTTCGTGAAAAGGGTGAGACGGTCTTCAGGGCCATGGAAGCTGATGTTTCCCGGGAATTGGGGGATAAAGCAGGGCTCGTCATTGCCACAGGAGGTGGTCTGGTTCTGGATCCGGCCAATGTTGCAGCGCTGAGAAGTCAGGGGAGGATATTTTGCCTGGTTGCTACACCCGGGGCTATTATGGACCGGGTATTTCGTGATGCAGCGGCGCGACCCTTGCTCACGGGCTCAAACCCCATGGAGCGGATCACAGAACTGATGAGGGACAGGGAAAAGGCTTACCTACATTTTACCCAGGTGGAAACCACCGGAAAAACACCGGATGAAGTGGTCAGGATTCTGTTGTCGCACTGGGTGCCATAGGATTTGCCACGGAGGCCATTATAGCCGGCACTGGTTCAGATCATGGTGGTCTTGGCATAGGATCAGCTGTTGTAATGGGAACTGCCTTAATCATCATCGTTTGGTAAAGAGCCAGAGTTGTGAATTACAATGCCTTCCCGGATTCTTTTTCGAAAATGTGGATCTGATTCATATCGAGCCTCAAATCCATTGAGGTGCCGTGCATTGCTTCTGTTTTGTTGTCCACACAGGCAATTAATTTTACGGATTCGTACATGGTATGTAAAATAGTTTCTGGACCAACCGGCTCCACAATTTCGATTTTTACATTAAGTGATTCACTTCCGGGAAATGGCGTGGTTAGCTTTTTATCAAAGATGTGTTCAGGGCGAATTCCCAGTACTACCGGACGACCCGTGGACCGAAGGAGTCTTTTGCTTAATGCTGGGGGAACGGGTAATTTTAAATTGTCTTTGACGACATACAGGCTGTCGTTTTCTTGGATCAACTCAACGTTCAGAAAATTCATGGTAGGATTGCCGATAAAATCGGCAACAAACTGATTTTCAGGGCTGTGGTAAACTTCCTTGGGTGTACCGATCTGCATGATAGTGCCGTCTTTCATGATCACGATACGATCAGCCAGTGTCATGGCTTCAACCTGGTCGTGTGTTACATATACGACGGTGGTCTGTATTCGCTGGTGCAGCAATTTTAGTTCTGCCCGCATTTGAGTTCTCAATTTAGCATCCAGGTTGCTGAGGGGCTCGTCAAATAGGAACGCCTGGGGATCCCGAACGATTGCCCGTCCCATGGCCACGCGTTGTCTTTGACCACCGGAAAGCTGTCTCGGTTTTCTGTCAAGAAGGTTTTCAATACCTAACATCTGCGCTCCCATTCTGACACGTTTCTCGATTTCCTCTTTGTGGAATTTTCTGACTTTAAGTCCGAAGGCAATATTCTTGTAAACCGTCATATGCGGATAGAGTGCGTAGTTTTGAAACACCATGGCAATGTCCCTATCCTTGGGAGGTGCGTCCGTGACATTACGATCACCTATATAGATCTCCCCTTCAGTGACCTCATCCAGTCCGGAGATCATTCGAAGCGTTGTTGTTTTACCACACCCAGAAGGGCCTACAAGGACTAAAAATTCTTTATCCCTCGCTGTCAGATCTATGTTCTTGACAGCAGTTATTTTGCCGAACTTTTTTACAATTCCCTTCAATTCAACCTTCGCCATTCATTCAACTCCTTAATTATGCCGGTGCTGTCTCGCTCATAAACGGTCAGCGGTCATCGGTTTTCTGTATCATCTCTCGTTTATAAAAAAAACGTTCAAACAATTATCCCTTGATAGCTCCGGCGACCATTCCTTTGATTAAAAAAGTTCGAAAACAAAAATAGAGAAGTATCATCGGTGTCACAATCAGCATCGTTGCTGCGCATACAGCCCCAATTTCAGTACCCTGCTGGGTGATCAACGCTGCAACGGCCACCGGGAGCGTTTTGCTTGCCCTGCCCGTGAGGATCAGCGCAAATAAAAATTCATTCCAGGAAAGCACAAAACAGAATACGCCGGCCGAAAGCATTCCCGGCAAGGATATGGGAACGGTGATACGTAAGAAGGAACCCAGTCTTGTGCACCCATCAATCATGGCGCTCTCATCCAACTCTTTGGGCAAGGTCTCGAAAAAACCGATCAATATCCAAACCACAAAAGGAATATTGAACGTGATATAAGACATGGCCAATCCTGGTAACGAATTGTATAATCCGATTTTATTGAAAATGAGGAAAAATGGGATCACCAAGGTGATGGCAGGGAGCATCTGCGTTGTCAACACACCAACGCGCACCGAATTTCCGCCCGTTCGAAATCGTGCAAAACTGTAAGCCGCTGGTGCACCGATTATGAGACACGTGACGGTGGACACCAGGGCAACCACCAAGCTGTTGAGGAAAAATATATGAAATGGGTGACTTTTAAATATCATAAAATAGTTGTCCAGCGTCGGGAAAAAAAACCACTCCGGGGGAATCCGGTAGGCAATGACCTTGTAGGCAAAAGATGTTCTTAAAATCCAGAGAAACGGAAAAATAATTGTCATGCTGGCCACGATCAACATCGTGTGCATAGTTATCTTGGTTAATCGATTTCTTGCTTTGTAAGATATCATCCGGAACTCCAGTTTACGGCTTTATCATTGGGTTCTGCGAATAGGGTGAATTTATTTTTGACCCGGAAAAGTTTGCATAAAATTTTGGGAAATATTTTCGAGGGTGGCTGTCAGCCCATTTCAATTCCCCCGGTAATGTTTATCGCCTGTCCGGTCATGAAATTTGAATCGTTTGATGCCAGAAAACTGGCAAGACAGGCAACATCTTCGGGTTGTTCGAGTCGGCCCAATGGTGTCAGGTCGATGTATTCCTGACGGATCTGCTTCTTTGTCATCTGTTTCAGTTTGGCTTCCCAAGCGATTTCCCTGGCCTGCATGCCGGTCTCTACAAATCCGGGGCAAATACAATTTACCGTGATGCCATGCGGGGCTGCTTCCAATGCGAGCGACTTTGAAAAACCGACAACTGCCCATTTGGAAGCGGTATAGTGCGCAAGCAAGGGAATGCCGCGTTTGGCGGCCATGGATGCCGTGTTGATGATCTTGCCGTGCTTTTGATGAATCATAGCACGCATCTGCGACCGGCAGCATAGAAATATGCCTTTAGCATTAATATCCATGTTGTAATCCCAGTCTTTTTCGGTCAACTTGACAACCGGGGCCATGCTGGAAACACCAGCATTGTTCATGGCTACGTCAACTTTCCCATAAAGTTCAAGGCACCGGTCAACCATTTTCTGTGTGTTACGACTGTTGGTGACATCTACTTTTATGGTGTGGCATAACGATCCCAGCGAAAGGATTTTTTCTGCCAGTTTTTCGATGCCTTTAAGATTGATGTCAGCCAGTAAAAGGTCTGCACCATCGTTAGCCAGGCGGACGGCAATAGCCTGCCCTATTCCGGTAGCACTCCCGGTTATGATAATCGATTTCCCCTTTAATTTTATCATGGTGACAATGCCAAGTGGTTAGGTGTCTCTTTCACCCATTATCCGGATCAAGATAAGGCAGAAAAACAGAATAATTATGAGCAGTATGAATGACATGGCGGACGCATCCCCCATGGACATTTTTCGAAAGGCCATTTTGTAAACGTAGTAGGACATGGTTTCTGTTCGGAATCCTGGACCTCCGCGAGTCAGAATGTAAATCAGATCGTATGTTTTGATTGCCGCAATCATTCGAATGAGAAGGGCCACCAGAATGACCGGACTCAACAACGGCAATGTAATATTAAAAAATATTTGAATGGGCGATGCGCCATCAACCTTGGCAGCTTCAAAAGGCGTGCGGTCCAGGCTGGTCAAGCCAGCCAGCAGCACTATCAGAATGAGAGCCGTTTCATGCCAGACATCGACGGCAATTACCGTCGGCATTGCCAACTGGGGGTCACCTAGCCAGCCGAGTTTAGGAATGCCGATGAAACCCAGCAGGTAGTTGACGATCCCTAAATCCGGGTGCAAAAGCAGGCGCCATATCAGCCCCACCGCGATGGGCGGAATCATGACCGGGATCATGAGAATGATGATATACACATGTTTGAATTTTAAATCTTCTCGATTCAGGATAAGGGCCAACCCCAAAGCCAGGACAAATTCAATGGATACGACGGCAAAGGTGAGGACAAAGGTATTTTTCATGGAAATGAGAAATTCCACGTTGTGGAACGCATTGATGTAATTTTTTAAATATACCCAGTTCTCAAGTCCGAATTGCAAAAAATATTTATGGAAACTGATGAAAAGAGAATACCCTAACGGAATGATGATGACCATGGCCAGCACCAAAACAGTGGGGAACATCATACTGTTCTTGAATTGAAAAATACGGGCAAGCAGCGTTTTTTTGGCCATTTGAGCTTATGTCTCCTGTGCAACAAGGCCGATATGTTAGGCGGGTAATGACCACCACCCGTCATTACCCGCCCCTTTTTCAAGCTATTAACGCTTGTATATCATTTTTTTTGCATTTCAACCAGGGGGTCACCCTCAACAATTTCGTCAAGTTCATTGGCAATTTTCTTAGCAGCCTGCTCAAGGCTCATATCGCCAATTATTGCGGTGGACACATTTTCACCGACGACTTCCACCATTCTAGTGGACTGAGAGATTATGGGAAGTGCTTTGGCTTTGGCAATTATCTCCATTGCATATTTTTGGAAGGGGTATTTTGCAAGAAACGCTGTATCATCATACACCCATTTCACGGCAGGCATTCCACCACCCATCGCCCGTGCTCTTTGAATTTTTTTAGTTTCAGCCCACTTGATGAACTCCCAAGCAGCGTCCGAATGCGGGCTGGATACCGGTATGGCCCAGGCCCATCCGCCGTTGATGCCGCCGCCAGGCAGAGGAATAAATTTTACCCGATCGGCTACAGCGCTTTTCGTTTTATCGAGTAGCCATGGCATCAGGAAATTATAGGTAATGGCGAAAACGGATTTGCCCTGGCCGAACACGTTAAACGCATCGTCGAAATTGGCGCCGTTCGCTCCAGGTTGGGCTGCATTTTCGATGAGATCTTTGTAAATATTCAAAGCCTGCATGCCTGTCTTGCTGTTGAAATTCGATTTCCAGGTAGTACGGTCGTAGTAACCGCCACCAAGCCCGTAAAGGTAATTTGTGAATTCCATCACGATGGGATCGACCTTGGCACCCTGCATGGCTGCGCCATACATGTTACTGGGTGTGAAGGCCTTTGCGGCTTTGGCCATTTCAGCGTATTCGAACATATCTTTTGGTGGGAAAGACCACTTTTTGCCGGTTTTCTTCTCGTAAAACTGATGAAATTTGGCGTCACTGACCACATCATCAAGATACACCAGGCCAAAGGGGTAGGTCCACTGGGGAACAAAGTAGGTCTTGTCGCCAACAGTGAACATATCGACGACGGAGTCGATGTAGTCGGTTAGCTTAATTTGAGGTGTTTTGGCCAGGCGACTGTCGAGGGATTGAATCCATCCTGCTTTGACAAACTCACCGACCCAGTAATTGTCAACCTGGATCAGATCATAACTGCCGTTTCCCTCACCGGCCATCAGGTGGGGAACCAGTTTTTCATGCATGATGGTGTATACCACCTTCTCGATAACAACCTTTATCCCGGATTCTTTTTGGAATTCACCAAGAAGTGGTTCGATGGATTCTGTGTCGGGTACTGCCTCCATAAGGATGTTCAAGGTGGTTCCAGCATAGGGTTTATCGGCTGCGAATGAAAAAGTTAAACTGAAGGAAAGTAGTACGGCAAACGTTACGGATGCAAGCAGCTTTCTTTTCATGATTCCTCCCTGTTCGTTATATCTTGGGTTCGCTACAATATAATCTCAATGACCTGCAAACGCCATTCGCTTCCAAGTCTTGACTCACTTCCTTATCAAAAGAACAGACTGAATGGATAGCAGTGCGCACGGGTATTGTATTCTGCCATTTCTTTCGAAATGAATGCAAACAAACGAAAATAATAAATAATAAATATTGCTGAATTAAAAAACAATAAATGACAAACAGAATCAATTGTCAAGGGAAAAATATTCGCTTTTAGATCCGTCTCCTCCCAAGCAGATAGAAAAAGGCCTGATCAATTGACGAATCTCAGACGATAGTGGGTTTGTGCCATTTATTTACTGGAAATACCTATGGTTAAAGAAATATGTCTTTGGAGGCGATAGAATTACAACGTCAGTATAGGGGATGAAAAAAACACAACAATAACAAATATGTTGGGTGACTATTTTTACTCACACCCGCCTCGCATGAGGTGGCGGTATGTATTTTAAAATATTTTATTTGACATTTATTTTTGTTTCTATATAAAAAAGGCATACATTATTTTTTTATTTTATTATATTTATGAAAATAAGGATGAAAAATAAAAAATTATGGCCTTGATTCAACCAGAAAGAGATAATCGGATTTTAGAATTGCTTCGCAACCAAAATGTTATTCGTGTGGAACGGCTCGCATCTGAATTGAATGTTACCCAGGCAACCATCCGAACCGATCTCCAACGCATGACCAAAAAAGGGTTGGTCCGCAGGGTCCATGGTGGTGCCGTACTTGAAAAGAGTTTTACCAGCCATGAAGCACCGTTTATTTTGCGCAAGGATTCTTTTATTGAGGAGAAACGGCAAATTGGTCGGATTGCCGCGGAAGAAATTGTTGACGGTCAGACCGTTGTTCTAGATATCTCTACGACAGTTCTTGAGGTAGCTAAAAATATAAAAAATATAAAAAGTCTTATCGTTATCACCAATTCCATGCACAACGCATTAGAGTTGGTGGACGTCGAAGAGATACAACTCATATTGATGGGTGGAATGGTCGAGCGGGTCGAGAAATGCATGGTGGGCCCCATCGCCATCAAGACCCTGAGTCAGTTCTACGCGGACAAGGTATTTATCGGTATTGGTGGGTTGAGTCTCGAAAAGGGTATCACCGATTTTGGTCTGGCCGAATCGGAAGTTCGCAAGTTGATGATAGAATCAGGAAAAGAGATTATTGCTGTTGCAGACAGCAGTAAAATCGGCGTGATATCCTTTGTGTCGACTGCACCACTACATAAAATAAACAAGCTCATAACGGACTGGCACATAAGACAAGATCAATGTGATGCCCTTCGTGAACAGGGTATCGATGTGGTGGTCTGCAAACAACCTGAATAATCCTTATCGTTAAACCGTTCCGGTTAAATAACGATCCCGACAGATGATGGTGGTTTATATTTAAAACAGTAGATAACAACCCATGACATAAGGAGGAGTTTCGATGGCATCTAATGAAACAATGAAGGGGGCGGAGGATATATTTATGGAAATGTCTCAATGTACACCCAAAGAAATTGAGGCGATGGATCAAAAGCATATTTTTCGCGCCTGGACGCCGGTGGGTGAACCGGTGTTGATCGAACGGGGCCAAGGCCCCTATGTTTGGGATGTGTTCGGAAAGAAATATATTGATTGCAATTCAGGATTGTTTTCGAACAATGCCGGGTTCAGCAACCCCAAAATACTGGATGCTGTTATAAAACAAGTACCGAAAATTATTCAAACATCGATGCGCCAATCCAATGTGCCCGCCGTTTTTCTGGCGGCCAAACTGGCACAGATAACACCCGGGGACCTTGATCAAATTTACTATGGGACCAGCGGTGCCGAGTGCGCTGAAAATGCGATAAAGATGGCGCGTTCTTACAGTGGGAAGTCTGAAATGATCGTGTTGAAGAATGCCTATCACGGTCTCTCCTACGGTGCTCTGGCAGCTACTTCCAGTTCAAAATATAAACAGGGATTCGGCCCGATGCTGCCGGGATTCTTAAGGGCTCCAATGCCATATTGTTATCGTTGCCATTGTCAACCGGAAACCTGTGGGATGTGGTGTGCAAATGAAATCGAAGCCATCATCAAAGGAACTGGTATCGAAACTACCAGTGAGGTCAATGAGATTGGTGCGGTAATGATCGAACCTGTTCAGGGGTCCGGCGGCATCATCCCACCGGAAGGTTATTTAACGCGGGTACAGGAAATCTGTCGAGATCACGGGCTGGTTTTCATTCTGGACGAAATACAGACCGGCTTTGGACGCACCGGAAAAATGTTTGCGGCTGAGCACGAGGAGATTACCCCGGATATTCTTCTGCTTGCAAAAAATGTCGGGGGGGGATTTCCCCTAGGTGCCGTGGTGACAACCAAACAATATGTTGAGAAATTCATCACCGGTACGTGTACAACACTTGCCGGTAATGCTGTCGGTTGTGCCGCAGGTCTGGCTCTTATCAGCGAGCTGCAGGAAAGAAAACTGGCCGAAAATGCCGCAGAAGTGGGGGGTTATCTCAAAGATGGTTTTGAAAATATCGACAACCGGCGTTTTATTGGTGAAGCTTATTTTCAGGGTCTCATGGGTGGTTGTGAGATCGTGAAAGACAAAAAAACCAAAGAACCGATATCTGGACAGGAAAAAGAGTCGCTTGTTTGGCGACTACTGGAGGAGGGAATTATGCTCTCGGCAAGCGGCCCCCTGGGTAATCGTTTCAGGGTTCATCCAACATTAGACATTACCACTAAAGATGCTGATCAGATTCTTTCAGCCTTCGATAAAGCCATTCAAGAAGTGCTGGTTAAGTGAAACGCAAATACCTTCTCGGTATTGACTGCGGTACCACCCGGCTTAGATGTGGCGTATTTGATCTAAAAGGCAAGCTTGTCGCTCAGGCGGATTACAGATTCAAGCTTAAAGTTCCAAAGGTCGGCTGGGCAGAACAAGACGCCAATGAATGGGTCAAAGGACTGGCGAGCGCTACACAAAATTGTGTCGATCAAATAGCAGGATCTGGCTGTGAGATTATTGGCATCGGCCTTACGGCAACCAGCGCATCTGTTGTCATGATAGGGAAGGATCGGCAGCCCCTTGCTGACGCTATTATGTGGATGGATGTTCGAAGCCAGGAGCAGACCGAAAAGATAGAAGAACGGGCATCTATAAACTTTCTGAACAACTTTGGTGGCCAGATCAATGCCGAGTGGTTCGTCCCCAAGGCGCTGTGGGTAAAAGAAAACCGTTCACATCTTTTTCATCGTTCATATAAAATCGTTGATGCGGTTGATTGGCTCACTTTTTTCTTGACGGGCAGTTGGGTTGGTTCTGTAAGTAATGCGACCAATTCAGGGGCCTATTTCCCCTCTCAAGGCGGCTGGGACGTAGAGACGCTATCTGCAATTGGACTTGAACAACTTCCTGCCAAACTGGTGGACCGGGTTGCAACCGTTGGTTCACCGGCAGGACAGTTGACGGATGAGGCTGCCAGCGCCATGGGTCTTCCGTCCGGTTTGCCGGTGGGTGTCGGTGGAATCGATTGTCACATTGGAATGATTGGGCTCAACAGCCTGGCTGAAGGAAAGATGGCGGTGATCATCGGTAGCTCTTCCTGCCATCTGACACTGACCCGAAAAGCACACTATTTTCCGGGAATTTGGGGTCCGTATGAAGGGGCTGTTTTACCGGACATGTGGTTGATTGAAACCGGTCAAACAACCACCGGGTCCCTTTTAAGATGGTTTCAATCCCAGTTTGCAACCAGTGGTGAATCGATAGAAATGCTTTCTAAAGAGGCCGAGAAAATCGATCCGGGCGCCGAGGATCTGATCATGCTGGATACCTGGCAGGGAAATCGATCGCCCCATAATGAATCGTTTACTCGGGGCGGCCTTATCGGTCTTTCTCTTCGACACACGAGATCCCATGTTCTGAGAGCTATTTTCGAAGGTATCTGCTTTGGTGCCGCAGCTTCCATTGACCACACCCAACGCAACAGCGGGGTATCGATTACACAGGTAGATATAGGCGGCGGGGGTACTGCAAACCGTTTTTGGATGCAGATGCATGCTGACATCATCGGTCACAAGGTTTGTCTTACATCTGAGCCCGAGGCCACCTTACTTGGTGCGGCCATTTGCGGTGGTGTTGCCTGCGGCATATTAAGAGATCTGAGAGCCGGTGCTGAGCAGATGGTGCAACAAAAGGTAATACTGGTGCCGGATATGAAAAACCATCATTTATATAGAAGGTTGTTCAACAGGTATCGCGATGCTTACGCTGCATTACGTCCTTTGTTTCACAAAATTACGCATTCATAGAGATCGTGGAACATGCGTCTTCGAATCTCTGATTCTTGCATTAACTTTTTCTTTTTCTCAATCAACGGGTGGTCTCAATATTTGGTTTAGCATTTCCGCGTGAACATGACCGTTGGAGGCAACGATTGCCCCTTTGTTTAACTGAAATGGCTCACCACTCAGAGCGGTTATTTTTCCTCCAGCTTCAAGAGCGATGAGGACGCCTGCGGCCAGATCCCATGGCTGCAGATTCCATTCCCAGAATCCTTCGAATACTCCTTCAGAGAGGTAACACAGGGAAAGTGAGGAACTGCCGAATGTTCTGATTTCCTGAGCATGAACCAATGCCAGAGATATTTTTTTCAGTGCCGGCATTATCTGGCTTTTGTCATAAGGCCATCCAGTTGAAAGGAGAGCCAGGTTCAGCGATTTGACCGTCGAAACCTGAATGCGATTGCCGTTTTTAAATGCGCCCCTGCCCCTGGTTGCGTGAAAAAGTTCATCATCGATGGGATTATAGACAACACCCGCCACTGGTTGATCCTGAATCCAGTATCCAATGGAAACGGAAAACTTATTGAATCCATGTACAAAATTGAGCGTTCCATCAATTGGGTCCAGGTAGATGGCTTCCCCGGCAGGGATTACAGTCTTTCCTTCCTCGCCGACGACCTGTACGTTCGGCAGTACTCTTGAGAGTTTATCGGTTATGATGTTTTGCGCTTTCAGGTCGATTTCGGTGACGAGGTCGGCTGGGCTCGATTTGGTCTGGATATCAAATCCTTTTTTTAAAAAGTGGGACTTGAGAAATTTTCCACCTGTCAGGGCACAATCAATGAGAATATTTGTTATCTGTTCAGGAATCGCGGAATCCTCCTCTCGGATTATGGTCGCACATTCATCTCATGAATTCACACGCATAGACTTAGTTGCCGTGCCCGTTATTCAATCGAGGAAACGTGTCCTTTAAAGACCTATACAAATCCAGGTAGGTTATAAAAAGCCTATTATATTTCTCATGATTGGTTGGATCGGGTCGAACGACCGTATCAATCTGAATGAAGTTTTCGATTTCTTCCCATCTCTGGAAAACACCAACGCCTATACCCGCAATAAATGCCGCACCAAGCGATGACCCAGGATGTTGTGCTACATGTTCCAGTGGCAGACCGAGAACATCGGCCGTGATCTGTTTCCAGAGATCCGAACGTGCACCACCATTTGTCACACGTGCTTTCGTCACCGCCAACCCTTTTTCTGCCAGGACAGCCAGGTGATGCTTGAAACCGTATGCAATGCCTTCCAGTACAGATCTGAACATGTGAGCTCGGGAATGGCCCAAGGTTAAGCCAAACCACACACCGCGTGCAAGCGGATCATTGATAGGGGTTTTTTCGCCTAAGAAATAAGGCAACAGTATTAGATTCTGGCTTCCGGCACACACGGAACCTGCTTCTTTGTCCAAGATAGAAAATGGCGTATCATCTGTCAGATGTTGGCGGAACCATTTTAGAATACTTCCGCTTGTTGCCATACACCCGTTCAATAAAAATTTTCCGGGAGCGACATGATAGTCCAAAAAAAGTCGATGATCGACGACTATATCGTCGATACAGTAAAGAATATCCCCGGCCCCTCCCAGTTTTACCAATAGATCGCCAGGTTCATTCAACCCGGCCGAGAAAGCTGATGCAATATGATCGGCGCTTCCTGCAACAACAGGCGTTCCGGTTTTCAAGCCCAGGCGCTCGGCGGCTTGGGTCGTGATATGACCGACAACATCGCTCGGCCAGTGGATTTGTCCCAGCCATTCACGCCGAATCTTGCTTATGTCCAACAGTTCGGCATTCCAGTTTTGGTGGTGCAGATCGAAGAGGCCGCTCTCAAGAGCCCAGTTTCTTTCACACGATGCGACCCCGGTCATTTTATATACGATAAAATCGTAAGCACCCATCAAATGAACAACGGAGTTCATGATCTCAGGTTCGTTTTTGTTGAGCCAGAGAACCTTGGGACCAATGCTTTGCTGTGTGATGGCGCTTCCGGTCCGGATGAGAACTTCCTGTTCATTGAGATTTTGTCGTAAGTATTGAATTTCAGAAAAAGCACGGGCGTCATTTTGCTGAATGGATGGCCGTAAGTGCTTTCCATTTTTGTCTAAAATGATAAGTGTCGGTACCATTCCAGTAACGCCCACCCCCGCTACCTCATGAGCGGCGATATTTGCTTCGGAAAGACAATCGCCGGTGCCACGCGCAACGTTGTCCCACCACTCATCCGGATTTGCTTCCGCCCAAACGGAGTGGGGAGACTGAAGTGTTGAAACGTATTCGTTTTCGGCGACAATTCCTTTGGTTGGATGGAGTATGATGGATTTGGTGGCTGTGGTGCCGATATCGATCCCCAAAAGATAAGAATTCATTGGTTACCCCACTTTTCAGGTCAGGTGATTTGAAAACCGGTGTCTGGGATCATAAAATCGGTGAAATCTATGACCGTACTTCCTTTACAGCTTTCATGAAGGCTTTGACCCGCGATGCTTCTACGGGATTCCAGGTGTGCCCATCCACTTTCAAGCTGGATCCGACAATCACAGCATCAGCCACCGAAAGAAACGCTTGAATATTGTCGACACGAGCACCTGTGTTGAGAAAGACAGGCGTTGAATCGCCGACTGCGTCCTTGGCTTTTTGCAAAGCGGCAATATCCGGCTCTGTTCCGGCCATGGGCCCAGCAATCAAAATAGCATCCACGAGGGTGGACGTAACGGCGCTTTTGGCCCGTTGATAAATGCTGCGATTTCCTAACGGAGATGCGAACTCAGGTGTGATATTGGCAAATATTTTTATTGAATCGGCATCAATTTGCCGGCGATAGCGATACAAGGCAGCAGCATCAGGTTGCCATAGGCCCATATCGCTTTCGTAAACTCCGGTGATGACCTCTCGAATAAAGGATGCACCTGTTGCTTTGGCCACTGCCAGCGGGGCTGTGGGCTCCCAAAGGAAATCAACCCCGTAGGGTCGATCGGTCGGGCGAAGTTCGCTCACGACACGTGCCAGCACAGCGACCGACTCAAAATTTGATTGAAAAGAGTATGGTCTATCATCTTCATTGCAAAATAAAACGGCATCTACGCCACCCTCCACAAGTGCACGAACGTCTTGACGGACATGTTCAACGATACCTTCAACTCCGGTTTTGTTGTTGTAGCGCGGCGTTCCTGGTAAAGCCGGTAAGTGGGCCATTGCAATGACCGGCTTGTTAACGCCGAACAAATCTTTTATCATGCCAGACATAAAATATTCCTTTCTTCAGGTTGTTATGTTAAATGGTAAAAAGCAGAATTCGTTATCCCGATGTCATTGAGAAATAAGACATTAAATCTATGGTGTTTTCAGAAAGCGCATGCCTTTAATGGGGACTGAAAATATAGACCGCTATCAATCGATCCGATTATCTAACAGGAAACGGTATACGTGTCAAGCTGCGAGAGATACTGGCTGTTTGAGGCTTTGAAGGTAAAGTGCTACAGACTTAAGTGGACATCACCATATTTAGAAAGCATGAGCAATGGATAGGGGCATTCTTGACTAAATAGACATAAGTCTAATTAGTCGAGAATGTTTCCTAATCGACGGAAACTCAAAAACGTGTTAAACAGCTATAAGACCAGCTGAGAAAGAGTTAAAAGCAGACCCCTTATGCATAATGGGAGCTTTATGAGTATTGAAAAGGGTTTTATTCAGATCTATACCGGCAACGGAAAGGGTAAGACAACTGCGGCTGTTGGACTGGCTTTGAGAGCAGCCGGTAGTGGATTAAAAACATTTATCGTTCAGTTTATGAAAAATTTTCCATATGGAGAAATAAAAAGCATACAGGCGTTGAAAGATTTGGTCAGATTAGAACAATATGGCGATGACACCTTTGTTTTAGAAAAGAAACCACCCAGCGTGAAAGATATGCGTGCCGCAACGCAGGCCATGCATCGATCCCGGGAAACTATGTTAAGCGGAAAATTCGATATCGTTATTTTGGACGAAGTATGTGTCGCAATATATTTTTGCCTGCTGAAAACCGAAGACGTGATTGCAATGTGATGAAAAAAAGAGACCACATAAGCATTGGATGGTTTTATCTCCTATTGGGCTCGATGTTCCTATTATGGACCTGTTCGCAAACCATAGAACCTGTAATCGGCCAGGAGTCAAAGACAAGGGAGTTTTCCATGAGCAATGGCATTGAAAAGGGCACGCCGCTTATAGATACGGCGGTGCCATCCATATTTGAAACCGCATCTTTCGGGCTGGGATGATTCTGGGGTACCGAATCCCGGTTCGGGATTGTTGAGGGCGTTGTCCGTACGCGTGTGGGATATGCCGGCGGTGAGATGGCGGGACCTAACTACGGAAACATGGGCGATCACACGGAAACCGTACAGGTTGATTATGACCCCGGGCGTATCACTTATGCCCAGTTGCTGGAGATCTTCTGGGGTAGTCACCGGCCCACCAGCCGAAACTCGTCGCGGCAATACATGAACGCGATTTTTTACCACGACGATGAACAACGCCGGCTGGCCATGGATTCCAAAATCGCCGTGGAGCAGAAAAACGGAGGCACGATTAGATCTGAAGTGCTGCCGGTTCGATCTTTTACCATGGCTGAGAATTATCATCAGAAGTATCTACTGAAACAACATTCTAAACTCAAGGCCGAGTTGTCGCGCATCTATCCGAAGCACCGGGATTTTGTTGTATCCACTGCCGTGGCGCGCTTGAATGGATATGCCGGCGGAAATGGTACCAGCGATCAATTGTCACGGGAATTAGATACGCTGGGACTGAGTGCCGAAGGGAAACGGGTGTTGTCGGAGATGGTGGGGGATTAAAAGGGTTCGAGGGTCTGAGGGTGATACAAGGGTTGGAGGGTGGCTGACAACTATTACTAAAAAGCTGGTCCTTTGGGCCAGGCCAGAGACATTTGGATCTGCCGGAATGAGTCCGAGAAAGAATCCAGGAGTCAGAATATAGAATCTTTACAATGATGATTTTATAAAGATGAACGTCCAACATCGAACATCGAACGTCCAATATTGAATGAAAACAAAAACCCAATACCGAATTATTTCTGTTTCTTCATCTTTTCAAATTCAAAATTCGATGTTGGACGTTCGATGTTCATCCGTTCTCCAGCATTAAAACAGTTTAGTGCTTTACGAAATTCTGACTTCTGATTTCTTATGGTTAATATACTTGGTGATAGAGCCCCTTATAGGGCAACCCAGTGCCGGGCTCTTTTGGACCTGGGTATCTACTTTTTTCGTCCGGTAAACACCCAGTACAATAGCCAACCCAGTAACACCGGTCCCAGACCGATATATAGAAAAAGGATCAGATCTTTGCGCCATGGTTGTAAAAATGCGGCTGTAACAGCCGGGTAAAGAACAGAAGCGGCAATGGCTACCCGCATATTGCGCGAGATCACCATTACAGGCCGGATTGACGTCTGTGCGCCCTTTCTTGGCATCATGCGTGGTACGAATAAAATACCCAAAAGAATAGCGGCAACCAGCAGTATTTCATGAAAACCCGACATCTGTCCTCCTTGGTTCAACCTATTCCGGGTATTTTTTAACACTTTTCGGTCAAACCTGAAAAGCATTTCATTTTGGGCAAAGCTCCGAAGCGGTATCACAAAAGTATGCCGGAATCAACAAGACAACTAGGAACAAGTTGTTGTAAATTGACATCGGGAAAATCCTGTATAGGTTTTAGATGTCACCAGCCTAATCGATAACCATGAAAGGCGGAACCGTTGCTGAATTCGAATCCTGAGTATATTCGAGAACTGATCACTATTGTCAATACAAGTCCCTTTCCAGATCATATGTCTATGAAACTCGTTTCGATTGCCATTGATCGGGCAAGCGTGGATCTTAAGACGGCCCGTTGTCATCTACAACCCTACGGCAACGTACACGGCGGCGTGGTGGCCACATTGATCGACACGGCAACTTTCTGGGCAGCCTTCATGCGGATTCCGGAAGATGCTGGACTGGTCAATATAGACCTGAAGTTGAATTATTTGAAACCGGTCCAAAAAGGGATCCTGCGAGCTGAAGGCATTGCCATCCGGTCCGGAAAATCCATCAGTTATGCCGAGTCAAAAGTACTGGATGCCCATGGCGAACTCATTGCCCATGGTACGTCGACCCTGATGACCCTGCCAGGCAAGGGCCTGGCCGTGGGTATTAAGAAGTTTATATAGTTAGTGCCCATCCACAAATGGTCTTTTTCCGCGATATCGGCGTTGGACGCCATGATTTAACTCCTCAAAATAGCACGCTATTACTCCGGGTTAAATCTGTCGTCCGCCTTGATCTCACGCAAAA
>Ga0164313_10002490_pt1 | contig 16470 bp, 11 predicted proteins | sample GuaBasSedimGuay4_FD_113735 | JGI IMG/M metagenome (GOLD analysis project Ga0164313, IMG submission 113735) | Subseafloor sediment microbial communities from Guaymas Basin, Gulf of California, Mexico - Guay4, Core 4569-4, 0-3 cm | ecosystem: Environmental > Aquatic > Marine > Hydrothermal vents...
CGAGAGTTGAACGAGCGCGGCTACTCGGTCTTCGAGGACCTCGTCGGCCCGGCCGAGGTTCAGTCCCTCAAAGAGACCATCGAGGGCGCGGTCGCCCAGCTCGCGCCTGCGAGTCTCTGGGCCGCGTCGAACGTGGAGCTCTCCGGCGGCGCGGTCGTCACAGCGGCGGGGCTCGCCCTCACTCGGATCTTCGACGCCCATCCGGCCTTGCTCGAGGGGGTTCTGCCCCCTCGCCTCGTCGACGCCATGCGCGCCTTCCTCGGCGAGACGGCGGTCCTCGAGATCGCCGGCGCCGTCGTGAACGACGCGAGCCGGCCGTTTTTTCCATGGCATACGCACATCGACGGAGTCGACGAGGGTGACCGGGTCCGGGCCGGCGAGTGGCCCGAGCCGCCCGAGGCCCAGCGGGTATTCACCCTGCTCTATCTTCAAGACCTCGATGAAGAGACGGGCCCCCTCTACGTCTTGCCGCGGCACAGCGGAGACCCGACGCCGCCCCCCCACCCAATCCTCCGCCGGAACTGGCCGGGCATGGTCGAGCTGCGCCCCCGGGCGGGCACCCTCGTCGCCCTCGACCAGTGCCTCTGGCACGCCGCGGCGTCGCTCACCGGGCCCGGTCTGCGCACCTTCGTCGGTTGCTACTTCGCCGCCCGGGGCGCGCCGCGGCACCCCTGGGCAAACCCCGCGCTGGTGAGCGCCCCGCTTCCGGGCGCGCCATGAGCGTGCGCGCCCACCTGGGCCTCGCCTATTGGCTCGGCCCCTGGACCCACGACGAAGGGGTTCCCCCGGGCGTCGCTACCGAAGACGTCTCCGTGCCGCCGAGCCCATCAGCGTCCCGGCCGATGCGGGCGCGAATCTATCGCCCGACCCGCCGCACTGCGGAGGGCTCGCTCTTGATGGTCCAGGGCCTGCACTACCTCGGCGCCGACGACCCACGCATGGACCGCTTCGCGCGCATCGTGGCGGCGAGTGGCGTCGTCGTCGTCGCGCCCTTCCTCCCGGACTTCGCCGTCCTCCGCGTGGTCCCTGCGTTGATCGACGGTACCCGGCGCGCCTTCGATTACCTCGAGGCCCTCGGGGACCGGCCGCCGGGGCGCCCGGGGGTCTTCAGCATCTCCTATGGCTCGATGCCGGCTCTGCGCCTCGTGGCGGACCCGGCCTATGCAGACCGGGTCGGCGGCCTGTGCACGTTTGGTGGCTACGCGAATTTCAAAGACACGATCCGATTCTGCCTGCTCGGAGGCGACGGCCTCGAACACGATCCGTTGAATCGACCGGCGCTCTTCCTCAACGGCATGGATTACCTCGACGGCGTGCCCGACGACCGTGAGCCCCTCGACACGGCCTGGCAGCGCTTCATCCACGAGACCTGGGGCCGGCCCGAGATGAAAGAACCGGCCCGCTTCGAAGCCGTCGCCCGACGCCTCGCCGAAGAGCTCCCGGAGGAGCAGCGCGAGCTCTACCTCATGGGTTGCCACGCGGCCCCCGGGGGCGCAGAGGTCGGCGCCGCCATCGTCGAGCGCGCCGGCCACGATTGGGACTACCTCGACCCGCGCTCCCATCTCAGCACCCTCCGGTGCCCGGTTCGCGTGATCCACGGCCGCGACGACGACGTGATCCCCTACACCCAGGCCCAGAAGATCATCGACGCCCTGCCGCCGTCGGTAGACGCCCAGCTATGGCTCACCGGCCTCTACGCCCACACGGGCTCCGCCGGCCTCCGGCACCTCATCCAGGACCTGCCCGTCCTCTACGGCGAGATGCGCTCGATGCTCGGCATCCTCCTCGCCATCCGCGGCGTCGCGACGGGTTTTTGAGCGCTTTGGTCTGCCTCGGGCCCAACGCGCTATCCTCAGCCGTTGGCGAATATCGGCTACATCCAGGTCGTTCGGCACTGCAACCACTTCTGTGGTTTCTGCTCGAATCCCTCGACGCCCTACACGCACGACTTCGACTCGATGCGCGTCCTCGTCGATGACTTCGTCGAGCGCGACTACTTCGGCGTCATCCTAACCGGGGGCGAGCCGACGCTGCATCCGGAGCTGCCGCGCATCACGGCGTATGCCCGGGAGCAGGGCCTGCACGTGCGCGTGATCACCAACGGGCACCGCCTGGCGGACCTCGACTTCTGCCGCGAGATGGCCGACGCCGGGCTCACCCTGGTGCACGTGAGCGTCTACTCGACGCGCCCCGACGTCGAGGAGGCTCTCCGGGGTGCCAAGGACACGCTCCCGCGGGCGCTCCAGGCGATGGAGAACGCGGACCGCTGCGGCATCGAGGTCAACGTCAACTGCGTCATCAATCGCCTCAACGCCGACCACCTCGACGAGACGATCCGCCACCACATCAAAGAGCGCCCTTTCATCCGGCACTTCGTATGGAACAACCTCGACCCGTCGATGGGCCGGGCGGAGGTCAACCAGGCGCGCTTCACGCCTCGCCTCGCGGACTTCGAACTGAGCCTCGCCCGGGCGCTCAGGCTCCTGCACAAGAGCGGTCGCTCCTTTCGCGTCGAGAAGGTGCCGCTCTGCTACATGGGTGAGTTTCCCTGGGCGAGCACCGAGACGCGGAAGATCGTCAAAGGCGAGGAGCGCATCGTGCATTTCCTCGACGCCAAGCAGACCGTGCGCCAAAGGGACTGGGAGCACGTCTATACCGAGGGGTGCGGCGTCTGCTCTCTGCGCCTCATCTGCGGTGGGCTCTTCGACCGGGGCGGCGGCTACGACCCGGGGGAGCTCACACCGGTCTTCGTCGACCGAGACCAAGTCGTGCGCCACATCCTCGACGACCAGGCCGACCCGAGCTACCGCAACCGCTTCCCGTCCTTCGAATCCTGGCAGGCAGATTTCGACCTCCGGGCGGCCGAATCTCGGGCGCGGCGAGAAGCCCGGGGGCTCGAGGCGAGGGATGATTCCGGTCCGAGCCCCGAATTCCGTGCCGAGGGGGCCCCGGCGGTCGGCGCGGTGACGAAACGTGGTCTCCGGCTCTTCACCTCGAAGCGCCGCGCTGAGGCGAGAAAAGCAGAGGGAACGGACCTGGCCATGGAGAGCCTCGCGGCCCAGGTGCCGCCCGAAACCGACCCCGATTGATCCGCCTCGATTGACACCCAGGTCCCGCCGGGGCTACGCCGTTGGCCATGTTTCGTTCCGTCGCCCCGTCGTTCGCCCCCGCCCGGTTCTTTCCGTTCATTCTGGGCCTGACTTCCGTGAGCCTCTTGGCCTGTGGCCCCGCGGGGCTCTCGGTCTCCGGTACCGGCGCTTCCACGATCGCGGTCGGCGGCGGTCACCACGCGGTCCAGACCGTGTCCGACCTCGACACCGTGCGCGGCGTCGCGATGAGCTCGGACCGGGTCTACGTCGCAACCGATCTCGGCCTGCTCCTTCACTACCCCGCCGGCGGGGAAGGCACCGAGCGGGTCACCGTTGCCCGCGGTCTGCCGAGTGATGACGTGCGCGACGTGGTCGTGGACGAAAACGGCATGGCCATCGTCGCAACCGCCGGCGGTATCGTGAAGGTTGACGGCGAGGGCACCGTCGCCGAATGGGCGGACTCGCCCCCGGTCGGCAGCATCAGCGCGATCGTGCTCGCGGCTGACGGCACCCTCTGGGCCGGCGGGACCGAAGGCCTCGCCCGGTACGCGAACGGCGCCTGGGCCCGCTTCGGTGAATCCGCCGCCATCACGACCATGGTCGAGACCCCGGAGGGAGGCCTCTGGGTGGGAACGATGCGCGGCCTCTTCTTCGTCGACGGCGAGGTCATCCGCGAGCACGGCATCGATCGCGGTATTCCCGAGGGGTACGTGCGCTCCATCGTCCCCGTGCGTCCCGGCGAGATCCTCACCCTGCTTCAGGGTCCCACCAGCTCTCAGATCGGCTACTGGAATGGTGAGCGTTGGTTCGGCTACACGGTGGACCTCGAGGCCCCGGCGGTGGCCCTCACCCGTCGCGGCGACGACTACCTCTTGATCACCCCGAGCAACGCCTTTGCCATCGAGCCCCAGGTCGGCCCGGGAGCGATTCGCCTCACCGCCCTCACCGCTTCGGAGCTTCGCGGGGTTCGCAGCTACGGCGCCCGGGTGCTCGGCATCGACGAGATCGACCCACCCGCGGTGGGGCAGGAGCCCCCCGAGGGAGTCGTCCGGGACGCAACCCACCTCGCCCCGGTCCCCGAGGGTCGCCCGAACATCGAGGCCCCCGCCTTCGGCATCCGCCCCGTCACCCTCGACATGCCCGTCGATACGTACTGGGCCAAGGGCATCGGCGACGAGCTCTTCCTCGCCGACCGCAATCGCGGCGTGAAGAAGCTCAACCCCTCGGGCTTCAGCTCCTCACTCCAAAGTCGGGACCTGGTACCTGGGCGCGATCTCCAGATCGCCGTCGACGCCTCCCGGAACACCTGGGTGCTCAGCCGGGACCGGGCCCTCGCCGTGTATCGGGGCTCACGCCTCGACCGGGTGGACGCGCCCGAAGGCGTCGAGATCCAATGCCTCGCCAACGGTCCCGACGGCGCCTACGTGCTGACCCTGGTCACCGGCCAGCCGGGCCTCGTGCGGCTTTATCGGGTGACCGGCGATGGATGGACGCAGCAGATGGAGCGCCAACTCGAGGTGAGTCCGCCGCTGACCTCGGTCGAGTTCTTTGCGATGACCGACCAGCGTCAGGTGTGGGCTGGGCTTCGCGTCGTCAACGAGATGGGCGAGTCCCCGCGGCTCCGCGGCATCGCCGTCTTCGGTGAAGAAGGGGACATCCTCTACCACCACCGCGCGGCAGATCCGGCGACGACCCCCGGCGCCCTCCAGATGCCCGACGAGGTCGAGAACATCGACCTCGGCATGCCCGGGTACGCGTGGTTTCCGAGCCTTTACGGGGCCATCCGGGCGGGCAATGGCCAGGCCGTCGTCTTCGGCGAATCCCGCGGAGTCCGCGGCGAAGTGGTCAGCGACCTGGCCGTCGGCGACATGGGCCGAGTGTGGATCGCGGCGGCCGAAGGCGTGGGCTACTACGAAAACTCGACCTTCGAGTTTCGCCTCCCGGACGTGGTGCAACAGTCCCGGCCGACGTCGATCGCCCTCGACAGCGAGGGCAACGTCTGGGCGGCGGGGCGGAACGGCCTCGCCTACAACGATGGAGAGGCATGGCATCGCCTCACCGAAGAGACGGGCCTGCCGACGAACCAGCTCGTCGACGTCGAGGTGGATGCTCGGGACCGGGTCTGGCTGCTCGCGGAGGATCGCTTGATGATCTTCTCGAAGGCCCAAGCGCCTTCGATGGAGTAGCCGCCAGCCGCGCTAGCTGCGGGCCGCTCGCACCAACTCCGCGAGGGGCTCTTCGTCGGTGGGTCCGTCGTGCTCTCGCAGCACGGCGGAGAGGGCGACCACCAGCTCCCGGGCCGATTCGGGGCGGTCCGCCGGGTTGACCTCGAGGACGCCGGCGATGATCTCGCCGAGGCTTTCCGGCACGTCGTCGCGAGTCTCCCGGACCGAAGGCGCTTCACGGCTGGCCATACCGAAGATCTTCGTCGGCGCCGTTTCGTTACGGAGAGGCTCGAGGGTGAAGGCCTCGAAGAGCACGGCACCGACGGACCAGAGGTCGGTGCGCTCGGAGGCCTCGCCGACGCCGAGGTACTCGGGGGCCATGTACGGCATCTTGCCTTTGAGTGTTCCGGGAGCGGTGATCGTCGCCCGGTCCATCGCTCGGGACATGCCGAAGTCGGTGAGCTTGACCGCCCCCGAGACCGAGAGCAGCACATTGGCCGGCGTGATGTCCCGGTGGATCACCGCAGCCTGGTTTCCGTGAGCATCGACCCGGCGATGCGCCGCGCCGAGGCCGCGCAGGAGCTCGATGCCGATGGCTGTCACCAAGGGCCACGGAATCATGGTCCCGGTGCGAGCGTGAGCCCGAATCAGCCGCCCGAGGTCGAGGCCATCGACCCATTCCATCACGATCAGCCCTCGGCCCGCCTCGTCTCTCATGAAGTCGTAGACCTGAACGATGTTCGGGTGGTTCAGCTCCGAGGTGACCCGGGCCTCCTCGGCGAACATGCGCACGGTCTCTTCGTCTTCGGCGACCATGGGCAAGAGCCGCTTGATCGCGACGGTCCGGGAGAAGTCGCCCTGGCCGTGCATGCGGGCCATCCAAACGGTGGCCATCCCGCCCACCCCGGCCGGGGAGAGCAACTCGTAGGTGCGGCCGTGGGAGGACGGGGAGGACGGAGAGGAGGGGGACGATGGGGAGGGCAAGGAGAGGCTTTCGCTACTGAATGACGTCGACCGTCTGAGGCGCCCGCGTCCGGTAAGTGGCGTCGACGTGGTCCATCAGGTCGAGGAGGAAGGTCTCCATCTGAGCGCCCCCGGGCGTGCCCACAGGGGCGTCGGTGTAGAACGTGCCCTTCACGCACTCGGCGCCCGCGCATTCCCCGTCCGGGAAGACGAAGATCATCTTCTGCATGCGCTGCGATTCGGGGATCGTCGGCGCGATCATGAAGTTCCAGGTCAAGACGGCGACGTCGACGAGCTGCGTCGGGTCCATGCCATAGCCGTGCAGGAAGTAGATGACCGGGTAGTCGACGTCGGCGTATTCGTCGTCGTAGTAACCGGGGGGCAAGATGACGCTCACCGGTCCGCTGCGTCCGGTCGTCGGTGAGGTGAAGTCGAGGAGGATCTGATTGGGGTTGTCGCAGCCCGGGGCGGTGTCGCGGCACAGGCGATCGTCGACGCGGCGCCGGTCTCCGCCGGGCCACCGCTGACTCATCCACACCATCGGGGCGAGCACGCGGTTGATCACCTGGTCGGTCGCGCCCACGTGGGCGCCGTCACCGATGCCGATGCGGCCCGGGCTCGCGTCCGGGTCGCCGTAGCGCACCATGACGTTCTGCCCCGTGGACAGCCAGTCGATCTCGGTGAAGATGAAGTTCTCCGCCTCGTTGGGCCGCCCGTCGAGGTGGAAGGGCGAATGGCCATTGTGATAGCGCAGCGGCATACCCCGTGCGGAGAAGGCGCTGAATGAGTGGTTGGCCGCCGGGCCCGCCATGAAGAGGTCGCGGATGCCTCCGTCGCCGAAGACGTCGAGGTCCCGCAGTGCGCTCTCGTCGGCGTTGAGCACGATGTGTTTCGGTCCCCGATCGATCAGCCGGGCGAGACCGTGGGTGGTGGTCCAGCATCCGTCGCCTTCGCCGTTGTCGAAGCCGCCGGCGGTGAGCTGGGCCGTACTTGGGATCCCGTCGAGGCCGTCGTCGACGAAGGCTTCGCCGTCGCTCGCGTCGCAGCGGGCTCCATCGCGGAGGAAGTTCCCTTCGGTCCCCGTCGGATTGTACTGATAGTCGTAGTCGTCCTCCGCAGGGTCCGGGTTGGTGACCGCGTCGTAGCCGGCCTCGGCGGGGTTGCAGAGACGGTCCATGCCGCAGTCCTCGAAGGCTTCGCGGAAGTTGCGAATGACCGGCTCGCCGGGGTCGCGGACGCCATTGGCGTTTACGTCGACGGCGACGACGACGCCCATCGGGTAGTCGTTGCTTCCGGCGGGGTCCCAGACGCCGAGGTCGCGCTCGCCATCGACCGAGACCTCTGCGCCGTCGCAGAACGAGATCACCGGGTGAAGGCCCTCGGGGTTGTACTCGTCATCGAAGAAGCCTGTGCCCGCGCTCCCGTCGTAGGGGGGGATGGACACCGGGGTCGCGCAGCGCTCGGCGTTGCTGCGCATGCGCTCGGAGTCCGGGATGCCCGGGGGAAGCACGTTTGGTGGTGAGCCGTCCGCCGTCGCGTCGGTGTTCGGGTTGCCATACATCATCGAGATGTCGGTGAAGATGTTCGTATATTCCCGCCGGTCGAAGGCCGAGCCGTGACCGAGGCCGCCGATGTTCTCGTCGTACCACCAGTGCTCGTAGTCCTGAGACGTCTCGTGCATCCACTTCGCCGGCGGGGTGCGGCTCGTGCTCGCGGCGTTGCAGCTCCCCGGGTCTGCCGTGCGCTCGGCGTCGGTGCAGAACCCGCCCATGTGCTGATTGAGCATGTAGTCGGTGAGATAGGCCCAGTCCCACGCCGCCCCGAGGGGCGCCGCGAAGTCGAAGCGCTCGGCGTTCCGGTAGGCGATGACCCCGGTGCCGATGGCGCCCATCGAGGCCCCGAGGATCCCACGGTACATGAACTCGCGCGGGCGCGTCGTCCCGGCCGTCTCGCGAACCACCGCCTGGTAGGTGCCGAGGCGCGGAGCCTCGAAGCGGAAGAGCCCAGCGGCGCCGCTCGGGATGGCGACCACCGCTACGGGCACGATGCGTGGGGTCGTCACCCCCGGGCCGGTGTAGCTCATCTCGACGTGGCCGCGGTTGGCTCCATCCGGCAGGAGCGCCGAGTGGATGGGGATCGACATCGGCAGCTCGCGGCCGAAGCGCAGGTAGCCGGGGCCAAACGCGACCGCCGGGCCGAGGGCGCGGTAGCCCGTCGGGAGTTGATCCGCAGCGCAGGCGATGGTCACGTCGAAGGCGTCGACGTGGTAGGCGTCATCGCGGGACGCGCCTTCGGGGACGGCGACACCCGCTCCGGTGAGGGAGCCGGAAGCGACGGTGACCTCACCGCCCGGGCTCGCGTTGCCGCTCGCATCGCCATCGCAGGTCGGGAGGGCCGCATCGACGACCTGCACGTCGAAGGTGTCGGTCCTTTCCATGCCTTCGATGGTGACCGTCGCCGTGATGGTCGTCGTGCCGATGGCGACCGGGGTCACATCGAAGTAGGCCCGGCTCACGTCTGCGGGGAAGATGAGGGTCTCCGGCACGGTCGCGACGGCGGGGTCCGATGACGTGAGGTCGACGGTGAGGTCGTCGCAGACCCGGTCGACGGATAGTTCGGCGTAGGTATTGCGGCTGATGCCGACGGTGCTTCCGAGCTCAGTCAGAGCGAAGCGCAGGTCGGGGATGCGGCAGATGACGGGGCCAGGGCCCGTGTCGGCGTCGGCGCCTCCGTCGGTGGGCATCGCGTCATCGCCGCAGCCGGCGGCGGCCCCAACCAGGGCCCAGAGGATGAAGGCCGAAGAGAGTCGAATTGCCGAGTAAGGAAGGGGACGGTACCGCATGGGGCGGAGTATGGAGCGCCATCCGCTCGTGCTCAACCTGCCGCGTTGCTTTCCGCCACCATGGCGGTCACCTCGGCCCGGAGCACCTCGAGGAGCGGGTGCTGCCATCCTTCGCCGAGGGCCACGACGACGCTCTCGTAGTACCAGAGGGTCTGATCCTGGCTCGCGCTGAAGCGGTCGAAGATCGCCACTCCGATGCGCGCGAAATCCCGGCGAATGGACAGGGCATTGTGCAGCTTGTCGGCGACGCTGATGAGTTTGACCTCCGCGGGCTCTTCCCGGAGGCTAGCGATGTAAGCGCGTTTGCGCTCTTCCCACGGCGGCTTCGGTTGGCTGGTGGCGTCCGACAGGGCCTCGACCATGCGCCGCACCCGGGGCCCGAAGCGGGCTTCGAGGTCGGAGGCTTCGGCGTCGTGGATGTCCTCGAGGTAGTCGTGGAGGACCGCGGCGATCATTTGGTCTTCGTCGCCCCCGTGCTCGGCGACGAAGACCATCACCTGGAGCAGGTGCGTGACGTAGGGGATGCCGCTGCCCTTGCGCACCTTGTCGCGAAACGCGTCGGTCGCGAGGGCGATCGCCTCGTCGAGGCGCTTCGTATATTGAGCCTGGGCCACGGACGGGTGTGGCACCCGGCCCCGGCTGGGTCAAGATGCGGCGTCGGCGGCGTCATCCGGGCCGACCGAAAGGGGGCCGGGGATGGAGTTCGAGGGAGCGACGGCGGTGGTGACGGGGGGGGCGGGTGGTCTCGGCCGTGCGTTCTGTGAAGAGCTCGGGCGCCGCGGCGGCCGGGTGCTGCTGACCGACGTAGATGCCGAGGGCGCGGCGGAGACCGTGCGCCTCGTCGACGTTGCTGGCGGTGAGGCCCGATTCATCGAAGCGGACGTGCGCTCCGAGGAGCGCACGCGAGAGGTCGCCGAGGCGGCTGCCGATTGGCTGGGCTCGGTGGACCTCCTGGTGAACAACGCAGGGGTCGGTGTCGCCGGTCCCTTCGATCAGGTCACGTTGGATGACTGGCGCTACTGCGTCGACATCAACCTCTGGGGCGTCATCTATGGCTGCCACGCTTTCGTGCCGGCAATGAAGCGTCGCGGCCGGGGCTACATCATCAACGTCGCCTCGTCGGCGGGACTGCTCGCGCCCCCCGACATGGGCCCCTACAACGTCACCAAGGCCGGGGTGATCGCGCTCTCGGAGACGCTCTACGGTGAGCTCACGTCCCACGGCGTCAACGTCACCGCCCTCTGCCCGACCTTTTTCCGGACGAATATCCTCGAGGAGCCCCGCGGGGTTCATGACGATGCTGCGCGGCGTGTCGCCAACAAGCTGATGGACCGATCGAAGGTCCAGGCCCCGGACGTCGCCCGGGCGGCCCTCGCTGCGGTGCACGCCGGGGAGCTCTACTCAGTGCCGATGCGCGACGGGCGCATGTATTGGCGGCTCAAGCGGGCGTTGCCGGCGGGCTTTGCGGCGATCGTAGATCGAGTCGCGCGCAGTGGTTTGCTGAAGTGAGCGCGTGAGCGAGCTCAGCGGCGGATCTCGTCGAAGCCGAACGAGATCCTGATTTCGTTCGCCTCGCCGTTGTCGGACGGGCCAACCGAGGCGCCCCGGAGCCTCTCTTTGAGGCAGGTCTCGACCGCCGGGTAATGGTCGTTTCCGGCACGCCGGAAGCCGCTCAAGGCGCCATCGGCCGCCGCCTGGGCGATGATGGTGATGCCCCGATTCTCTTCCGGGTAGGGGAGGCGCGCGGGCCAGCATTCGCTCCAGGCCGCGTGGGTGTAGACCTGGCGACGTTCGGGGCGATGAGGGTATTGGCCACCGGAGACTCGAATCGACACCCGCGCCCGTCGGCGCATCGCCGGTTGCTTCGCAGCGCGTGCGCCCGGTGCGTCGTCCCTCGGCGCCGTCTCAGCTGCCCCCGAGGCCGTGTCTGCAGCCGTGTTGTCGCTCTCGGCTTCGGTCGCGCCGGGAGCGCCCGCCGCCGCCCTCGCCCGCTCCGCCGCCGGGTCCATCGGAGCCACCGGCGGTGCCGCCGGAATCGGCGTCACCGCCGCCGCTGGGGGATCGGCGATTGCCACCACCGCGGCCATCGGCGCCTCGGCGGCCCCGCGGTCTTCGGCGGTCTGCATGACGGTCGCGGTCCCTGCTATCCCCGCCAGGAGTGAGACCGCCACCATCGAGGGGATGAGCCAGCCATGTCGCCTCGCTGCACGTTTCGGCGCCTGCATGGGCTCGGTCGCCAGGCTCGGCCCCGGGTCGGGAGCCCGGCTCACCGGCGCCGCTTCGGTGGCGACCTGGGCGGGCACGTCTTCGGATGCGCGAGTCGTCGATTCGGCCGTCGACTGAGTTGCCGCTGAGGCTCGCGGGGGTGGCAAAGCCACCCCGGCCCCGGGCGTCGCCATCGTCGCCGCCATGCCCATCTCCGCGTTGGGCGCGGGGGTCGCGGTCTTCGGGGTGAACGCATCGAGGGCGGCGCTCATCTCCCCGGCGGATGCGAAGCGGTCGTTCTTGTCCTTTTCGAGGGCGCGCATGACGACGGCGGCGAGCTCCGGCGAGAGGTCCGGTCGCAGCTCGGTGATGGGCCGCGCGGTCTGGGTGAGGACCGCGACGAGGAGCGCGTTGTAGTTGCGCCCGGTGAACGGGGGCTCGCCGGTGAGGCACTCGTACATCACCGCGCCGAGGGAGTAGATGTCCGAGCGTTCGTCGAGGTCATCGCCCCGGGCCTGCTCCGACGACATGTAGAGGGGCGTTCCGATCACCAGCCCCGTCGCCGTGAGCTTGGCGGCGGAGTCTCCATCGAGGAGCTTGGCGATGCCGAAGTCGAGGAGCTTCACCTGCTCCCCGACGCCTGCGGCCTTCGTGATGAAGATGTTGTCGGGCTTGAGGTCCCGGTGAACGAGGCGCGCCGCGTGGGCGGCTTCGAGGCCCGCGAGGACCTCCCGGGCGAAACGTACGGCGTCGGCTTCGGACAGGGGCCCCCGAGCGATTCGGTCGGTGAGGGGCTCGCCCTCGAGGAGCTCCATGGCGATCCACACCGAACCGCTCTCTTCTTTGCCGAAGTCGAGGACCTGGACGATGTGCGGATGGTTCAGGTGACCGGACCGCTCCGCTTCGGCACGAAAGCGCGCCACCAGCGACGGGTCGCTCGAGAGCATCGGCAAGAGCACCTTGATCGCCACCCGGCGACCGAGGCTGGTCTGGGTTGCCGAATAGACGGCGCCCATGCCGCCCTGGCCGATCTTGTTGCCGAGTCGGTACCGGTCGCCGAGGACCTGTCCTTCGAGATCGCCGAGCCCCACCGCCATGGGCGCGAGGGTACTACGAAGGCGTGCTGAATAGAGAGCCGCCTGGGAACTCAGCCGGCGACGTTGGCGATGACCTTCTGGATCGCGATACCGACCCCGGTGAGGGATTCGCCGGCGATCAGCCCCGAGGCCAGGACGATGAGGAAACGCTCAGACCAGGTCTCGGCGTATTTCGTCACCAGGAGCGCCACGACCGCCCCGAAGAACATACTCATCGAGTTCCAGGCGGGGATGACGAAGGCGAGGCCCATGGCGGAGGGGCTCGGGGTCCACTGGGCGAGCTTCTTGGGCAGGGTCTTTTCGGCGATCGCGAGGGCGATGCCCACGCCGCCGGCGATGAAGATGGCGTTGATGGCGCCCTCGGGCATGGCGTCGATGCCGGTCATGAAGATCTCCGCGACGGCTTTCCAGGCGGCGACGGCCGGCGCGGGCCACTCCTCGGTGAGCAGCATGTTCTGGGGGTCGGGGATGATCAGCAGGTAGGCCCAGCAGCCGACCAGGGCACCCGAGAGGGCACCGAAGACCTGGGCAAAGCTCTGGAGCCGCGGGGACGCGCCGATCATCAGGCCGGTCTTCATGTCGTGGAGCAGGTCGGCGCACTGGCTCGCGGCCCCGCCGGTCACGTTGGCGGCCATGAGATTCGAGGTGGCGTCCCCCGGGGAGACGATCCCGAAGGTCAGCTGGGTGACCTTGCCCATCGCACCGACCGGCGTCACGCCGGTCTCGCCGGAGACCCTCGCTGCGACGATCGCGAGCAAGAAGGTCAAGAGCACGCCGAAGATCGCCGTCCACCAAGTGATGCCGAAGAACGCCATCTGTGCCGCCGTAGCGGCGACGAGGACGATGCCGAGGCCGGCCAGGAAATAGCTGCGCGGCACCTCGTCGGTCTCGTTGATCTTCTCGGCGTCGTCCGTCTCGGCGTCCCGACCGGTTCCGCGGATCGCCGCGAGGACCGAGCGCCACGAAAACGCGAAGCTGGTCAGCGATGCGCTCACCATCATCGAGACCCCTGGCCAGAGCAGCCACTTCATCGTCGTGCCGTACCAAGGAGCGTCGACGAGGACGGCGCCGTCGGCATCCGTGCCGATCGCGGCCCAACCGAGGCCGAGGATCCACGGGCCGAGGATGCCCCAGGAGATAATCGCGCCGAGCATCATCGACGCTGCGGCGCGCATGCCGATGATCGCGCCCACCGCTGCGAGAAGCATCGAGGGGTCGAGGGCGAAGGTGAGGTTCTTGAGGGTGATGGTTCGGGCCCCGGCCGCGGCGGCGGCGCCGGTCGCGGTGAGGGCGCCGGGCATCGCGGCTTTCGGGATGGGGATCAGCGTGACCAGGAGCTTCACGACCGCGGCGACGGCGGCCCCACCGAGGAGCATCTTCACCTGGGACATCGCGTCGCTGCCCCGGGCGTACATGCGCTTCACCGTCTCGGCGGTGGCGATACCGCTCGGGAAGGGCAGCGCGTCGACGATCAGCATCTGCCGCCGGAGCCCGATGGCGACGACGATGCCGCAGAGGGTGATGATGAAGGTCCAGACCGCGAGCACGCCCCAGGTGAACTGGTAGCCGGTGAGCATGGTGAGGGCGGGGATCGGGGCGACGAGGCCGGCCGACGAGATCGACGCGGCTGAAGACGCCGCCGTCTGGTTGATGTTGTTCTCGAGGATCCCGAACTCCTTCGAGTTCAGGACCAAGTGCAAGCTCTGCCAGAATCCGAAGCCGAGGAGCGCTGCGGTGATCGACATGTTGAAGCCCCAGCCGATCAAGAGGCCGCTGTAGACGTTGCAGAGCGAGAGCACGCCGCCGAGGATCATGCCCGTCACGATTGCGCGCACGGTCAGCTGAGCGGCCGTTGTATCGACCGGCGGGTATTGGCCGGTCGCCAGCGCCGAGAGGGTGTCGGACGGGTTCGCGCTCGCGGCGCTCTCTTCGGATGCCATGTCGCGGCCTAGCTACCGCGCCGGGCGATGAAGCGCAAAGAGGCCCCCCCTAGCCCCAGAGTGTTGGGGGCCCCAGGAGGCCTCCTCGCACGATCCCCCCACCGGGCCGGTCTTCTTCGAGCAAGAGGGCCCCGTCGAGGTCGAAGACCTCGGCCTCGCCTGTCAGCAGGAAGGCCGGAGCGATCGCCAGCGAGGTGCACACCATGCAGCCGACCATGACCCCGAGGCCACGCTCCCGAGCTTCACGGCAGAGGGCGAGGGCCTCGGTCACTCCCCCGGCCTTGTCGATCTTGACGTTGATGGCGCCGTAGCGATCGGCGCAACGGTCGAGGTCGGCGCGGGTATGGACCGCCTCGTCGGCTACGATGGTCAAGCCCGGGATGGTCAGCCCCCGCAGGCCGTCGTCGGCCGCCGCCGGTACCGGCTGTTCGATCATCGAGACCCCGAGGGCGGCGAGGGCGGGGCCGTCGCGACGAAGGCGGTCGACCGTCCACGCCTCGTTCGGGTCGACGAGGAGCCAGGCGCTCGGGGCGGCTCGTCGGACTGCCGCGACGCGGTCGAGGTCCAGGGCATCGCCTGCGAGCTTGAGCTTGAGGGGGCCCTCGGGCAGATCGGCGGCGAGGGCCAACGCGGCACGGCCTACCTCCTCCGGCGAGTCGACGCTGATCGTGCGCATCGTCGCGACGGGCCTCGGGGGCGGCACGCCGAGCACCTCCCAGGCGTTCTTTCCCGCTTCTCGCGCTTCCAGTTCGAGTAACGCGCAATCGACGGCGGCCCGGGCGGCCCCCGGGGGTAGCCTCTCGCCGAGGGACCGGCGGTCGAGGCCGCGGACGTCGAGGCCTCGTATCGCAGCGATGACGCCGTCGACGCTCTCTCCGTAGCGGACGTAGGGCACGGCCTCGCCGCGGCCCACGGCGTCGCTGGACCGACCCGCGGTGTCACTGCCGGGAGTACCTCGCCGGGCCGTGACCACGACGACCTCCGCACGCTCTTTGCTCCCCCGGGCGATGCGAAAGCTGCCTCGGATCGGCCACGACTCCCGGCGGGCCTCGAGCACTAGTCCCTCGGACGCCGGGCCTTCGGTCACGGGGCCGTCCGGCGACGTCCGATCGCCACCATCGACAGCCCCAAGGCGAGCCCTACCGCCAGGCCGACGCCGATGATCAGGGGGTCGTCGGTCGCGCCAGCCGCGCGCATGGCCACGGCGACCAAGCCGAAGAAAGCCAGCACGAAGCCCGAAAATCGCAGGCTGCGAATGCGCGTCGGCCCGCGCCGCCCCACGAGCAGAGACGCCGCGAGGAGCGCCCCGCCGAAGACCAACGCGCCGAGGTAGCCCTGGACCAACACCGGCGGACGATACCTCAAAGGCTCACCCAGGCGTAACGCAACAGCCTGCAGCGAATGCGTCCATGCAGGGGGAGCAGTCGCGGGCGGACCGAACCCTGCTGCACGTCGATGCCGTACCGTCTGAATGCGCGCACTGGCAGGAGCCCGTGTCGTCGCAATGCACGGTGTCCGTGCCGCAGGAGTACGAACAATATCCCGGCGTCGGTCCCGCTGTGCAGGCCATCGGAGGTTCGCAGACCGGCGGGGCTCCACACCCGCGCCGTGTACAGCGCTCGCTCGCGGCGCAGGTGTCGCCGCAGGCCAGGCAGTCGGTACGGGTCCCGAGGGGGGCCTCACATCCGTCCGCCGCATCGCCATTGCAGTCTCGGTAACCGTCACCGCAGTCCGTGACGAGGCAGGCGCCATCTCGACATTCGAGAATCCCGTGGAGGTCTCGGAAACACGGTGCGTCGCAGGCCCCGCAGCGATAGAGGTCGGTCTGGAGATCTGCGCAGGTACCGCCGCAGCTGTCGAGGCCATCGGGGCAATCGGACGTGCAGACGAAGCTCTCTCCCTCAGGCCCGCAGAGTGAGAGTCCGCTCGACGCGCAGTCGACATCGCAAGCGCCGCACGTTCCAGGACGGGCGAAGTCGGTTTCACAGCCAGTGGCCGGGTTCGAATCGCAGTTGGCGCGGTCCTCGCTGCATTCGAGCTTGCAGGACCCTTCGCCGCACGCCGCGGTCCCGCCGGTAGACGGGCACACGACCCCGCAGCCCCCGCAGTGCCCGGGGTCGGACAGGAGATCAAAATCCTCGTCGACGACCCCGTCGCAGTCGTCGTCGA
>Ga0164313_10002491_pt1 | contig 16463 bp, 13 predicted proteins | sample GuaBasSedimGuay4_FD_113735 | JGI IMG/M metagenome (GOLD analysis project Ga0164313, IMG submission 113735) | Subseafloor sediment microbial communities from Guaymas Basin, Gulf of California, Mexico - Guay4, Core 4569-4, 0-3 cm | ecosystem: Environmental > Aquatic > Marine > Hydrothermal vents...
CCTAAAAAGCCCCCTTAGGTTGTTTACGGAATTAAAGGAAATATCCTTTCTCGAAGAGACTTTCCTTGTGCCGAATCCACCCGAGGAATACCTGCGTCTAAAATATGGGGAAAATTGGAAGACGCCTAAAAAACCTGGGAATTATGAAGAGGATGTACTGAAACAAGTGGCAGAAATGCCGGCACCTAATAACGCAGGTAAGCTCAGGCAGTTGATTGCCAAATACTTTCCGTCACGACGTTTAAGTTCGATTAAGGTCCTTGACCAGCAGGGAAACCCGATTTGTGGTGGAGAAGTCGTTCTTGTGGGGCTGGGTTGTTTCAAAACCAATAAACATGGACACGTACGCTTCTATGTACCTCGATCAGATTTTCATCCACTCACCATCAGGTTTGATGGCTATAAGGAAACCAACTATTTACAAGAGATAAAACCGGCCACAACATATATTTTTCAACCGAAAAAGGAATTGCCTGCAAGCGGTAAACCCGTACGAGACAGTGGCAGCATTTTGATCGAGCAGTCTTGTAATTAGTACGCTGTCGGCTATAAATTGAGCGAGCCTTCATCGAACAAAAGCAAAGGGACATCAGATTTTTAGTGACCAACCTTACCATGTTTTGCGGCTTCCATTGTCTCTACTATATCATCCAGACCGACACGTTTCAGCGTCGCTCTGGTGGGAATACCGTCCTCGTCCCAGCCCCGGGCCTGATAGTAGGCATCCAGGAGCGTGTCCAATTCCGATTTGTTGAGATAATGCCCTTGATTGGGACCGCTGGGCACCGGTTCCGTGTAGAACCGGGGGGGAGGATAGTCCTGGCTGCGGCCATATTCTTTCATTTCCCTGATAGAAAATGCCCGGGTTAAATTCCATACACGTTCTGAAATATCCAGCAGCTGCGGCCAGGTTTTCTTTTTGCCGGTAATCAGGTAATAAAGTTCGGCATAATGCTCCACTTCAAAGCCCAGCTCCATCAGCTGCAGGCGGCAGACCCCCAGGGCATCGAACAGGGGCCGTGTATGCTGGGACGCGATGACATGTTTAGCCGATTCAGCGCTGACAACCGCTTTGGGCCGTTTTTCCCCACCCCCTCCGGCACTGATCAGATCATGAACCGAGGCTGCGGATCCCGCCATGTCGTGACCCAGTACCCAGGCCCGGTTGTGATGAGCACCGATGTCGGCGGTCATATAGGCCAGCATCATGGAGGGTGCGTTGCGGCACTCATATCCTGTCCATTCCAGGCCTTTCACATGGATGGCGAAGGCCTCGGATTCTCGGCCCAGTCTTTGTGAAGCAATCTTCACCCCTTCGGCCAGAAGCTCGCCAATGCCCTCCCGGCTACTCATTTGCTGGAGCAGAAAGACCACCGAATCGAGGTCACCAAATTGGATCTCTCTGCCAACTTCCTTTTGGGTCAGGATTCCCTTTTCAAAACATTCAATGGCCCAGCCTGCCACGGCCCCGGCGGAAATGGTATCGATCCCCAGTTCATCACACACATAGTTGGCATAGGCAACATCCTCGATGGACGGCAGAAGACAGTTCCCTCCCAACAGGGCAATGGTTTCATATTCCGGGCCTTCCACGTAGGCCGATCCCAGCACGGTTTTGGTGTGACCATATTTACCACAGGGCGTGGGACAGCAAAAGCAGGCTTTGTCTGTAATTTTGAGCTTCTCTATGACCGCCTTTCCGTTGATCGACGTGTGGTGTTCCGCATAGGAAGTCTGAAAATTGCGGGTGGGGAATGCGCCCACCTGGTTGACCCAGTCGGTGATGCCGGCGGTTCCCTCGGGTGTCCAGCCTTTGAACCCTGGTTTAGCGGACACCAGGCGGAAAGCCTCTTTTCCTTTGGCATAGGCCCCCTCCACGTTAAAAACCGGCAAGCTGCCGGTTCCCTTGACTGCCACGGCTTTGATATTTTTAGTTCCCAGCACCATGCCCAGGCCGGTCCGACCGGCCTGACGGCCGAAGTCATGTGAAATGCAGGCAAATCGGACTTTGTTTTCACCGGCCGGACCGATGGTAATGATCTGAAAATCATCCCCCAGGTCTTTTTTTAGTCGGGTTTCACAAGCGATGGCCCCCATGGTCCAGTACTCGGCTGCCGGGCGGATTTCAACCCGGTCATCTTCGATGAACAGCAAACTGGGTTCCGCAGCCTTACCCGTCAGCACCAGCACATCGTAGCCGGCATACTTCAATGCCGGTCCGAAATGGCCGCCCATGTTGCTGTCGGCATAGCCGCCGTTGGCTGGAGACTTGGTGCCGAAATGGGTTTTACCGCTGGCCGGCAGAAAATGACCGCTCAAAGGTCCAGTAGCTGCAAGAAAAATATTGCCCGCTCCCATGGGATCGATATCCAAAGGAATTTCATCATAGAGCATCCGGGCGACAAACCCTCTTCCCCCCAGATAGTTGTCAGCCATTTCAGGCGCCAGCGCTTCTTTGACGATCTCGCCCCTGCTCAAGTTAATCCTTAGTATGGTTCCGGCGTATCCGTAGAGCATATTTTTTCACTCCGTTTTTACAATTCAATCCGAATGTTCTAACTTTGAATGTCCACCCTGTTCACAATCAGAAAGGATTCGAGGGTTCCAGGGGCCACGGGGCCAAGTGTTTGAATGTCCAATGTCCAACAAGGAATGTCCAATGTCCAAGTGTGGAATCGCTACGCTCTTCCTTTTAAAAAAAATCAACAGTATTTCTTAGCTGTTAAACCTTTCACTTGGACCCTTGAACCCTGTTTTTTTTTGCATTTCACTCGAACCCTTGAATCCTTGGCCCCTTATCATTCGATCCAACATCCGATAGATCATTGATGTTTTTAGTATTTCATATCATTATTTGCATATTATTCAGAATTGACCAGTTGTAGCGCTTCCCTCGGGCAAGCCTCCACACATGCACCGCAAAGCGTACACTTGATGGGTCTATCTGTGTGCTTGTGCTCGAAAAGAACGCCAGATGGACACGCCTGGACACATATCATACAGCCAGTGCATTCATCCGCATCGATCAGATAGACGCCGTTTTTCAATGGGATAGCATCCACCGGGCAGACCTCGGCACACTGGCCACACTGGTTGCAGAGGTGAATCCGATAATCGCCCGGCGCTGGAAAACGTCCTTCGATCTTAAGGGCCGCCATGGCAGGATTGACTTCGCGGTAATTCTCCAGACTGCAGACCAACCGGCAGACACCGCAGCCGGAGCAGTTTTCATGTATTGCTTTCAGTTCCAATGTCATCCCATCCTATAGTGTTTCAATAAATTTTCTCAATTCTCTATCTGCACCTTCAGGCAGTTCGGGGGCTTCATAGGCGGCAAGTATTTCCTTAAACATTTGGTTGGCCGATTGCGTGCACAGGGGAGACCCTTTCGCCTGCCAGTCGTCAAAGCAGTCACGATCGGATAATGAGGGCAGATAAAACTCACTTCTGAAATGTTTTAATGTATGGTCCTTATCCAAAAAGTGTCCACCCGGGCCTGTTTCTTTTATGACGGCCAAACCCAGGGTGTCCTCATTGACTTCATATCCTTTTTTAATTTTTTTCACCATTCCACAGATTTCATCATCGATGACGAATTTTTCGTAGGACATACAGTTGTAAGATTCAAAAATACCGGCCGCATGGAGCACAAAATTGATGCCACTTACTTGGGCCATTAATAAGCTCATCATCGATTCGTAGGCAGCCTGCGCATCCGGGGCCTTGGCATCGCTGACGGCGCCGCCGCCTCGGGAAGGCAGATTGTAGTAACGTGCCATCTGGGCTGTTGCGGCAGTATTGATGGCCATTTCAGGAGAACCGATACTTAGCGCGCCGGAGCGCATTTCGGCATTGGAAGAAGAACCCGAAAAAACAACGGGCGTTCCTTCCCGCACCAGTTGCGTTAAAACGATTCCCGCTAAAATTTCTGCATTTTGAAGCGCCAGGGTGCCCGCCATTGTGGCAGGAGACGTTGCACCGGCAATAGCCAGCGTCGAGATGAGCTGAGGTTGTCCTGCCCGGGCATATTCCATAATGGCCCCCAGCATACGATCATCGTAAGAAAGCGGCGTCAAGGAGCCCAGAATGCTGATCATGCGTGGTTTTTGGGCCAGTTCCCTTTCATTGCCGAATAATATTGATGCCATGCGGACACTGTCCCTGGCGCATTTATCCCCCATGGCGCTGCCCATAATGGGCTTGTCCGAGTATTTCAGGGCAGTGTAAATCATTTCAGCATGGCGACGTTCAGCAGGAACGTCCGTGGGCTCGATTACCATACCGCTGCAGATATCCTGAAATCGGCTGGCACCGGTTAATTTAACGAAGTTTTGAAAATCCAGAAGCGTGCCTTCCCTTCTGCCCTTTTCCATATCGGTAACAAAGGGCGCGCCATATCCGGGGACAAAAGCAATGTTGTCGCCGCCGATAACAACATCGTTATCCGGATTACGAGCGTAAATTGTAAACTGTGCAGGTGCTTTTTTTACCTGGTTCTCCACCAGTTGCGGCGATAAATATACGCGTTCACCTTCAACTCTGGCGCCACCCTTGCTTAATACTTCCAATGCCGGCGGGTAGCGAAATTCTATTCCGACTTGTTCTAACATATTTAAAGAGGCTTCGTGTATCTGCTCGACCTGATGGTGTGTCAGAAATTCATACAATTGCATTTTGTTTGCCTTCCTTTAAAATAGAATTCTTGGTACGGATAGATGTTTCATCCGATAGCACACGATTGAGCTCAATTTCCACCAGGCTCAAATGCGCCTGCATATACCTGGTGGCGTTCTGCCCCTCTCCTTTTTTGAGGCTGGCGACAATCTGTTCGGCTGTCTGAATCGCCTGTTCGGGCGGGCACAGTTGATCGGGAATAAATTTATCATATTGATCATGTGCTTTTTCGACAATCAGGCGCATGATTTCGCCAATCATTTTATTGTGCGTGGCATCAGCAATGGCCATGTGAAAGTTGAAATCAGGAGCATAAAACTTCTTGATATCTTGCCGGCACGCTTTCATCTGATCGAGTGCCTGGATGATTCGATCCATGTCTTCGGTGCTGGCCCTTGTTGCGGCCAACCCGACCGCGTTGCACTCGATAATTTTTCTTAGCTCCATCAGGTCGAAAATATTATCCGCGACCACGACATTCTGCAGGTTTGCATAGGACAATGTGCGGTCGGCGACATCGTTTCTAACAAAGGTCCCTTTGCCCTGGGAGGCTTCCAGATATCCCATGAGAACAAGACCTTTTACGGCTTCCCGAATGGAAGACCTTCCCACGCCAAGCATCTGGCTCATCTCGCGCTCGGTGGGGAGTTTATCCCCCGGTTTGAGATCGCCTGATTTCAGGTTTTTCAAAATTTCTTCGATGACCATTTCAGAGGTCAGATTTTTTTTTATTTTCTTAACTTTCATTTATTGATCTCGCTCCTGTTACATGGGGGCAAATCCGCTGCGAAACGTATTTTCAACGATGGTCCTGGAAAACATGAACTGGGGCAGATAATCGGGCCCCATGGCCTTGGAGCCGACACCGGACATTTTATACCCCCCAAAGGGATGGCGTTGCACCAGGGCGCCGGTAATGGCCCTGTTGATATAGAGATTGCCCACCTGGAAATCCCGGCAGGCCTTTTCGATATTGGCAGGACTGCGCGAAAAAACACCTCCGGTCAAAGCATATTTTGTATCGTTAGCCACAGCCAGGGCTTCATCAAAATCGTTTACCTTGATCACACAGACCACCGGGCCGAAAATCTCTTCCTGAACCAGTTTACTTTCCGGCTTGATGTCCACAAAGACCGTTGCCGGGACAAAATGTCCTGGTGATTGGTCTGTCTGATGTTCCACCAGCACGGTGCCTTCGCTTTTGCCTATTTCAATATATTGCCTGATTTTATCCCGGGCGACGGCATCGATCACGGCACCCATGTCCGTTTTCGGATCCTGGCTGGGCCCGGTAATAAGTGTTTCCACGGCATTTTTTAAACGCATTACCAGCTTATCGTAATTTTCTTCCAAAACGATCAGGCGTGAGCAGGCCGAGCACTTCTGTCCCTGGTAGCTGAAAGCCGATTGGACAATGTGGCCGATAGCTTCATCCAGGTCGGCGTCGGCGTCCACGATGATGGCGTTTTTACCTCCCATTTCTGCAATCACGTTTTTTACATGAACCGCACCTTCAGGTGTTTTGCCGGCAGCGGCAATAATTTTGAGCCCTGTTTCCATGCTGCCGGTAAAAGCGATGAGGGCCACATCCGGATGCGTGGTCAACAAATTGCCCACTTCATTCCCGGCCCCGGGCAAAAAGTTAAAAACACCTCGCGGCAGGCCGGCATCTTCAAAAAGGCTGTAAACCGCCGATCCAATCACGGGACACAGGGATGATGGTTTGTAGACCACTGTGTTTCCGGTAACCGTTGCCGCGGCAGACATACCCACGGAAATAGCCAGCGGAAAATTCCAGGGAGCAATAACAGCGCATACGCCTCTTGATGTATAGATGCGGTTGCTTTTTTCTCCAGAAAAGTTGGCATTACTTTTCAGGCTACCCAACCGGATCATCTCACGACCATAATATTCCAAAAAATCGCCGGCCGCATCTACTTCCGCATGCGCTTCGTTCCAGGTTTTTCCACTTTCGTACACCAGCAAGGCAGCCAGCTCATAGCGCTTTTTTCCGATTATGGACGCTGCCTTGAACAAGTACTCGCTGCGTTCGGCTGCCGGCTTGCGGCTCCATCCCGGCCGAGCTGCCTTGGCGGTTGAGATCGCCTTTTCGGCTTCGGTGGCACCTCCGGAAGCCACGATGCCAACGACTTCATCGGGATCGTTGGGATTGGTGGAATAAATCTCCTTTTCGTTTGTGACGGTTTTACCGTCTATATTAAGCGGAACCTTAATGGGAAACTGTTGTTTTACGCTCCCGAGGGCGTCTGAAAATGCATGCCGGTTCTCAGCTGTCCATTCCAGGGATGCTTGGTTATGAAAAGGCCCCTTGTCACCATATTGCGGGGCTTGCTCAGTGGGAACCTTCGGCTGCGGTTCTGATTTTATCTGGTCTGCCGGATTTTGAAGCATTTTTTCTTTGGAAGCATTGTCCGCAAAACTCTGGCGCAGGAAAGACTCGTTGGACGTGTTTTCCAGCAGCCGACGGACCAGATAAGCCATACCCGGCACAATCTCACCAACAGGTGCGTATAACCTGAGTTGCATACCCTTTTTTATCCAGGCCGATCTTAAATTCTCGGCCATGCCGTGCAGCATCTGAAATTCCAGGCGCTCTTTCGGTACGCTCAGTTCCTTGGCGGTCTCCAGCACGTAAGCCACACTGCGAATGTTGTGGGAAGCACATTTCAGCATGGTGTGGCGGTGGTTTTGCAGAATCAGGCGTGCACAATTTTCGAAACCGGCATCGGTTGCACACTTGTCGGTGAATACTGGAACAGGGTAGTTATACTGGCTTGCCAGCACCACCTCTTCATCCCAGAATGCGCCCTTGACAAGCCGGATACCGAAATTCTGTTTCTGCTCCTTGGCCCAGACCAGCAAATCGTTCAGTAGGGGAACACTGTCTTTGAGATACGCCTGATAGGCAATGCCCTTGTGCGGATAATCGCGAAATTCCGGTTCTGCATTGATGCTTTTAAATACAGCCAGGGTGAACTCTCGCCCGGGCAGGTGTTCCATGTCCATCATGGCGTAGGCGTTCACATCCATCACCTTGCGGTAAATCGGGCGCAGCTTTTCTTTGGCCATGTCAACGCTATAGTCAAACGCGCAGGCCTTGGACTGATATTGGGAAAACAGACAGGATGCCATCAGAGATATGTTGGCTTTGGGCGTGAAGCCCCAATCCAGGTCGCCTGACCCGCCGCCCAGCGCTGGCCACTTCTTCTGGATCTCATGTAGTTCATCGATCAACACCATCTGCTGGGCTATGAAATCCGCCTCATCTTTTTTGGAAATAACCGCTTCCTTGAGAATTTTCACCGTCCAGGCAACGCCCTGGTCTCTGAGCTTTTTCATGACCTTGGCGGATTCATTTAAATTCGACCCGGTAATGAACTGTTTGCCCATGGCGTTAATGTTTTTGGTTATACTTTTAGCCGCTATTTTGGCCACCATGGAATCGGGCTTGACCAGCTTGAGTCCCCACTGCATGGATTTTGGAAAATCCTGGCCGGGCCGGCAGAAGTATTCCTGTACATGTTTGGCTACGGATTCAGGTCGTGTCAGATAGGGGAAAACATCCACAAAACGAAACATTTCCTGTTTAAATGCTTCATTTTTCATGGACCAATCCATGATTTTGCCGGTCCAGAAATCTTTTTTAAAGAGGGATGGTTTATCTCCTTCCGCCAATTGGTAAAGATATAATCCGGTTTCCCTGACCTTGTCTTCAAAACGGGAAGTCATAGTTATTTTCTCCATTTGTAATAACTAGTTATCGTAGTATTATAATTACCGGTTCGCAAATTCATGTAATCGAAAATGAAAAAGCGAAAATAACTATAAACATTCACTTGTCCCCTCGGACCCTTGAATCCTCGGATCCTGTTGCTAAATCCCCAATACATCCCGGCAGTATCGAATGCTGCGTTCCACGGCTTCGCGTTCACGACGACGGGCTTCCTCCGGTGGATCCGTTCCGGCGTCCCATTCCACCTCGATATTGATTCGCTCCATGGCAGATTGGGTTTTGATCAGGTCAAGTGCACGCTTCAGGTCAATGTCGCCGTCCCCGCAGGCCACACCGGTGAATCGGCAGCCGAACTGATCTCTTTCGATGCGGTGGTCGCAGAAATGATTTGTGAAAGAATGCGGCACCAGGTTTTCAATAGCTTTCATCGGGTCTTCCAGCACCATGACCGAATTGACCGTGTCCACACAGGCGCCTACGCTGGAATGCCCCACCTGGTCGATCAACCACAACACCTCAGAGGAAAGTGATTCCGTGTGGTTTTCTACAGCTATTCTTACACCGGATGCTTCGGCTATAGGTGCTGCAGCATGGAGCTGGTCTGCGATTTTTTCCAACTGCTGCATGACCTCAGGATGATGGCCGCTGGCACACAAGGGACGGGGCCGCCTGAGATCGAGGCTGACTTTGGCGACGTCGGCGCCAAGCGCATTTGCGATCGTAATGGCTTCCTCAAAGGTGTTGTTCAAGCGGGTATCGAACTCTTCGTTCAATGAAAAATTGTATTCTAGATAAAGGCCCCGATCTTTTGCGTAGCGTGCAATCTTTTTGAGATTGTCTGAATCTGTGCTCTCACAGTCCACCGCGGTGATATGCAATCCGTCCAACGCCAGGGCTTCGGCTTCATCCATCAGGGAATAGAGATCCATTACCCGCTGCCAGGTCAGTTCATAACCGCCCCAATTCTGCCCCATGCCGTGCAAATGAAAACTATACGTGTGTAAACCCAGCAACATGGCGATACCTCCTCATCAGGGTTGGTCTATTTTAATGGTTTCATTCAGGTGATAATTTCACCTAAACTATCCACCTTGGCATGTCAATATGTTTTTCAGGTTGTCAGACCAATTTCTGTTTGGATCCTGATACAATACAACTTTCAAGGGGTTTTAATGCTTGACAAAGAAAAAGCGTTGCCTACATCATTGCTGGACAAATAAGCACCGATATTCTACTAAATATTATATACCTATCACCAACAAAACCCTATGGTTGCAGAAAAGGATCGAAGCATGAAACTTCATTTAACCATTGCCGAGGAACAGGATCTGTTGCCTATTCATGAAGCATCTATAAAAATCCTGAGTGAAACCGGATGCGTATTCCATAGCGAAAAGGCACGTGACACACTCAAAAAGCATGGCGCAAAAGTAACAGGAAAAACTGTTTATTTCCCTGAAAACCTCGTAAGAACGGCAATGGCAACGGTTCGCAGTACATTTCAATGGCGGGCCAGGAACGCGACATTTTCGACCATCATCGGAAAGGGTGGATTCCGGCTCGCACCCAATGCGGGTAATATTTATGTGCAGGACCTGGACAACGGGCGCAGACTCGCCCGACTGGACGATGTTCGCCGGATCCAGTCTATTCACCAGATGAGTGACGTGGTCGACTTTGTAGGCAACAACCCCTGCGACCCGAGCGACATCGATCCATTAAAAAGACACCTGTATGTGACCTATGAAACCCTCAAGCATACCGACAAACCCCTGGTAAGTTATTTTGCATCCTACAATGAACAGCCTGAGGAAACGCTGCAAATGGTGGCCATGGCATTCGGTGAAGACGATGTGTTGAAAAACCACCACGTCGTCGGTACCAGTGTGGCTACAACCAGTCCACTTTCCTATTCTGCGGATGTTTTGAGGGTGATGACGGCATTTGCCGAACACAATCAGCCGGTCATGATCACGACGGCTGCGATGGGGGGCATCAGCGGGCCTCTGGATTTGATGGGCATCGCCCTTCAACAGAATACGGAACTGCTGGCCGGGACAGTCTATGTCCAGCTTGTCAATCCCGGGAATCCCGTCGTGTGGACTCCCTCTTCAACCGTAGCCTGGCTGAAAACGGCAAACTACAGTACCGGCACGCCTGAAGCCATGCTGCCGAATATTCTGGTGCTGCAGATGGCTAAGGATCTTTATAAAATTCCCACGCGAAGCATGGCAGGGTTAACCGATTCGAAAACTGTGGATTGTCAGGCGGGTTATGAAACCATGCAGAACCTGATGCTGGCCATGCTGGGAGGAGCACAGATCATCTATGAAGCATTGGGGGTCCTGGACAATATTCTGACCACGTCATATGAAAAAATCATCATCGATGAGGAACTGTATAAACGCAATGCACGTATTCACATGGGCATGGATACATCCGATTTGGCACTGCCACTGAAGTTGATTCAAGAGATCGGCGGCGGCGGGGAATATTTAACCCACGCACACACCCTGAGCAATTTTCGATCGATGTGGAGCCCCACTGTTTCCAATTGGGACAACTATAGTGAATGGGAAAATAGCGGATTTGAAGATGCGGCCATTACGGCCAACAAAGTGTGGAAAGAGCGCCTGCTGAACGCTCCGGAAACATTTTTGGTTCCCGAGGTAGACAAAGATCTTACAGCTTTCATCGAATCGCACAAATAAGTGTTGAAGCAAAAGAATATATTCACCCTGCCCCATCTGGTGTTATTGCTCACCTGGTGGCTCTTTGCCATGTACTACGCCAGCCGGTTCAATTACTCCCCCATGATCCCCCTTATCAAGGATGATCTGAACATATCCAATACCCATGCCGGCTGGCTGATGGCCAGTTTCTTTATCAGCTACACCGCCTTTCAGATCCCGTCCGGATATATCGGCGACCATTTCGGACCACGCAAAGCCCTTACCTGGGGGGCGGTTATTTCCATCGGCGGAAATTTAATTTTCAGTCAGGGTTCATCGCTGGCCATCCTTGCTGTGGGGCAGCTTGTCAATGGCCTGGGGCAGGCCCTGGGATGGAACTCGGCGGTAAAACTGATTGTCAACTGGTTTCCCCGGTCAAGGCGAGCCACCGCCATTGGTCTGTTTATCACCTGCGTCACTATCGGCAGTAGTTTTGGTATCCGCATGGCCGGCTTTCTTGGCGGTCATCTGGGGTGGAGAAGCGCCTTTATTTTCCTGCCGGCTCTGCTGGGTCTGACCGTGACGTTTTTCTGGTTTTCCATCAGGGATACACCTGGAGAAAAGGGCCTGCCGGACTTCGATGATGAAGTTCACATCGAACGCCGCATCGAAAACGATCCACGCCCAAAACTGTTACTGATTTTAAGCAACAGAACCCTGTGGGTCGTCGGACTGGTCTACTTCTGTTTTGTATATGTACAGTTCGGGTGTCTGGTATGGATTCCCTCTTTTATATCCGAAACCTGGTACATGAGCATCGACCGTGCCAGCCTGGTCTCTTCCCTCATCCTTCTTCCAGGCGTTTTCGCGGCCCCCTTGGGCGGATACCTGTCCGACCATTATTTCAAAGGGAGGCGGAGACCATTGATTATTTTCGGCCTTGTCGTATTGGCGGCATCCTGCTTTACCCTGTCTTTAGGGGTCGGCTTTCACATCGGTGTCGTTGCCCTGTCCGTGGTGGGTCTCATGATTATCATGCCGGATATTTTGCTGGCATCCATTCCATCCGATATTTTCTCACGCAAACTGACAGCTACAGCCATGGGATTCCTGGCGACATTCACCAGCACATCGGGTATTGTATCCACGGCCGTATCCGGAAAACTCGCCGATCTGTACGGTTCTTTCAGCATCGTTTTTGTCTGCTTCGGCATTGTCGCCCTGGCTGGCGCGCTTCTGGCATTTCTAATCAATGAGAAATAGGATGCCCGTAAATATAAATGAATAATTCTTCCTGGGTTAGGGTTCGCTGCTTAAAAATTTCTCCCGCCAGGACCCGGGTTTTTCCAGAAAAAGAGTGCACATAGCCGCAAAAATGGCCGCCAGCATGCTGGCAGTTATGGGGATTGCATAACTCTGCCGCAGGTCGAACATGAAGCCGGCAAAGGTAGGTCCCAAAAGCGAGCCGATGGCGACACTGGTGTAGAGTGCGCCGATGATGCCGCTGATGTTGGCACCGCTGAAGTAATCCGCTGTCACCGCCGGAAGCAGGGCCACAAAACCACCGTATGAGGTGCCGAATATAACGGCCAGCAGGACCAGTCCCCAGAAATCGGGAGCCGTCAACCACCATGCGAATATAGCTCCCATGACAGCGTACATGCAGGCCAGCGACAGACGCCGCCCGATCCGGTCGGCAAACCCGCCGATCAGAAACCGGCCTACCGTGCTGCCGACGCCAATCATGCTGAGCAGCATGACCCCGGTGGATGTCGCCAAACCAAGGTCTTTTGCATACGGCATCAGATGGACGAACGGGATGAAGAGACCCATGGATGCACAGAACGTCCCCGCATAGAGAAGCCAGAAAGGACGCGTTTTCAGAACATCCCTCACGGTCACATCACCTGCTGGTATCAATTTGGCTGCGGCAGATCCTTCATCGGGAACATCATCATCCCCTGCACCGGCCGGCGCGTTATCAGGCTTCAGGCCCATCTTACCAGGAGAATCAACGATCAGAAGGGTCGCGACCAGACCGCAGGACAACACACATGCCCCCATGACCACATAGGCCATGCGCCAGTCGCTCCAATGGATCAGGAATGCCGAAAAAACAGGCATTCCCAGGGTGCCCAGGCCGATGCCCATTACCGCAATACCTGAAGCCAGGCCGCGTCGAACCACAAACCACCGTTGAACCACACCCACAGCCGGCACATAAGTGAAACCGACACCGATACCGATGCATAGGCCGTAGCTAATGTAGAGCTGACGAACGGTTGTCGCAAAACTCGACATCAGCAGACCGAGACCGATGACCGCCACGCCAAAAGCGATAACCCAGCGTGAACCTATTCTGTCGGCGATCTGACCGCTGATGACACCCAGGCTGAAGTAGATAAAACCGGCGATGGCAAACACGAGTGAGGTGGAACTCCGGGATGTGCCGAATTCCGCCTGGAAGGACTCGAAAAAAGTCGTAAAGGAATAGACACTGCCGAAGGCCAGGAACAGCAATACGCATACGCAGGCCACCACGATCCAGCCATAAAAAATTTTCAGTCGCCGCACAGGTCCCATCCTATCATCCTTGTCTGGAATACAGACTATCTTTTAGTGCATCCCCGTACCTTCGTCCAGAACAAAACGGAATGGGATACACGCGCTGAAAACCGCCCTGGAGTCGATGATACCGGGCCTGCGAGAAACCGACATCTAACGGGTTTTGGGTTGGTCTGGTTATCAATCAGGCTTCGATAATTTCAGCGGTCAGGTTGTCCACGACGACCGGGCTTTCAAAATAGGTCACTGAAGGCTCCACGCCGTATTTTTCCCTGATGAATGCATGCCACTCCCGGTTGTACATTGCTTCGGCGGCTTTCCGGGTTTCCCAAAGATATACGCCGCCTGCCGTCCCGCCGTCTTCCGACAGGAGATAGTATTTGCGGATCAATCCCGGCACCTTCCGGTACCTGGGTGCGGTTCCCGCAAAAACTTCTCGGGCCTTTTCCAGGCTCATGGGCTCTGGATTTACAATCTGAACAAGTGTTGTGATCATGGTATTTCCCCTAAATAATTCGGATGGATAAGCGCATGATGTGAGCCGGTTAACCGGCGGATCTTGCTGCTGCAGTTCCGGAAATAATCGATTTGAGGGGATATTTCCCGGATATAGCCTGGTAGAATTCCCGTATGCTTTCCATATCCCGCTGGATATCACCGGTGGGCTGCACCACCTTGCCGATGCCGCCGATCTTTCTTTTATAATCCAGAAATCCCAGCGCAATGGGGACACCGGCACCGTTGGCAATGTGATAAAAGCCGGTTTTCCAGTTGAGCACCCGCTTGCGTGTACCCGCAGGGGGGACTGTCAGGATGCGTTTTTCATTCTTTTGGAACTGTTCGATGGATTGGGCCACGACATCGTTCGCTCGGCTTCTGTCGATGGGAACCCCGCCGAGCCATCGGAACAATAGACCGAACGGCCCGGAAAATATGGCTTCCTTGCCCATCCAGTAAATTTTGGCCTTCAGTTTGAAAGCCGTGAATAGCATGTAGGGCAGATCCCAGTTGGACGTGTGGGGGGCGGCAATCAGCACAAATTTCGGGGCATCCGGAAGACGGCCCTCGGTCTTCCAACCGCTAAGCCATAAAAAAACAATGGAAAAACACCTGACAATGGGTCGCACCACAGGTGTGTCGAATATGGTGTAGTTCACGCTGTCCATCCTTAAATAGCAAAACCCGGCAATCAGCCGGGTTGGTTGATGTCATTACAATTGCGGAGTGAATGCCTTGTATAGTGGGATTGACGACAGGATGCAAAGCTTAAGCACGATATTACAATTCTTTTACATACAATAGGGGTTGTCATCATCCGCTATCCAATTGAATCATTTTGCATACGACAAATAAGAGAACTGGTATCGCCTCGAAAATCATATACAAAATCTTTGGCTATGGTATCATACGCACATCGGCCTTGTGCAAAATGAGTTAAAGACTGAGGCATGTTTCTAATGAATATGAACCGAAAAACGTTAAATAATTTCGAGGGCTGTCTGCTGGGCGGAGCGGTGGGGGATGCCCTTGGAGCGCCGGTAGAATTTATGTCGCTCGAAGAAATTACCGACCGGTTCGGACCGGAGGGTATTGGCGAATTTATACCGGCCTACGGGAAAATCGGGGCTATCACCGATGACACCCAGATGACCCTTTTCACCGCCGAAGGACTGATTCTTTCCAGAACCCGGAAAGCTGTCGATCCTTCAGCCGATCATGTATCCTTAAGTGTATACCACGCGTATCTCAGGTGGCTCTCCACCCAGGACCGATCCGTGGCCAATGAGATGATCACGCAGCACGGCACCTGCAGCATGATCGACGGTATCCTGATCGGTTTCAGGGAACTGCACGCCACGAGAGCCCCGGGAAATGCCTGTCTGTCCTCCCTTAAAAGCGGCGTTATGGGAACCCTGCAGCACCCCATCAACAACAGCAAGGGCTGCGGTGGTGTCATGCGCATCGCCCCGGTGGGCCTGGTCGAACCGTCCGACAGGGTATTCGACACGGCCTGTCAAATTGCCGCTATCACCCACGGTCATCCCACGGGATATCTTGCCGCGGGATGCCTGGCCCAAATCATCGGTGAAATCATGTCCGGCCATGACCTCTTGACCGCCACATTAGCTGCCCGCCGGACACTCGAAGACCGGAAAAACCACAACGAATGCACCCGTGCACTCGTCAAAGCACAGGATGCCTGGAAGCACAAACCCGTTTCCTTCTGATTGAAGAGATTGCCGGCGATCTTCATGCATCGGTTTGGAAAAAAGTGACTCCTCATGACTGAAAAAAAAGAAACAATTGAGAGCAAACTGGTTCCAGCCCTGCGGCAGGGCATCGACATCATTAAAATGGTTCTGTTCAAGGAATTAAAGCCCCATCTGGAAAAACAGTATCCGAAGATGGCCATGGATGACATAAACCGGCTGGCCGGTGCCATTGTCAACACCCTGTTCGGCATAGAAAATTTGGACAAAACCATTGCCGGATTCATCCGCAGCAATGAACCCGTCATAAAAACAGAAGTGGCCGGCATTGCATCCAACTTCGACCACCTTCGGATCCCCCTCACCGATGCGCTGCGCATCCAGTACCTGTGCGACAGCCAGGAAGGCATCGACAGCGAGACCGTTCTCGAAAGGGCCCGGGAAGCCAACATCCTCATCGAAGACCGGGATGTCCGTTTGCCCGGTGCCTTCATGAGCATCGTGCGCTCTTTTGGTGTAGCTTATAAAATCCTCGCCCCCATGAAAACGGAATGATTATTGACATTTAAGCAGGGCTGTGGAAGTTAG
>Ga0164313_10002492_pt1 | contig 16463 bp, 15 predicted proteins | sample GuaBasSedimGuay4_FD_113735 | JGI IMG/M metagenome (GOLD analysis project Ga0164313, IMG submission 113735) | Subseafloor sediment microbial communities from Guaymas Basin, Gulf of California, Mexico - Guay4, Core 4569-4, 0-3 cm | ecosystem: Environmental > Aquatic > Marine > Hydrothermal vents...
ACCATGGTCATGGACAACAAGGAGCGCTTCGTGGACTGGACCGTGCGGTTGCTCAATCAAGGAGGTTCCCCCCACGAGGTCGGCGGGATCCAGGACATGTTCTATAACCTGCTCAGCAGTTGCACTGGCCGGAGCGTTGGCGACCTGACCACCGGCAGCCACCTGATATCGGGCAGCGGTACCACTGCGGGCGACATTCTGGAGGAAAAATAAGATGGATGGACTCTCCGGCTTTCTGGGACGCGAAATCGGGCCCTGGGTTCTGTTGCAGTTACTTTTTGCGTTTGGGTTCATTCTCGCCGGTTTCATTCTCAGGGCGATACTCAACACCGTGGTCGCCCACCGGTTGACCGCCCTTGCGGAAAAAACGGAGACTGAAGCCGACGACATGGCCACCGCGGCCATCGTCAGCCCTCTGGGATTAATCCTCCCGGTGGTGGGAATCTACCTGGCGGTGCGCATCCTGATGTCCGCCGTGCCGGCATGGGTAGCCACCAGCGACAAGGTCTTCATGGTGGTCAGCATTCTGGTGATCACCTGGACCCTGTTCAAGCTGACCGACGCTGTGACCATCCTGCTGAAGGAACTCACCGCCAAAACGGATTCCAGGCTGGACGACCAGATTGTCCCCCTGGTGCGCAAGGCCCTGAAGGTTTTTATCGGGGTTTTGGCCTTTATCCTGGTGGCGCAGAACCTGGGGTATTCGGTATCGGGGCTGCTGGCCGGCCTGGGGATCGGCGGTCTGGCCCTGGCCATGGCTTCGAAAGACACCCTGGCCAACCTGTTCGGGTCGATCATGATCCTCATCGACCGGCCCTTCCACGTGGGCGACTGGATCACTTTTCCCGGCGGCGACGGCGTGGTCGAGGAAGTAGGCATGCGATCCACGCGTATCCGTACGTTCGCCAAGACGGTGGTCTCCATTCCCAACCAGGCTTTGGCCAACGCCACGGTCGAGAACCACTCGCTGATGCCCAAGCGGCGTATCAAATTTACCCTGGGCGTGACCTACGAATCCACCGTCGACCAGGTCACCGGGCTGGTGGAGCGCATCGAGGGCTACCTGAAAAGCAGCCCCGACATCGACCAGGAATTCATGCTGGTCAAGTTCACGACCTTCAACGATTCGAGCCTGGATATCTTCGTGTACTGCTTCACCGTGACCACCGACTGGACCAAACATCTTTCGGTGAAACAGGACGTGAACCTTAAAATCATGTCGCTTGTGGAAGAGATGGGCATGGGCATCGCCTATCCGACGCAGACCTTGCATCTGGTGGACGAAAACGAAGCCTGAACCTTTTTTGCCCGAATTGCGTAGTGAGGTGCTGAAACATCACCCAGACCAATGGTCATATTCGATCATTCGGGAGTAAACCATGACCTGGACCCGACGCGATTTCCTGAAGACCGCCGCCGTGGGCGGGGCTGTGGCAACCGCCGGCGCCCTGACCGCCGGACAGGCCTTCGCCGACTTCACCCCCCTGAAGAGCAATAAGAAACTGAAGATCCTGGTTTTGGGCGGCACCCGTTTTCTGGGCCCGGCCTTCGTGAACGAAGCCCGCAGTCGCGGTCACGAGATCACACTGTTCAACCGCGGGAAATCCAACACCCACCTGTATCCGGATCTGGTCAAGCTCAAGGGCGACCGCGACGGCGACCTGACCGCCCTGGAAACCGGCACCTGGGATATCTGCATGGATACCAGCGGTTACATCCCCCACATGGTCAAGGCTTCGGCCGAACTGTTGAAGGGCCGGGTTGACCAGTACATCTTGATTTCTTCAATTTCGGTCTATGCCGATTTCAAGCAGCGCGGCCTGAACGAAAAATCACCCGTCGGCGTCATCACCGACGAGGAGATTGCCACCGCGCTGACCATGAAGGACATCACCGGAGCGAACTACGGACCCCTGAAGGCCCTGTGTGAGCAGGCCGTGTCCGAGGTGTTCGGCAAGAAGGCCTGCAGCATCAGGCCGGGACTGATCGTGGGTCCCCGGGACCGCAGCGACCGTTTCACCTACTGGCCCGTGCGCATCGCCAAGGGCGGCGAGGTGATGGTCCCGGATAAGCCGGAAATCCCCACTCAGGTCATCGATGTGCGCGATCTGGCCGAGTTCATCGTCAGGTGTTGTGAGAAGGACATCAACGGGTTGTTCAACGCCACATCACCCCCGGAAGAACTGACCATGGGCGAACTGTTCGACACCTGTAAATCCGTTTCGGGCTCGGACGCCACCTTCACCTGGGTCGACCCGAAATTCCTCGAGGAAAACGAAGTCGCGGCCTGGAGCGACATGCCGGTATGGGTGCCTCTGGATGGTGACGACGCGGGGCATCCCTATGTGAACATTGACCGGGCGCTGAAGGCGGGCCTGACCTTCCGGCCGATCAGCGAAACAGTGCGGGGAACTCTCGACTGGTGGGCCACGGTGTCACAGGAACGCAGGGACAAGGACATGGGTTCGGGCATCACCGCCGAGCGGGAAGCCGATCTTCTGGCCAAATGGCACGCGGTCGAGGGCTAGGTGCTTGAGGGATGATGGGTGACCGTGATCCTACCCCAGGATCGCGGCCACTGCTTTTTGGGCCACGTCGACATCTTTTGATGTGACATAGATCTCCACGGGTCCGGAGACGGGATTGACAATGGTTATCCTGCCGAATCCGAACAAATCCTGGATATGATCCCCCTTCGCCATATAGGGAATCCCGGCCATGTCCAAAGCTTCTTCGATGAGAATCAGCTGGGCCTGGTCACGCGCCACTAGGATTGGGACCAGTTCAAGGTTGGGGTCCGGATCCGGGCGGTCCTCCGGTTCGTTGTTCGGTTCGGGCTCAGGTACGGGCTCCGGTTCGCAAAGAGGCTCCGAATCAACAGGCGCGGGCGCGGGTCCGGGCAAAAGAGCGGCCTGGCAGTCGCCGCATTCAGTGGCCGAATCATTGTACTCGGAAACGAACCCGAACTTGGCGAGGCCGCGGCAATCAGGGTTGGGGCAGTGTTTCATGGTGGTTTCCCTCCTTTTAAAAACGCCTAATCTGCCCTGAGGCAAAAATCTGTGGTGTTGCCTCAGGATATTAACTCACTTGTTGCCACCAGGTTGTTCTTCCGAGGTGCCCCCGGGGGCACTTTTTCGCAATGATATTTTTTATCCCTGCGTACAAACCCGCCGGACACAATTTCAATGGCACAACCCAAGCTTATCAGGCGATCGGGGTTCAGGCCACTGTCAGTAGGCCCCAAAAAACCGGCCGCCGAAATGGCGACCGGTCATCAGGTGATTTTAAAAATGGTTCAGCCCTCTTTAAGAGCACTCACCAATTCGGTAATGGCTTTCTTGCCGTCGCCGAACATCATCAGGCAATTGTCCGCCGCGAACAGCGGGTTCGGAATGCCCGCGAAACCGGGGCTGAGCGACCGTTTGACCACCACCACCGTGCGGGCCTTGTCCACATCGATGATGGGCATACCCGCAATGGGGCTTTTCGGGTCGGTGCGGGCCACCGGGTTCACCACGTCGTTGGCGCCGACCACCATGCAAACGTCGATCTGCTCGATCTCCGTGTTGATGTCGTCCATCTCGCGCAGCTTGTCGTAGGGCACATCGGCCTCGGCCAGAAGCACGTTCATGTGGCCCGGCATGCGGCCGGCCACCGGATGGATGCCGTACTCCACGTTGATGCCGCGCGCTTCGAGAACATTGGCCATTTCGCGCACGATGTGCTGCGCCTGGGCAACGGCCAGACCATAGCCCGGGACCACCAAAACACGCTGGGCGGTGTCGAACAGCATTGCCACTTCTTCGGGGCTGGTGGACTTGACCTTGCCGCCGTAGACATCGTCCGCGCTGGGGCCGTCGGCACTGGGACCGAGTTTACCGAACAGGACATGGCCCAGGGAGCGATTCATCGCCACGCACATGATTTTGGTCAGGATCAGGCCGGAAGCACCCACCAGGGAGCCGGCGATGATCAGGACGTTGTTCATCAGCACGAAGCCCGTCGCCGCCGCGGCCAGGCCCGAATAGGAATTCAGCAGCGAGATCACCACGGGCATATCCGCGCCGCCGATAGGGATTGTCAGGGTCACGCCCAGCACCAAAGCGGCCGCGACGATGATCCAGTAGGCGATGATCGCCGAAGGATCCACCGTCAGCCAGACCACACAGGCCAGGGCGCCCAGTCCAACCAGGGCGTTGAAGATCCTCAGGCCCGGGAAACTGATTTGGCGGCCGGGAAGGATCTCGGACAGTTTGCCAAAGGCGATCAATGAACCGGAAAAGGTCACCGCGCCGATCAGGCCGGAAAGGCCTGTGGAAACCGTGGTCTGGACGTCGGGATTGGCCGTGATCATGAAAGCCGCGCCGGCCACCAGCACCGAGGCACCGCCGCCGAAGCCGTTGAACAGCGCCACCATCTCGGGGATCTTGGTCATCTGCACGCGGACGGCAATAACACCGCCGACCAGCCCGCCGATCACCGCTCCCACCAGAATCCACTGGTAATCGAGGCCGTTGGCCAGAAGTGTAACCACCACTGCCAGCAGCATACCCAGGGCACTGGTCAGGTTACCGCTCACCGCGGTGCGGGGATGGGTCAACCCCTTGATTCCCCGAATGAACAGGATGCTGGCCACCAGATAGGCCAGGTTGACCCAGCCGGAATCGATAAGAAATCCGCTCACTTCATCACCTCTTCTTCTTGAACATGGCGAGCATGCGATGGGTGACCATGTAACCGCCCACGACGTTGACCATGGCCAAAGCCACGGCACAGACGCCAAGGATGGTCGCGAGCTTGGGATTGTCGGACCGCGTCGAAATGATCGCGCCGATCAGGGCGATGCCACTGATGGCGTTCGACCCGGACATCAGGGGCGTGTGCAGGGTCGGCGGGACCTTGGTGATGATCTCGAAACCGATGAAGATCGCGAGGACAAATACGGTAATGGCCGCAACAAGTGCTTCCATGGTCTAGCCTCCTTCCGTTCCGGCTGCGTCACCGGTTGAATTTTCCAGGCCCAACAGATCGCGAACCCGCGGGTGAACGACTTCGCCGTCCCGGGTCAGCAACGTGCCGGCGGTGACTTCGTCTTCGAGATCGATCTTGAGGCTGCCCTCTTCCAACATGGATTTCAGAAAGGTTTCCACGTTCTTGGAGAACATCTGGCTGGCGTGATAGGGCTTGCGCGAGACCAGGTCCGTCGGTCCGAGGATGGTCACCCCGTGAGCGGTGACAACCTCGTCGGCGCGGGTCAGTTCGCAGTTGCCGCCCCGTTCGGCGGCCAGATCGACGATCACGCTGCCCGGAGCCATGGCTTCGACCATGGCTTCGGTCACCAGCACCGGGGATTTTTTTCCGGGTATAGCAGCGGTCGTTATCACCACGTCGTTGTGGGCCACCACGGCCAGCATCTGTTCCTGCTGGCGGCGGATGAAGTCGTCGCTCTGGGCCTTGGCGTAGCCGCCCTTGTCCTCGGCGCCTTCGGTCTCCAGATCGAATTCGACGAACTTGGCGCCGACACTTATGACCTGATCCTTGACCGCCGGTCGCACGTCGTAGGCTTCCACAACGGCGCCAAGACGCTTGGCCGTCGCGATGGCCTGCAGTCCGGCCACCCCCACGCCGACGATGAAGGCCTTGGTCGGGGCCAGGGTGCCCGCGGCGGTCATCATCATCGGAAACAGCCGGGGCAGATGGGAAGCGGCCTCGAGCACGGCCTGGTAACCGGCGACCGTGGCCATGGAGGAAAGAACGTCCATGCTCTGGGCGCGCGTAATGCGCGGCACCATTTCCAGGGAAAAAGAAGTCACGCCCCGGGCAGCCATGGCGGCGGAGCCGTGGGGATTGCCCAGGGGATCCTGCATGCCGATCACAACCTGGCCCTCGCGGCACTGGCCCAGATTGGCCGCCCCCGCGTCGGTACCGGGACCGATGACCATAACCATGATATCCGCCTTGGCGAACACCTCGTCGCGGGTTCCGGTCGCAGCGCCCTTGTCCGTATATTCGGAAGTCAGGAAACCGGCTTCATCACCGGCACCCTGTTCCACCAGCACCTCGCAACCCGCCTTGACCAGCGGCTGAACCGAGGCCGGGACCAGCGCCACGCGCCTTTCGCCCGGAACGGTCTCCCTGGCGACGCCAACAATCATGATGATCTCCTGACTTGGAATAACACCGATCCAATTCGGATCGGCCTCAATAGCGAATGATATTCAGCTTCAATAATAGGAAACACGGGGATTTACGCAAATCAGGGAAAATCCGGGTCCATGCCCTTGCCGGTCCTTAATGAAATGTTATAATCAGTTTATGGGTGCCATTCACCAGGGAACCACATTTTGGATGTTTGGCTCGTGTGCCCACCGAAAAAACAAAACCCTCCGGCCGATGGCCGGAGGGCATGGAATCCGCATTTGGAAACTTCGCTGACTTTTCCTAGAAATTGTACCCCACGGTAAACTTCACATCCGGGGAATCGGACAGACCGAGCTTCACTTCCCCGAAGAATTTTTCATTGAAACTGTAGTCGCCCAGGATACTCAGGCCAATGTCCGAATTCGACCCACCATCATAATCACTGATGTTCAGGCCAATTTCCGCACCCAGGGAAAACGCCGACTCGGGAATGTCCCAGATAAAATCCGCGTTGAGAGCCCATAAGGTATAGTTGTCATCAAACCCGATTTCCACGTTGGGCACCAGGCGAATAGGTTCAAAAATCTGACCCACATTGTAGTGGCCACCGACATGGAACTGGTCCGGATCGAGGGTATAACCGCCACGCACACCAAAACCGCCGGCGAATGCGGCTGAAGCAGCCAGGCAAAGGACAAAAGTGATCAGGATTATTCTTTTCATGGGGATCCTCCGTGAAATGAAAAAAGGATTCAATTGGACTTGCTTGGCTTTATCTATCATCCATCTGCGAATTATGCAAGAAAAAAGCCCGCCTGCTCAGAGGCAGGCGGGCTTGATTATGGGATTAATCCCGGTCAGATAGGCCGCGTCGCCTTGGCCAGCCACTGTTTGTGATCCTTGTCCAGCCCACGCGCCAGTTCGCGGTAGACCCGCTTGTGATAGGTGTTCAGCCAGTCGATCTGATCCCGGGTCATCAACTTCTTGTTGATCAACCTGCGGTCGATCGGACACAGCGTCACCGAATGGAACGAGTACCAGGTTTTCCCATTTTTGCTCAGCTTCTCGTTCTTCAGGACAAAAGCCAGGTTCTCCACCCGGATGCCGAAGCGCCCATTTTCGTAGTGCCCGGGCTCGATGGACATCAGGTTCCCCTCCACGAACGGAGGACTGATCAGGTTCTTCAGGCTGTGCGGCCCCTCGTGAACCCCGAGGTACTGCCCCACGCCGTGGCCGGTGCCGTGGGCGTAATCCTCGCCAATCATCCACAGCGCCCGCCGCGCAAACATCTCGTTCCGCTGCCCGGTTGTCCCCGCGGGGAAGGGCGTCATGGTGCAGTCGATGGTGCCCATCAGCACGCGCGTGAAACATTCGATCTGCCGCGGGGTGGGTTTGCCCAGAGACACCGTGCGGGTGATGTCCGTGGTGCCGTCGGGATACTGGCCGCCGCTGTCGATGAGATAGATACCTTTCGGCTTCAGTTTGGCGTCGGTCTTTTTGGTGGCGCTGTAGTGGATGATCGCGCCGTGCGCCGCGTAACCGCTGATCGTGCCGAAACTGCAGTCCTTGAAACCCTTTCCTTCGGCGCGGAAGGCGGTCAACTGGTCGGAGGCCGACATTTCGGTCACCCCACCGGCGCGAACGGAGCCGGGCAGCCACTTGAGGAACTTGACCATGGCCACGCCGTCACGACGGTGGGCCTCGGCGATACCCTCCATTTGCCTGGCGTTCTTGACCGCTTTCATGGCCGCGATGGGTGAAACCCCGAAGTGGAAGTCCGAACCCTTGAGTTTGGCAAAGACCCGGCGGTTGGTGGTACCGGGATCGATCCACACCTTCTGCTTCTTTTTGCCGAGATCGGCCAGATCCGCCCAGACATCATCGTAACCCTTGATCCGCGCCTTGCCCTTCAGGGCGCTCGCGGCCCCCTTGGTCACCTTGCGGTCATCCACATACAGAGTGCAGCCGCGCAGAGTGACCACGGCATAGCTGACCACCACCGGCGTGAACTCGATGTCCGCCGACCGGATATTCAGCAACCAGGCTACCTGGTCCAGGGCGCCGATCACATGCGCCTTGGCACCCACTGCCACCATGGCCTCGCGCACCCTTTTCAACTTGCTGGCCACGGTTTCCCCCGCGTACTTCGCCGGGTGGTTGACCATGGGCGCCAGGCTGGATTCGGGCCGGTCGGTCCACAGTTTGCCCACCAGGCTGGGGGTCACGAATTTCACCTTGATGCCATGGGGCGCCAGCGCCCTTTCGAAATTCGCGGCCGCGGTCACCGAGACCACACTGGGATCCAGGCCCAGGGCCTGCCCCTTCTTCAATTGCTTCGCCGCCCAGGTCGGCATATCGGGAGTCCCGGGTTCTCCCATTTTCATAAGATCGATTCCCGAACCCGGCAGCTCCTGCGAGGCCTGCAGGAAATAGCGACCATCGGTCCACAGTCCGGCCTTGCGCGCCCCTACGAGCAGTTCTCCCATCGAGCCCGTGAACCCGCTCAGCCAGGTGCGGTACTTGTAGTTTTCGGGCAGATACTCGCTCTGATGGGGATCGGCGCTGGGAATGTAATAGGCATCGATGCCGTTTTTCTTCATGAGCTTCCGCAGGGCGGCGACTTTCTGACGGGCGTTCATTTTATCCTCCGTTGGCCATGGTTTTCACCTTTGCGATTGTCTGATGCATCGGTTCAATATAGAGTATCCGGACAGAAGCGGCGTACTTGTTTTTTAACCAGCGAGACCAAATTGGCAGAAAGACGAAATGTCTGAATCCCAGGAAGAAAAATACATCCATCCCGACTCGAGGCATCGTATCTCGCTATTCGGGGTCGCCATCCGCAGCCGGGCCTTCGTCCTGCTGTTCGCCCTGTTGGCCCAACTCCTGTTCAGCGGGATGTACCACGAAGGTCAGATTTTTCCCTTCATTCTGAGGGGAGCCGTTCTTCTTGCGGCCATCTTCATGACCGCCGATTGCAAGAACCATTTGATTGTCGGATTGATCCTTGGTCTGCCGGCCCTGTTCCTGATATCCACCCTCCACCAGTTCGACAACCAGGTCCGGGATTGGATCACCTACGGCAATGTCCTGTGTCTCTATCTTTTCATTATCTATCTGATGCTCACGCAAATTTTCAACGCGCGGATCATCACCCTGAACACGATTGGCCTGGCCCTGTGCACGTACCTCCTGATCGGAACTGTCTGGGTCCTGTTCTACACCCCTGTCCTCGCCTTGAATCCGGAGGCCTTCACCCACCCCATTCTCGACGACCCCGATCCCATCCACACCCTCACTTATTTCAGTTACGTCACCCTGGCCACCCTGGGGTATGGGGATATATCCCCCGTGTCCAACCTCGCGCGCAACCTGGCGATCATTGAGGCCGTGACAGGCACACTGTACCTGGCCGTGCTGATTTCACGTCTGGTGGGGGGCTATTCCAAAAGTAAAGATCCAAGAGGCTGAATCCGCAGGGCCGATCAGTAGCTGAGGTCCAGGGGTTTTTCGAATTCGATCTCGTCGCGGATGGGAATCCCGTAGTCGCCGATTTTCGGCACGTTGGGTTTGAGCAGGCGGATCTTGGTCATGCCGCCGAGCCTGACACTGCCAATGGTAAAGCCGCGTTTCTGGAAAAAGCGGTGGGCATCCAGGTTGTCGTTGGTGGTGATGGCCCAGATTTTCGTGCAGCCGGCCTTCAGGGCGATTTCCTCGACCTTTTCCAACAGCATGGTGCCGATACCCATGAACTGGCACAGCGAATCGATGGTCACCAGTTCGCATGCTTTGCCATTGAGGTGATACGTCACCAATCCGACCCGTTCGTTGCCCTCGGTGGCAATAAAACCGGCAAGTTTGTGGGGATCATGAACCTCGTCACCGGAAACGACGAAGTCGCCCCCGAACAGCAGTTCGGTTCTTTCCTTCACCCACACGCGGTCATCATCTGATAGCTCGGAGATCCTCATGGATATTTCCCTGAAGAATCGGTCAATGCCCGTGGGCATGGCCGGAAAGATTGGTTTGGCGCCAGGATTCATGGGCCAAAAATGTGCCGCGGCCATGGGAGGCGCAAGGCAAGGGGAAAAAAACTTTTATTTGTCGCCCGGGGCGGCGCAATCAGTCATGTCCCCCTGCAACTTGGCCACGGTGTGGGGAACCGCTCCCCAGACCGCCTCCAGGTTCTCCAGGGCCGCCCGCGGGCTGCCGGGCAGGTTGATGATCAGACATCCCCCGCGCAGGCCCGCAATCGCCCGGCTGACGATGGCGTGGGGGGACTTTTCCAGGCTGGCCGCGCGCATCCTCTCGCCAAACCCCGGCAGCTCCAGATTGATCACATCCCGGGTGGCTTCGGGGGTAACGTCCCGGGGCGAAACGCCCGTTCCCCCGCAGGTTACAATCAGGTCGCACCGACCACTGTCCGCCTGGGCGGAGATCCATTCGGCTATCAGGTTCCTGGTGTCGGGCAGCAATTCCAGGCAGACCACCTCCACCCCGTCTTCGGTCAAAAAGTCGCGCAGGGCCGGCCCGCTGGTATCCACCCGTTCACCCCGGCTGCCCTTGTCGCTGAGAACCAGGATACAGGCGCGCAGTGTCCGGGATTCGCCGTGGGAATGACCGCTCATGAATTTGTCCCCTCGTCCGCCCGGTAGGTCCCGCTCTTTCCGCCACTTTTGAACAGGAGGCGTACCTGGCCGATGGAGATGCCCTTGTCGCGTCCCTTGCACATGTCGTACACGGCCAGGGCGGCCACCGAGGCCCCGGTCATCGCCTCCATCTCAACACCTGTCTTTTCCCGGGCCCGAACTGTGCAGACCAGTCTGACGGTGCCGGCGGCAGCATCGGGAAAAAACTCCACGGCCGCGTGATGGATGGCCAGAGGGTGGGCCAACGGAATGAGATCCGAAGTCTTTTTTACCGCCGCTATGCCCGCCAGGCGGGCGACCCCGAATACGTCGCCCTTGGCAATTTCCCGGTCCTGGACGGCGGCCAGAAGTTCGGGACCCAAATGAATTACGGCTTCGGCCCGGGCCTCGCGGTCGGTAATGTCCTTGGCGCGGACATCGACCATGTGGGCCCGGCCCTCTTCGTCAAAATGATTGAATGTCACCCGGGGTTCTCCTTGTTCCGGCCTAGCGCACCAGGGTCATGCGCTTCACTTCGTGTATTGAACCGCTGTCCAACTTATACAGATAGACTCCCGCGGCCGCGGGGCGACCACCGTGGTCGGCCCCGTTCCAGGTAAACTGATGATCCCCGGCCTCCAGATCCTGGTCAACCAGTGTAGTGATCCGGTTGCCCGCCACGTCATAGATCGACAGGGTGGTTTTCCCTGGCGCGGTAAGGTTGAAGGAGATCGTGGTCTTCGGATTGAAAGGGTTCGGGACGTTCTGGCCCAGTCGGACGGGCTGGGGAATTCCCGCCTCGTCCACCGGTGTACCGACCGGAATATTGATGCTGTAAACACCTTTGCCGTGGGTGGCGGCCACCACCACGCCGTCCGCGTGCCGGGTCGCCAGTTCGTCCACCACCACGTTGCCCATCAGGTTCGGGGCTTCCAGGTTCCAGATGGTTGTGGCCCCGGTAAGATAAAAGGTGGAATACAAACCGGTGCTGGTGGCGGCGAAGTAGATGTCGATGCCGCCAAACGGCACGATGGCCACATCCCTGACCGAAGGTCCGTTGGTCCCGGCCAGGTTGCCTTCGTGCTGGGTCCAGGAAAAGCCCCCGTCTTCGGAGTAGAACAAGCTGACCACATTGTAATTGGACACGCTCAACAGGACCTTATTGTCGTCATTGGGATGTATCGCAATATTGGACACGTAACTGCCGGGAGTGAAGGACGCTCCCATGTTCAACTGGGTCGGAGGGATGCCGGCAGGAACGGAATCGGCATTAAACAACTTGTAGACTTTTCCCGCGGCGGATCCGTAATAGAGAACCTTGTCCGGGGTTCTCGAAACGGCCATGGCAGTCACCGAATCATTCGACGGCACGGTGGTCAGATGGGCCCAGTTGGTCGAGGTCGTCACGTTGCTCCACAGCGGGATGGCATTGTAGTTACTGTTGCGCCAAACACCATTGCTGGAAGCCAAAAAGAGAATCCTGGTGTCCGTGGGATTCAGGGTGATGGGATTGATGAACATGTAGCTGCCGCCACCGGTGGGATCGATGCGCGTCCAGGTGACCCAGTTGCCGGTGCTGTTGTTCACTGTGTACCGGTACACAACCCCGTTCTGGACCGAGAACAGGTAAGTACCATCAACCCCGGTGGCATCGGCCACCGCGCAATAACTGCCGTCACCGCCCAAAGTCTCCTTCCACCAGTTGGTGGGAACGAGGCTGCTGGTGAACCAGGAACCGTTGTCCTGCATTCCGCCCACGATCACGTTGCTGCCGGCCAGGTTCTCGTCAATGGCCGTGGTGTAGAACTGGCTGGTGTTGTAACCGTTGTTCAGGGATGTCCAACTCACTCCGCCAATGGTGGCGTCGTTGGTCTTGTGAACACCGCCGTCGCTGCCGGTGTAGGCCACCACCAGGGAACCGGGCCGGAAAACCATGTAGTGCTGGTCGGCGTGGTGGTTGGTATACAGCCAGCCCCCGACCCAGGTGTCGTTCGCGTTGGTGGCAAACCCATCGGTGCTGCGCACGAGGTGGATTCCGCCCACGTATACGATTTCCGGGTTGCTCGGATGCACCGTAACGACCATGCAATAGCTGCCGTAGGTCTGCATGGGTTCGTTGCCGCTGGGGCCGGGCACGGCAGCCATCTGGGCCGACCTGTCCTGCCAGAATCCACCGGCGCCGCCGCCATTACCCGACAGATAAAGGTATTTGTAGAATCCCTCATCGGCGGTGCCGTTTCGGTCCGCCACCTCGCAGTACATGATGCCCTCGTTGGACGGGGCCAAAGCCATGACGATACGACCGTGGGCCGTCAGTCCGGCCGGCGTGATATTGGTCCACGTGATGCCGTCGGGACTGCGGAAAATCCCCTGGGTGGCGCCATCGCTACTGAGTGAGGCGTACACGACGCCGGTACTCGAGACGATGACTTCGCAATACCGGGACAGGGTATTGGGATCGCCCAGAACGGCCGTAAAACTGGCACCGCCGTCGGTGGACCGCATGATCTGACCGTAAATAGCCGCGTATATTTCATCCTGGGCCAGGTTGGAGGGATCCACCGCCACCCGCGACACGTACTGCCAAAGGTTCGTGAAACTGCTCGCTGGTGTCCCGGATGTTGCCGGCAATAAAGACCAGGTCTGGCCCCCGTCGGTGGACTTGAAAAGACCGTCGCCCCGGAACGGAGCCCCGCCACTGGCGGCGGAATTACCCCGCAGTTCGCCGGTCCCGTAATACCAGACGTTTTGGTGGCCGGCACGGGTATCCTGCGCCAAGGTGGTCACGCTGTGCAACTGGCTGCTGCCGGTGGCCAGGTTCCAGGTGCCGCCTTCGTCGATGGTCCGCCACATCCCTCCGCTGATCCCACCGGCCAGCAGGGTCCGGTAGGTGGGATCACTGACATCGATGCCCAGCGCCCGCGTACGCCCCCCGATATTCCAGGGCCCGCGATACCCCCAACCGCCTATCTTGTCGCCGCCGGAAACCCGGTCCGGGCCCGCCGCTTCCAGAAGAGCGCTACGGCTGCGGCTGGGCAGGTTGCGGGCGAATTCCTGCTCCTTACGATGGATGTCGGCGGGGATCCGACCGGTGGCCGGGTCGGCCAAACGCATTTCGTTCCAGGCACGCCGCTGATCCGGACCGCCCTCCTGGACCCGGCTCGGGTCGAAATCCTCGGGCTCGGGCGCGGAAATATCCGGTTTCACGATTTGGGCAACTGTCCCCTGTGGCTCCCCCGAGCCCGGCAGCAGGGAAAAGGTCAGTAAACCGGCAACGGCTACAAAGCCGGACAATATGAGAAGATTACGTGCTTTCATGGCGATATCCCCCGGAGAAAAACCACCATCCACCCCGCCGGGCAAATGATGAGGAGTCCTGTTCATTGGTCATTTTTTCCACAGATTCAGTATAGAACATATCAGGAGCGTTAAACAGGGTCTCTATTGTGGGAATTTTTTTAAACCTTTCCCCCCCAGGACTCGTCTTAGATAAAACCCCCGTTCTTTTCCCCATCCTGGAGGATGATGATGCGCTCAAGGTATTCCGTGACGGCCGCCCTTTTGACCGTGACGCTGTTGCTCGCCGCCGGACAGGCGACCGCCTTTTCATTCGGTAAAGACGTCATCGAAGGTTCCGGCGACATGGAGACCCGGACACTCGACCTGAAGGAGTTCGACTCCATCGACGTCGGCGGCGCCTTCGATCTGGAAATCACCCTCGGCGACGAACAGAAAGTCGTCATGACCATCGACGACAATCTCTGGGACAACCTGGAAATCGAAGTCAGCGGTGGCACCCTGGAAATCGACTGGGACAAGAGCTGCAGCTACGAAGGCGACTGCCGGGTGGAAATCGTGGTCCGCAAGTTGGAGGAAGTGGATATCCACGGCGCGGCCGATGTTGAGATCAAGGATTTCCATGGTGAATCCTTCTCCTTCAATGTGAGCGGCGCCGCCGAACTGGAGATGGACGGCACGGTGGACAAACTGGGCATCAGTGTTTCGGGCGCGGGCGATATCGACACCCGCGACCTGAAAGCCAAATCCGTCAAGGTATCGGTGTCGGGCGCCGGCGAGGCCAAGGTATACGCTTCGGAAAGTTTCGAAGGGCGGGTCTCGGGCGTGGGCAGCATCGATTACTGGGGAAATCCGGAACACAAAAAAACCAGGGTCAGCGGGATTGGAAATATCAACAAAAAGTAGGCCTTCAAAAAACCGGCGGCAGGTGGAAGACCATCTTCCCTGCCGCCTTTTTTTATTCGGTTGCCGTCCTAATTCCGTGTCCCTACCATGGCCGCAGGGCATGAATCATTTATTCCGGAGGATGGACCATGAAAGCAACCGTCATCGTTTTGTCGATAACTCTGATATTGGCCGGAACCCTGGTCCTGGCAGACGACGCACCCGTGGTCGGGCCCACTGAACAGATTCTCGTGCCCGCCGGCGAATTCACCATGGGCCGGGCCGACAGCAGTGATGAACTGGTGCCCCACCAGGTCAAACTGAATGCCTTCCGCATCGACAAACATGAAGTCACCAACGCCCAATACCACGCCTTTTGCGTGGCGACGGACCAAAAACTTCCGGTGTTCTGGGGAATCGACCGGTTCCGCTGCTCCCCGGACTATCCCGACCATCCCGTGATCGGGGTCAGCCAATCCGAAGCCGCCAAATACGCGGAATGGGTGGGCCGGCGCCTGCCCACCGAGGCCGAATGGGAATACGCCGCCCGGGGCGGTCTGGAAAGCCTGAGTTTCGACAGCGGCGACGTCCTGAATGACGAGGACGCCAATACCAAGGCCGCCAAACTGGACGGACCCGTGGCGGTGGGAACCTTCCAACCCAACGGCTACGGTCTGTACGACATGGTGGGCAACGTGCGCGAATGGGTGGCCGACTACTATGCCGAAGACTACTTCGCCCAAAGCCCCGTGGACAATCCCCAGGGTCCGGAAAAAACCCGCTGGCGGGTGATCAAGGGCGGTGGCTGGTTCTCCGGCAAGGGCTGCAACATGGTTCACGTCCGCAATGCCCTGCCCGGCGGCTGGAAGGACTTCAACGTGGGCTTTCGCTGCGCGCGCGACGCCGACTGAATCAGGGGCAGCTCACTCCCAGGGTCTGCGCGAGCATGGACAGGTCTGTCAGGTTGATAATCCCGTCATAGTTGAAATCCGACCGGTACATATACACGGCCCCGAAGTAATCCGTCGCGAAAAACGAGATGTCCGTGAGGTTGATGATCAGGTCCCCGTTGATGTCGGGACTGTTGAAGGATACGTTCAGGGGCATGGGAATGGGCATCCAGACGCCGGTAGCCTCCAGGACCCAGACCATGGTCGGTCCCTGCACATATCCGCCTCCGTGATACGACAGGCTGAATGTCGACTGTCCGATGGCATCACTTGGTCCATCGGCCAGGTTGGGAGCATGCAAAGGTGGCGGGTACCACGAATTTGCGCACCAGGAAAGAGGTGTCTGCATTTCTTCCAGGCGGACTCCGCCGGCTGCATAATTGGTGACCCGTAAACCGGCCGCGTCCACCAGGGTGACCAGGATAGTCACGTTGGTGGGAATGCCTCCGAAGGCAAAACAGTTGGCCAGCGGGGTTCCCGATCCGTTGGGAACCAGGAACATGGAAACCGGCGGCGATCCAATGGGCATCAGGAAAGCCGTGCTGTGCACGCCAACGGGAAA
>Ga0164313_10002493_pt1 | contig 16462 bp, 12 predicted proteins | sample GuaBasSedimGuay4_FD_113735 | JGI IMG/M metagenome (GOLD analysis project Ga0164313, IMG submission 113735) | Subseafloor sediment microbial communities from Guaymas Basin, Gulf of California, Mexico - Guay4, Core 4569-4, 0-3 cm | ecosystem: Environmental > Aquatic > Marine > Hydrothermal vents...
AGAATGTTCAGATTCAAGGCGAAAATTGCACGTAATAGCAAGCTATTGCGAAAATTTACAACGAAGAAGCTGGATATTCTGGGTGCAAAATGCGAGTTCATGACTTGATCAGAGGTTCCTTAGGTATTGTGATTCAAAATCTTCACACTCACCAACAGCCGGCGCTGTGAGGCACCAAAAGTAGGTGCTTGAGGCACCAAAAGTAGGTGCTTGAGGCAACGAAATAGCTGGACATTTTGGGCGCGAGATGTGCGTTCATGAATTGATCAGCGGTTCCCTAACCATAACGATAAATTGAGTTTTGACCTATATGAAAATACTTTGGGCAAGTCCAAATACCCTGCTGGATACCGCTAATGGTGCAGCCCTGGCGGTGAGGGAAATTTTGAAGCAACTACAGAAAAGAGGTTGTGACATCCGTATCTTGGGTGGCACTAATTTCGTCAACTCAAATGGAACCACATATTTTAAAGATAGTTTACCAAAACTCAAAGATCAAGTAGGTAAGTTTATTGAATTAAGGGATGAGAACCTCATCCACACAACGCTGGTCACAAGAAGATTGCAACGCCGTTTGATGCTTTCTTACGAAGAAAAACTTTGGTTCGAGCAATATTGTCAACTGCTGGATGACTTCAATCCTGACCTGGTACTTTTTTTCGACAATTCCCTGATCACCCTGCTTACTGCCTACGAGGCCCGTCACAAAGGGATAGCGGTTGGTGTATATCTGGCGCATCCGTTTAATCGTGGAAGCAGATGGTGCAGGGATGTGGACTTTATGTTCACCGACTCCAACGCTACCAGGGAGTTGTACAGGAAAAGAGAAAATTATGCCTTAATACCCATAGGAAAATTTATTAACCCTGCAAAATATCGTGTAGAGCAAAGCACCCGATCAAATGTCCTGTTTATCAACCCTTCACTGCGAAAGGGCGCAGTGTTCGTCATTCAACTGGCATTATTGATGGAAAAAAAATACCCCAATATTCAGTTTGAAGTCGTCGAATCCCGGAGTAACTGGGAAACCACCCTAAAGCAAATTACAGGTAAGCTGGGACAGGAAAGAACATCGTTAAATAACGTCATGCTTACGCCGAACACCAGCGATATGCGTCCAGTGTACTCACGAGCAAGAGTACTTTTGGTGCCCAGTGTATGGTGGGACAGTGGGCCACGAGTCATTGTAGAAGCACTGCTGAACGGTATCCCGGTGATAGGCAGCAGCTCCGGTGGTATTCCTGAAACAATCGACAACGGGGGCATGATAATAGATTTTCCATCAGAGTATTTTTTACCGCCTTACGATAAATTATTTGAAGCGGAAATTCTGCAGATTGCTATAGACCTGATCGTCCAGTTGTATGATGACGAGGAGTTTTACGATACATCCGTAAAAAATGCCTACCGTGCTCATGAAGAAAATCACAACATTGAAAAAAATGCCGACGAGTTATTGCAATTACTAGGCGAGAAATTGGACCATTTCGAGGATAAGTCAGCAAGCCGTGAATATCAGTGATGTACTTGAGCAACAGGCTTGTCTACTAAAGGATGTACCATGCATCCGTTTCACTAATAGTTACTGGAGTTTCGATTATCTAAATCTATGTGTATGGCGAATCGCCAGTTTATTGCATAGCAAAGGTGTGGTGAAGGGGGATGTCCTCGCCCTCACATTTAAAAACGAGCTGCTATTACTGGTCACCATGATGGCCACTGCCAGAATAGGAGCGACGGTATTCAGTGTGCCACTGAATACCCCTTCTGTAAGAAAAAGAAAAATGTTAAAGCAGGTCAATGCGCGCTACCTGACGACAGATTTGGTTGACTTGCAGTATGCAGATCTTGAATCTATTCGCATCGGGCTGGAAACACTTGATCAATCTAAGAACAGTATAGAAAAGAACTGCAAGGACGATAGACCAACGGCACCCTGGATCCTGGTAGCCGGTTCCGGTTCAACGGGTAACCCGAAATTGATGGCGATTACGCACCGTCAGCAATTATTCAGGATGAAGGCAGGGCTGGAATGGTTGCCGTACTCTTCGGATGACATTCTTTTTTCATTGATCGACCTAAATTTTTATGGTGCGAAGCAGAGATATCTCGAGGCATTTACCAGGGGCTCCAGTATTGCCCTGGTCGATCGCAAGCATATGGAAATTGGCAATGCGGTCAAAAACCAAAAAATAACTGTTGTCTATGCCACGGTATTTCATATTGAGCGCATACTCCGCTCCCTTCCATCAGGCAGCAGAAGCTATCTGGCGTCGCTAACGGCATTGATGCTAGGTGGGTCCACCGTATCGATGAATCTGAGAAACTCTATTTGCGACAAGCTGTGCTCCAACTTGTATGTCTTGTATGGCGCCAATGAGTGCCACACCACCTGTTGCACTCAGATACCTGAGGTTTATGAGGTTCAAGGAAGCGTGGGGCATCCCCATAAGGGATTCAAGTTGCAGATCGTTGATGAGGGTGACTCGCCTCTACCGATCTCCAGGGTTGGCCAGGTACGTATCCGCAGTGAAGCAATGATTGACGGTTATTTCAAAGACGAGGTAGCCACAGCCAATGCTTTCAAGCACGGCTGGTTCTATCCAGGTGATCTGGGCAAGCTAACCGCGGATGGGCAATTGATCCATATGGGTCGGATTGATGACATGATGATCATGAATGGCATCAATATATATCCCGCGGAAATCGAGCAGACTATGTACTCACATCCCGATGTTGTAGACACCGTGGTTCTGTCAATGAAACACAGTGTCCACCAGGACATACCCGTTTGTGCGGTAACCTTGAAGGAAGATGCGCAGGTTTCTGAACAGGATTTGATTATTTTCGCCCGGAATCGCCTCGCCGCACATTCTCCCAAAAGGCTTGTCGTTCTCGACAAAATACCTCGCAACCAACAGGGAAAACCCATTCGCAATGAACTTAATACACTGATAGCCTCAAAGTTGAGCGCAGACGCGGGTCGTGTTGATACAATGAGCGATGCCACGAGGGTCAATTCATTGCGAAAAACTGGACAGCAACTGACATGGAAGATCGCATTTTCTCGTGTCTTACCGGATCAACCAGACCTTGCAGTACTCGACGACTGGCTTACCCAGGTGGTGCTGGAAAGCGATCCAGATGATGAGAGTAGAGAAATATACCCGCGGTACGATAACTTACCGGTCGTGACCGGCAGATGGTTATGGCGCTGCCTTCAGCTATCCAGATTTATTTTACAGGCTGCCCGTGTACCGATATTTGATACCCCCGAGGTTATTGCCTGCAGACTGGAAAGCCAAAATAGTCAAAAATGGAATATCACCGTAGCGCTTACCTTGATAGAAGACTTGCCCAGGGAGTTATATGGCACTGCTATAGGCACCGCTTTCACGCTCGCGGAGTCAGTGCTGACGCAGAAACCCACTGCCACAAACCTGGAATCTTTTTTCGAGACTATCGAGGAGCGTATATTAGCCCCCTATTCAGGAGTCTTGACGCGAGGCAAATCCACATTGCCGGTACTCGAGGTAGCCTATCGTAAGGAGATACCATTCAGGCACGTGGGCGACGGTGTATTTCAATTAGGCTGGGGCGCCAGGGCTCGCTTCATAGATCGTAGTACGACCGAAGTGGATTCGGTTATGGGTTCAAAATTATCCCAAAGTAAGTTACTGACTGCCAGGTTATTGCGTTCTGCTGGATTGCCCTCCCCTGTACACCAGGCTGTTAAAAATCTGGATGACGCTCTCGCATTGGCACAGCGCCTTGAATGGCCGGTGGTCGTGAAGCCGTCGGATCGTGATCGAGGGGTCGGTGTTACTGTTGACGTGACTGATCAGGCAAAGTTGAGAACGGCTTTCGAACTGGCCAGTAAGCTTTCTCGCTCAAAGCAGGTAATTGTCGAGAAACAGGTAGACGGAGTTTGTCACCGTTTTTTTCTCAGCAATGGCAAGTTACTTTATGCGGTAAAACGTCTGCCAATGTCAGTGACCGGTAATGGGAAACAGACCGTGGCGGAGCTTGTTACCAGTGAAGCCGAGGCACAGCAACGTGTCGCGCCCTGGAAACGATCTAAAATAATTCCGTTGGATCCACCAGCACTTGCTGCTATCGATGCGGCTGGGTTCTCCGAATCCTCTGTTCCCGATAAGGGCACTCGGGTCCCGCTAAGACGCATAGAGTCGACCGAATGGGGAGGGATCGATGAAGACGTTACGAATCGCATTCATCCCGAAAACCTCCGGATAGCGCTTGCAGCCGCGAGGCTATTCCGCCTGAATGTAGCCGGCGTAGACATTATTAGCCGGGATATCAGCATGCCCTGGTATGAGAATGACGCTATCATCAATGAAGTAAATTTCGCTCCCTTATTAGGAGGTGGCGAGATATCCAGGCGACACATCCCAGATTTCCTTGATCAATATATCGCAGGTAACGGTCGGATACCTGTTGAAGTTTTTGTAGGAGGCGAATCAGCCTGGCAAGCTGCATCACAGAGACGGCAGACTTTTGTGAACCAGGGTGTGAATGCCTATGTAACCAATGGAATTGAAACTCTGGATTCTTCACGAAAGAAATTTTATATGCCAATTACAGGCCTGTTTCAAAGAGCACGCGCACTTGTACTGCTCTCAGAAGTGGAAGCCATTATTTTAGTAGTTCAGACAGATGAATTCCTCTATACCGGGTTGCCGCTGGAATTCGTTGACGATATCACACACGTTGACGGGCATATGGTGTCATTCAAATCAAGAAAAGGTCTACTGTCTCCAGATCGCACCAGGCTTCTGGTTCATTTGCTGGAAAAGTGGAAACCTGTATAAGTGGGGTTTAATAATGCATGTCCTCGTTACCGGGGCTAACGGTTATCTGGGTAGTGTACTAATGCAACGGTTGCAGGCTTCTAATATAGTCACCAATGTTACCGCATTAGTCAGGCAGCCCCGACGTTTTCTAGAGAAGAAATACAATTACATGGATGGCGCAGCTATTATAGATGCCCAGCAGCTGGTCAATGGGAAAGTATCTTTCGATGAGATTGATATCGTCTGTCATCTAGCTGCGGGACGCGATATAAGGGTGCCCGGTGAAATTGCGGGGTCTCTGGAATTCACCAACACACTGATGACAAACCTGATCCAGGCAAACGTTAGAGGTATTATTAACGCTTCCAGTCAAGCTGTTTACGGCGTAGCAGACCCTATCTGGATAGAAGAGGGTCCTATCGCTCCCGTCACAACATATGGCATGGCAAAATTTGCCGCCGAGCTCCTGGTCAAAACCACCGCATTGTCAATGCCATCAACCAGAACAACCTCATTGCGGATGTCCAAACTAGTGGGGCCTTCCCCCAGCATGAGAGTAGCCCCCAGTGAACATCCACATGTATTCGCGAAGTCTGCACTACTGGGAAGATCGCTGACGATTCCAGGCGACGGAAGACAGAAGCTCGATTTTCTCGACGTTCGCGATGCTGCGGCTGTAATGGTTAGTTTGATTGAGATGGATCCTGAATTCTGGCCAGAAATTATAAACGTTGGTTCTGGACAGCAGGTGACACTGGAGGCGACAGCACAATTGGTATCAGATGTTGCATTGGCTCAATTTGGAAAGCCTTTCCAGTTCAACTTCGTCCCATCCAATAGAAAATATCGAAATTTCGGCATGTCTATTGCACGTCTGGGCGAACTTTTACAATGGAAAGCCAGTTATTCGTTGGATGAAACTGTTGCAGATATACTGAAAAGACTGAATTAACGTAATTACTGTGAGCCAGGAGTTCCAGATTTAGATGTCGACCTTGAATACACTTCACCCTTTCTACCGCACCCCTGGAGCCTCGGCTTAGTTATCCGGGCAATAAGCCTGCTTATTCCATTGAGTTTCTTAGCTATGATATCGAATGCGCTGAGCTTTGTTCTCCCAGTTACACTAAAGGAAAACCCCTCAAAATTAAAATGGCGAACGCGAACTGATCAATATGCTCGATTGCGTTTTAATTTGTTAATCAAATCATTTCTCCACCATTTTGATCTTGATGGCCTGGAGAAATTCTTAATTATTTGTCCGCAAGATCACATAGCGGATTTCTGTAATCTATTGAGAAATATAACTGATGATAATCGGTTCGAGATTATCAACGAAAATGAAATTTGCCCTCAATTAAGCGAGAATAATTATCCAATAGCGGGTTGGTATATTCAGCAAATACTTAAACTTGCTGCAGCAAAATACATGAAGACCAATTTTTATCTCACTTTAGACAGTGATATTATCTGCAAAAAATATTTTAATTATTCTACGCTTATGCTCTCTGGAAAAGCTTTTATGAATATTGAAACACCTCTGGATTACGATGATCTTTATCTTAAATCGTTCTCCACCAGGGAACAGAAGATTAAAAATAGTAGATTAATTAGATCATCAACGTTACTTAATTATAAACGTAAAAGCTTGTATAAATTCCAAAGTTATGGCGAAACACCCGCATTTCTTCATACGCAAAGCGTACTTGGTTTACTAAATGAGTTGTCCTCTCTGCATCAGGATTGGTTTACCGTGCTATCACGATTTAAGGGTTGGTCCGAGTATTCACTTTATTTCCAATATTTAGAAAAGCACAACCTGATAAATAAGCTGTATATAAACACGGGCAGGAGCACTGTGTTAGATCTTGACTCTTCCGTATGGTATCCATCTGCGACTTACCGGAAAAAAGTGTCTTTCACTCCCGACTATATACTTAAACAGGAAAACTCGCATGGCTATTTTGTTGCTATCCAGTCTTATTTGGACCCACAAGATTGGTTGCCTGAAAATGTCACTGATATGGGAACTTTTTATAAAATGTTGGAAGAAACACTATTACAGATAGATACTCCATAGATAGATATGCGAATTCAACTTACAGGTGCACAATCTGCCTGGCTAACATTCCACCTGCTGATAAGCAGGTGTCCGATATCGACCCGCTTGTTTTAGTATGCTGAACATATTTTTCAGTTCGCTTAGCCCTGGTTCTGTAAAAAGAATAATATTTTAGCACTAACCTCATCAGGCTTCTCCAGGTGGAGGAAGTGCCCGGTGCCTTCAAGCACAACCTTTTCGAGTCCTCCGGTAAAGAGCTCGTCCATATTATCAAATGTTTCAAGGCGGCCAGGTCGATCTCTAGTGCCGTGAAATGCCAGGCACGGCACAGTGGTAGGCGCCATCACTTTCTCATTCAGGTCAGCGAGTTTCGGGTCACGTCCCGCCGGGTTGAATGTGTGCCGATAATAATTGAGGGCTGCTTCGACGGTACCTTCGTGACGAAAGGTATTTTTAACGCTGTCGATAATATCCTGGGGAATATCGTATTCAGGTGAAGCATCCTGCCACCAACGCAGCAAGAAATCATAATCGTTGTGCTCGACGGCTTTTTCGGCACCAGGCATCTGGAAAAAATAGGCATGCCATCCGCCTTTAATGACATCGTAATTAAGGCCTAACTGACCGAGTAGAGCGCCGGGGTGAGCAATGGCGATAGAGACAATTTTGTCAATTTTCTCCGGAACAAAAGCTGCAGCGCTGTAGGTGGCAAAAGCTCCCCAGTCATGACCGATAACGGCAGCGGCATGACCCCCGCCTAGCTCATCTATTAATGCTGCGACATCGAGTCCCAGCAGAGCAGAGTCATAACGTCCATCAGGCGAAAACCCGGTCGGCCAATAACCGCGCATAAAAGGTGCAACAACGTGGTACCCCGCATTTGCTAACACCGGCATCAAATACCGGTAGGTTTCGGCATTATCTGGGAAACCGTGCAGACACAATACCAAAGGCCCAGATCCTGCCTCAAGGTAATGAAATTCAATATCACCAGCTTTGATTTTGTTACTACTTATTTCAGTCATACTTTTTCCTGAAGAGATAATGGCCGCTCTGGAAGGCAGTCGCACAAATTCTTGAATCAAATGGCTCTTAATCAATAGGTCCTAAATCAAGAAATCATAAAGCGAGTAGTCAGCCTGCTTGATTTGTATGCTGATAAACCAACCCTACTGAGCCAGCGCTCCACCGTCTATAACCAGCTCCGTCCCGGTAATAAAAGACGCATCGTCAGAAGCCAGAAACAGCACGCCATTGGCGATGTCTCGGGGTTTTCCCAAACGGCCGATAGGTGTGGCCTTAAGCATGTCCTGACGGGCCGCTTCTTTGGCTTCGTCACCACTGCCTTTGGCGATGGCGCGCAGTGCACTTTGCAGACCTTCGGTTTCCATATAGCCGGGATGGACGGAATTCACTCTGATATTGAAGCCCAGCTTGGCACATTCCAGTGCTGCGGCCTTGGTAGCCAATCGCACACCCCCTTTGGAAGCACAATAGGCTGTAGATCCCGGCGCGCCAATAAAACCCATAATCGATGAGATATTAATAATAGAACCGCCGCCCTCCCATTTTGAGGCGCGCTCGCGCATGGGCGGGATGCAATGTTTCATACCCAGGAACACGCCTTCCATGTTGATACCCATCATATGTTGCCAGGCTTTTAGTTCCATCTTGTCGATGCGCGCGCCGGTGCCAATGCCCGCGTTATTGAGCAAAACATCGACGCCGCCGAAATGTTCTTTGGTCTTTGCGACCACTTCTATCCACTGCTCTTCGCTGGAGGTGTCCTGACGAAGAAATATCGCACTGCCACCGACCTGATTTATCTCCTCAGCGGCCTTCTCGCCCAATTCCTCGCGGAGATCCGTTAAAACTACTTGCGCGCCACCCGCGGCCAGCCTTTTAGCTGATGCTGCGCCCAGCCCTCTTGCGCCACCCGTAACAATGGCTACTTTACCGTCTACTCGATTCATACTTTCTCCTGGTCACGTTTTTAAATTAAAAATGCTTTCTCTAATCACTATACTGATCGTGACGGCTTAGCCACGCCATGCTGTATGGCAGTCCTTCTTCATCCCTGCCCTTCGGCACCAGATCAATATGATGGTAGGCGCCATTTAACATATCCAGGCCCCGTGCGTAGCAGGAATAGGTATGGAAAACCTCGCCCTCATCATTCTTGAAAAATACGCTGATTCCCGGTGCTTCTTCGCGGGGGAAGTTTCGAAGGTCAAAGTTGTAGTACATCTCTTGTTTGGCAATTTCATCTTCAGTAAACGATACATGATAGTCGTAGTTAAAGTTGCTATTTAGAGAAGATACCCAGTTAAAACTCCAGCCCATGCGTTTTTTGTAGGCTTCCAATTTGTCAAGTGGTGCTCTGGATACCGCCAGCATATTGATATCGCGATGATTGAGATGAACACCAATGCCATCGAAATTATCCGCCCAAAACGAGCAACTGGAACAACCTTCCTGCCAGTCCGGGCCGTACATAAAGTGGTAGATGATTAATTGACTGTAACCTTCGAACAGGTCTGTCAGACTTTGCTTACCGTTTAGAGTACCGAAGATATAGTCTTTTTCCACTTTTACCCAGGGCAGCTCACGCCGCTGTTGACTCAACTCATCACGCAGTCGCGTGAGCTCTTTCTCCTTTACCAGGTGTTCTTTGCGGGCAACAAGCCAATCTTGTCTCGAAACAATTTTTGGGGTTTTCATATCTGTACCGGCCAACTCTTTTAAGCAGGTTAAATTTGTCGATGGATGAATGTTTCATTCAGCACAATCTTAATGTAGACGACACATAGCCTTGCCGCTAGCAGTATTATTACTGCGCGATTCGGGGTTAGAATAGCCACCCAATTTAAATAGCCCATATCCAAGGTGAATGTTGAATGAATGCCCCGGTTAATCCTGCTTTTGAGTTTATCCGCACTAAACGTATTGAATCTCTTGATCTCGATGTCAGCGAGTACCGGCACATTAAGACCGGGGCCCAGCATATCCATATCAGTACAGATAATGATGAAAACGTATTTCTGGTAGCGCTGCGCACGGTGCCAGAAGATAGCCGCGGTGTAGCTCATATTCTTGAACACACGGCCTTGTGTGGCAGCGAAAAATTTCCGGTTCGCGACCCATTTTTCATGATGATCCGCCGCTCGCTGAACACTTTTATGAATGCCTTCACCAGTTCGGACTGGACGGCCTACCCTTTTGCCAGTCAGAACAAAAAAGATTTCAATAACCTGCTGAGTGTTTATCTCGACGCGGTGTTCTTCTCCCGCCTGGATGAGCTGGATTTTCTCCAGGAGGGCCACCGGCTGGAATTTGCAGAACCTGATAATGCTGACTCCGAGCTAGTCTACAAAGGCGTGGTATTCAATGAAATGAAAGGCGCCATGAGTTCTGTGCCTTCGACGCTGTGGCACACTATGTGCAAATATCTTTATCCCACTTCTACCTATCACTACAACAGCGGTGGCGACCCGGAGCAGATTCCAGACCTCAGCTATCAACAGCTTACCGCGTTTTATAAAACTCACTACCACCCCAGCAATGCTATTTTTATGACCTTTGGCGACATCCCCGCCATTGAGCATCAGACGATATTCGAAGCTCAGGTTCTCAATCGCTTTGAGCAGCTCGACAAAACCATTGCCGTTGGCGATGAAAAGCGCTACCTGGCACCGATAACTGTCGAGGAGGCCTACGCCTATGACGAGCCAGGCAGCACTGATGGCAAAACCCATATTGTGCTGGGCTGGTTGCTTGGTGAATCCACCGACCTGCAATCCTGCATGCGCGCTCATTTGTTGAATAGCATACTGCTGGATAACAGTGCCTCGCCGTTACTCAAAGCCCTGGAGACTACAGAGCTGGGCGCTTCACCCTCACCCTTATGTGGCCTGGAAGACTCGCAAAAAGAAGTTTGTTTTTTATGCGGCATTGAAGGTAGCGAACCCGACAGGGCAGCAGACTTTGAAAAACTGGTGCTCGACGTATTCAACGACGTCGCTAAAAATGGTGTTCCCCAGGAACAGGTCGAAGCATCTCTTCATCAACTGGAATTACAGCAACGTGAGATTGGCGGCGACAGTTATCCCTATGGCCTGCAATTAATCCTCACCTCTCTGACCAGCGCCACCCATAGAGGTGATCCGATCGCCCTGCTCGACCTCGAACCCGTGCTCGAGCAGCTACGGGAAGATATTAAAGATCCGGATTTCATTAAAAACCTGACGCGGGAATTACTCATCGATAACTGTCATCGTGTACGTCTGGTGATGCATCCGGATCAGCACTTATCCGCACGCAAGGAGCAAGCCGAAAAGAATGCTCTCGAAAATATTCGCGCCCTGCTATCCAGCGATGAAAAAGCACAGATTACCGCGCAGGCACAGGCGCTGGCGCGGCGGCAAACACAAAAAGACGATGAATCCTTATTACCCAAGGTGACGCTGAGTGATGTTGCACCGGAGATGTCCTATAAAGCAGTAGATAGTCAACAGGCGTCACCCCTCAATCTGACATCTTATGCAGTGGGCAGTAATGGCCTGGTATACCAGCAAATCATTATGCCTTTGCCGCAATTGAGTGAAGCTCAGGTTGCGCTCTTGCCCATTTATACCAGTTGTTTGACCGAACTGGGTGTGGGTAAACGTAGTTATCTGGAAACCCAGCTTTGGCAATCCCAGGTGTGTGGCTCTATCCACGCCTTCGCATCTACTAAAAGCAAAGCGGATAACGTACAGAACCTGAGCGGTCACCTGGTGTTGTCTGCCAAAGGGCTGACCCGTAATCAACAAAGCCTGTGCGAATTGATGGAACAAACCCTCGACGGTGTTCACTTCGACGAACTGCCAAGGCTTCGTGAATTAATCGCACAATCACGGGCTCAACGTGAAAATAGCGTCACTGGTAGTGGCCACGCCCTGGCCATGACCGCCGCCGCTGCCCGCCTTAGCCCCGGCGCGCTATTGGCCCACCAGTGGAGTGGCCTGGAAGGCATACGACAGATCAAACATATGGATAACACGCTAAATGGGGGCAATCAGCTCAGTGAACTGGCTGAACAACTGGCTGCTATCCACCAGTTAATGGTTAAAGCACCACGGCAGTTTTTACTGGTCGGAGAAGAAGAGCATCTCAGTGCCTATCAACAAGCTATAGCGTCCAGCTTTCAGAGCCCTGTCGCTGATGCTTTTGATCCATTTACACGACCGACAATATGCGCCCCTACTCGACAGATCTGGCAGACCAGTACGCAAGTAAATTTCTGTGCTCAGGCCTATCCAACCGTCACCATGGATCACCCTGATGCGGCACCACTCAATGTGCTCGGAGGTTTCTTGCGCAACGGCTATTTACACAGAGCAATTCGCGAACAGGGGGGCGCCTACGGTGGTGGTGCCGGACAGGATAACAACATAGCGGCCTTCCGCTTTTTCTCCTACCGAGATCCCCGCGCTGAAGAAACCCTGGCCGACTTCCGCGCTTCACTGGACTGGCTTAAACAGGAAAAGCACGACTGGCAACCTGTTGAAGAAGCCATACTGGGTGTTGTCTCCTCCATCGACAAACCCGCTTCTCCTGCAGGCGAAGCAAAAAGCACCTTCCACGCCGAACTCAATGGCCGGACTCGTGAAAAACTGGAACAATTTCGCAACCGAGTACGCGAAGTGAAACTGGATGATCTATTGCGCGTTGCCGATACTTATTTAAGTGAAGATCAATGCAGCACTGCGATTATTACCAGCGCGGATATGGCAAGCCAGTTGGGCGATCTCGGCCTGGATGTGGAGTTGTTGTAGTGGAATTATCGTAAAGTGGAGTCGTTGTAAAGTACCGTTGCAGTTAAATTGAGTTCTAACTTTGCAGCAGACTTCACAACTAAATATATGACAGAACGCGACACCCTGTTTTCCGCAGCTGTGGATGATATTGCCGGTTTTCGCTTTGACGCCAATGTCGTCAAAGTATTTCCGGATATGATCAAGCGTTCGGTGCCCGGTTATCAAACCATTATCGCCATGACCGGCACCCTTGCCGAGCGCTATGTGCTGCCCAATAGCAGATGTTACGACCTGGGTTGCTCGTTAGGAGCATCTACCATCGCCATGCGCCATGGTATCAATGCGGATGGATGCAGCATTGTCGCCATCGACAACTCCCCCGAAATGGTAGCGCGCTGCGAGGCCATTATTGCTGCTGATGCCCGCGCGTCAATTCGTCCTGCAAGTGATAGACAAGAGCCGTCTGTACAGGTCATCTGTAACGATGTCCTTGATGCTGAAATTTCTCAGGCATCTATGGTGGTGATGAATTTCACTCTCCAGTTTATCGCACCAGAACTTCGCGAGGACCTGATTCAGCGTATCTACCAGGGCTTGCAGCCGGGTGGTATTTTTATACTGTCCGAAAAAATAGCTTTTGCAGATAAACAGCTCAATACATTGATGATCGATCTCCACCACGCATTCAAACGAGCCAACGAATATTCTGAACTGGAAATCAGTCAAAAACGTACCGCCCTTGAAGACGTACTTTTACCCGAAACCCTGGAAACACACCGACACAGGCTACAAAACGTGGGGTTTAGTAACATTGATGTATGGTTCCAGTGTTTTAATTTTGCATCTCTGCTGGCCATCAAGTGATTGATTATCAGCCCTTGCTCGACGCTTTAGGCGAAGTACCTGCCTTACATAACTGGGCCAGGCTGCTCCCCGAGCAAACACATCAGCGGCTAGACCCCGCTCGCTGGGGTGATCTAGCCCAATGGCAACAAGCACTGGATAAGTTACCTGAGCTTCAACCAGGCACCCTCCACCTTAAAGACAGCATCCAGATCGGGCGCGCAGCTGATTGCTCTGACGAACAACGAGAACAGCTAAAAAAAGCGCTGATGGGTCTGCACCCCTGGCGCAAAGGTCCCTACGAGTTGTTTGGCCTGAATATAGACACCGAGTGGCGCTCTGACTGGAAATGGCAAAGACTATTACCGGCTATCGAATCACTAAAAGACCGCCTGGTACTCGATATCGGTTGCGGTAATGGTTATCACTGTTGGCGAATGCTCGGCGAAGGTGCACGCAGAGTTATAGGTATCGACCCATCGCCCCGCTTTGTATATCAATTTTATGCCCTGAAACACTTGATAGAACAAGTCCGAGCGAATATTCCAGTGGATGTTTTACCTCTGGGTATAGAGGCAATGCCCGATCGACTGGAGGCCTTTGATACAGTTTTTTCTATGGGCGTGCTGTATCACCGCCGCTCCCCGATGGATCACCTACAGGCACTCAAGGGATTGCTTCGACCCGGTGGGCAACTGGTTCTGGAAACGCTGATAATCGAAGAAGAACTTAACCACACCCTGGTTCCAGAAGGCCGCTACGGGAAAATGCGCAATGTCTGGTTTCTGCCCAGCCCCCCAGCACTGTTAAGCTGGTTGCGAAAATGCGGGTTTACAAATGTTGCCTGCATAAATGTTTGCGCGACAACAACCGATGAACAGCGCGCTACCGAATGGATGACTTTTGAATCGTTAACGAATTTCCTCGATGCCGATAATCCAAATTTAACCATAGAGGGTCATCCAGCCCCGGTCAGAGCTATATTTACTGCGACTGCTCCAGGCTAAAACCACCACCCAGGCACAAATAACGCGGTAGGTTGCTGTAAAGCGATTCTGAGTGTTTTTGCTTGCCCACATGCAGCCATTCCTTGATGTACTGGCTGGCAGTTAGTAGACTCATCGGTAACAAAAATACCTCTCGATAGAGCATTAGGGGAATGTTATGTATTTTGCAGATTGTTTCGAAGCACTTCAAAACAGCCAACCAGATCATGATGCCATTATATTTGAAGGGCAGACAATTACCTTTAACGACATGATCAGTCGAGGCTGGCAACTAGGCAATGGCTTGTTGGAAATGGGTATCCCTCGCCAGGAGCGAGTGGCCCATTTAGCGAAAAACGCCCCTGAATTTTACGATATATTTATCGGTGCCTGCGCTTCCGGCCACGCTACGGCTGGTATTAACTGGCGCCTCGCTGGCCCAGAAATTGAGCAGCTACTCAACTACACCGAAAATTCAGTACTGTTTGTCGGCAAGGACTTTTACAACACCATCGAAGCCATCGAGGACAACCTCACCCACGTCAGGCATATTTTTGCTCTCGACGGTGGTCATGACCGCTGGCTGGATTACCCGGCCTGGCGCGATCAACAGGCCACCAGTCGCCCCGCTGTCGAGTTGCACGGCGACGACGATATTTTGCATCTTTATACCAGCGGCACCACCGGATTACCTAAAGGTGTGCAACTTACCAATCAGGGCTATATGAATGTTTTCAAAGGCTTCGTCGATAACAATATCCTCGACGCTGAAAATACTGCGACCTTTATTAACGTCATGCCCCTGTTTCATGTCGGCGGCGTCAACCTCACGGTTATGCCACTTCTCAGAGGCGCGAAATTTCACTTGCTCGTCGATTTCGAACCGACCCATGTGCTTGACACCCTGACCAATGAAAAAGTAACCAACTCGCTGTTCGTGCCCGCCATGATCCAGATGTTGCTACAGGAACCTGGCGTTCGTGACCGTGACTACAGCAACCTTGAATACATATATTACGGCGCTTCGCCTATTTCTGAGTCGGTGTTGACTGAAGCTGTTGAAGTATTCGGCTGCAAATTTATGCAACTTTACGGAGCCACTGAAAATTACGGCCTGATTACCAAACTGGCACCGGAAGACCATGCGCCCGAGCGCAACAAACTCCGTTCCTGTGGCAGGCCCGTAGACGGCTCCGTAGTTAAAATTGTCGACACCGAAGGTAATACCATGCCGATAGGTGAAGTGGGCGAAATCCTCCTGCAATCCGACTGGATACTAAAAGGCTACTGGAAAAAACCCGAAGAAACCGAAGAAGTAAAAGCTGGCGGCTGGTATCACACTGGTGATGCAGCCTCTCTTGATGAAGAGGGTTTCCTCTATATCAAGGATCGCGTCAAAGACATGATCATCACCGGTGGCGAAAATGTCTTCCCCGCCGAAGTCGAAAACGCTTTGCATAGCCATGCAGAGATTACCGATGTCGCCGTCATCGGCATTCCCGATGATAAATGGGGCGAAGCCATTAAGGCAGTGGTTGTGCTTAAATCCGGTTCAAATCTTAGCGAGAGCGATATAATAGAATACGCCCGCACCCGGATTGCGGGCTTTAAGTCCCCGAAGTCCATTGATTTTATTGACGAACTGCCCAGAAACCCGTCCGGCAAGATCCTGCGGCGCGAACTGCGGGCACCCTACTGGAAAGTTGTCGGTCGACAGGTTAGTTAGGTCCTCGGCTAGCTGCTTTACCTTGACTCCCTCAGGCCAACTAAATATAGTAGCCGCCCTCACGCACTCGTAGCTCAGCTGGATAGAGTACCCGGCTACGAACCGGGCGGTCACAGGTTCGAATCCTGTCGAGTGCGCCATACAACCCGGCCAAAAGCCGGGTTTTTTTGTGCTCGAGTGGTGGTGAGAACCTCCTCAGGTTCGACAAATTGCAACGCAATTTGGACCGAGCCGCA
>Ga0164313_10002494_pt1 | contig 16459 bp, 12 predicted proteins | sample GuaBasSedimGuay4_FD_113735 | JGI IMG/M metagenome (GOLD analysis project Ga0164313, IMG submission 113735) | Subseafloor sediment microbial communities from Guaymas Basin, Gulf of California, Mexico - Guay4, Core 4569-4, 0-3 cm | ecosystem: Environmental > Aquatic > Marine > Hydrothermal vents...
CGGGCAATGGCAGCTACTGGCAGTGATACCAGATGCTCTTTCCGTTTTGATTTTTTCTTAAACAGATTACCAAAGCCCACAGTACCAAGTGCCGAACCAAGTAGTTTGGCACCGGGTTGCTTTTCCCATCCTTCGGGAGTATAGGCAATGGTTTTGAAGATGTTGATAACAAAGAACATGGAACCTACCATCACCAGGGCAATTCCCAGTATAAATATGGCTCCTCCCACAGGATTGAATTGGGAAAAGTCTGCTGGTAACGGCCAGTACAATGTATAAAGCGGTGCATAATGAGAGATAAATCCGGCAAGCCAGAAGATGAATGTTCCAGCTGTGATCAGGAAAAAATTCCAGTGTGCCAGCTTCATACTGTAGAGTGGTTTTTTCATCAGGTAGGGAACCAGAAATAGAAATGCTCCCATTACAATAGCGTAAGTAGAACCGAAGATACCCACAAGTGGATGGGCTGTAAGGATAGCGAAGAACTGCTCTTGGGAGATCATTTCGATCTGTTCTACTTCGACAATCCGCATGATCATACCTTCGACCACAACAAAGAGATAATAAACAAGACCTACCACTACAAAACGAAGGGTAAGTTTTTGCATGGCGGTTAGGGATTCTGCTTTGAATAATCCCTCTTCGCCCTTCATAAATGTATTTATAAATGACATATTGACAATTTTTTAAGGTTTATGAACGGGATTATTTTGAAAGGGTACCCTCGGGGACCACTTCCACTGCATTTTCCACCACCATGGCTATCCCCTTGGGACCAGAGTATTCGGTGGATCGGATGCTATAGATACCTGGTTTTACGAATTTCCACATGATATCGTTCCGGTGACCGGGCACAACCTGCATCTGAAATAACATGGTGTTGTCCTTTCTGAACAAGCCGAATCCATAGGTCAGATCCTTGGATGTAACATCAAACACTACAATTTCTCCCACTTCCACGATCATTTTTTCAGCGGGAAGTAAAAATTCATGATTGGCCACATCAATGGCAAAAGATTTGTCAGGAGTAATCTCGTGGCGATTGAGATCCATCTCCGCCCATGGAATGGTGTTGTAGGTAACGATGTGAAGAGAAACACCAAGCACAGTCAGAAATCCAACAAAAGAATAGAATAGTATCGGATTTACTTTGCTTTTACCAGGTCTGGTAATACGCAGAGCAAACCATGTCATCACCAGCAATATGACCAGGCAATAACAGGAATAAGCAATCGTTTGCCCTTTAAGGACAAGAGTTGAATCAACCATTTGAATTTAGTTTAGGGTTAGTTAAACATAAAATGCTATTCAAATATAGTCAATGGTTTACTTACTGAACAATGGATACATGTTTATCTTTGTCAGCAAATAAACTGATACATGTCAACCACACATCCCAAGGTATCTGTAGTGCTTCCCTTTTTTAATGCAGAAAAAACCTTGCACAGGGCTGTGGAGAGCATACATGAACAGGAGTTTGTGGACTTCGAGTGTTTGCTTGTGGATAACAACTCCTCCGATCGGAGTGGCGAAATAGCTAATGAATGGACCGGTCGGGATAGGAGAATCAAACTGGTGAGTGAATCCAGGCAGGGGGTGATGTTTGCTTCCAATTATGGAGCGGCGCAGAGTACAGGAGGGTACCTGGCAAGGATGGATGCAGATGATTGGGCTTATCCTGAGAGATTAACACTCCAGGTAGAATTTCTGAATCACAATCCTGAGTATGGAGCGGTAGCTGGACGTGTCAAACATGTGGGTGAGGCTCAACAGACTGAAGGATTCAAGCGTTTTGTGGATTGGAGTAACTCCCTGACCACCTATGAGGAGATCTCTTCCCGGCGGTTTATTGAAGCTCCCATTGTGAACCCAACCGCCATGTGGAGGAGGGAGACTATGGTAAAGCATGGAATGTATCTATGTGGAGATTTTCCAGAGGATTATGAGATGTGGTTAAGATGGCTGGACCAGGGTGTGAAGATTGCAAAGTTGCCTGAAATCATACTGGACTGGCATGATTCGGAGCAACGCCTTACCCGTACAGATCCCATCTACAGCGACAAGTCGTTTTATGAGATTAAAAGTAGGTATCTGGCTAAATGGTTGGAGGAACACAATCCATTTCATCCAAATGTAGCGATATGGGGGGCCAGCAGGATTTCCAGAAGAAGGGCCAGGATTCTTGAACAACATGGGATCAGGATTAACATCTATATTGATACAAAAAGCAACCGCCAGATTGAGAAAGAGGTAATCTACTATAAAGAGCTGCCCAAAGCTGGAACCTGTTTTATACTTACCTACATCAGGCAGATGAACAACCGGGAGAGGATTCAGGAATTTCTGGAAGACCGTGGGTATGTTGAAGGGGAAGATTATCTTCTGGTTTCTTGATGGATTTCGGTCTGGCAGGAATGGAAATGATTTATTTAGTAATTTAGTGAACAGATGAAATACTCAACTTTAAAACACTATACCTATGCAACGTAGATCTTTTCTTAAAAGCAGCGCCTTGGCCTCTGCTGCGATAGTTTCTGGAAGCATGGCCCATGCTTCAAATGGTTCGGCAAACCCAATTCCTCAGGCAAAGCAAAATTTTAATCTTAAATATGCTCCCCATTTTGGGATGTTTAAACATTCGGCAGGAGAGAATTTAATTGATCAGCTTCAATTTATGGCCGATACCGGGTTCACGGCTATGGAAGATAATGGAATGAAGGGCCGTGAGATTTCCATGCAGGAGAAGATTAGCAGTAAAATGGCAAATCTGGGAATGGAGATGGGCGTCTTTGTAGCCCATACCATCTACTGGAAAGAGCCTAGTCTAACCAGTGGGAATCAGGAAAAGCTGGATGAATTCTTAAAGGAAATAGAAGAGTCGGTGGAAGTGGCAAAGAGGGTCAATGCCAGGTGGATGACTGTTGTCCCTGGTCATGTGGATCTGCAAAAAGATATGGGATATCAAACCAGGAATGTGATTGAAGCCCTGAGGCGAGCCAGTGAAATACTGGAGCCTCATGGACTTACCATGGTGCTTGAACCTTTGAACTTCAGGGATCATCCGGGATTGTTCCTAAATAAGATTTCACAGGGTTATCAAATTTGTCAGGCAGTGGAAAGCCCGGCCTGTAAGATCCTGGATGACCTCTATCACCAGCAGATCCATGAAGGGAACCTCATACCCAATATGGACCTGGCATGGGAAGAGATTGCCTATTTCCAGGTAGGAGACAATCCGGGAAGGAAGGAACCCACCACAGGGGAGATCAACTACCTGAATGTATTTAAACACATCCATGAAAAAGGGTATACAGGGATTGTTGGTATGGAACACGGGAATTCAATCGGTGGCAAGGAGGGAGAAGAAGCCTTAATCAAAGCTTATGCAAGTGTAGATAATTTTTAGAAGCAGTTCGATAAAATAAAATCCGGGTAGCCCATTTCTGGAGGCTACCCGGATTTTTATTGATTAATATTCAGAATTGCTTAGGCCGGAGCTGATCCTGCAATGGGGGAAGTTTTGTCCATATCCACAGGACCCAGTTTCATTTCACCTTTGGGACCAATTTTCAGACCTGAACCCATCATCTCCTCCCATGTTACTTTTTTACCGGTGTAAGCAGCCTGCCTTCCCATAATGGCTGTTAGGACAGACTTAGCAGTCTCTTCGGCTTCAACGATCTGGTTTCCTGTACGAATGGCTGCAACAAGGTCGGTGTGCTCCTGAACATATGGATTGTTTTCAATAGGATCTCCCTGTGCATCCACAGGAGAGGTGTACTCGTAAAGAACATTTCCATCTGCATCCCAAAGACTCTGATTATTATCTCCGGCAATCATATACCCCTTTGTACCTCTGATGTGCTCGCTGACGCTGTTGGCACAATCATTAATTTGTCGACACATGCTCCCCATATGCAACTTCTTATCATATACGAAATCAACACTGAAATTGTCGTAGCAATCTCCGGTAGGTCTTCTCAATCTGGAGCCCATTCCCACTGCTTCAACAGGAACGCCACCCACAAACCAGTTGCTCACATCAATGTTATGGACATGTTGTTCCACGATGTGATCCCCCGAGAGCCAGGTCCAGTTCACCCAGTCGCGAAGCATAAACTCCATTTCGGTCCATCCAGCCAGTTGTTCCTTGTGCCAGAGCTTACCCATATTCCAATAAACATTGGTGGATGTAATATCTCCTATCATCCCTGCCTTCACACGGGCATACAGATTATTATAGGACCACTGGTGGCGGCGTTGTGTACCGGTTACTACACACAGGCCAGCAGCTTCAGCCTGCTTAGAGGCAGCCATCACTGCACGGGCTCCTACGGGATCCACTGCCACGGGTTTTTCCATAAACACATGTTTACGGGCCTCCACGCAAGCCTGGAAATGTTCCGGACGGAAATAGGGTGGAGTAGCCAGAATAACGATATCCACATCCGTTTCAATTAACCGCTTATAGGCATCAAATCCAGTGAAACAATTCGAATCATCCAATACTACATTTTTCTCATCCTTGAGTTTTTTACGAATGCCGTCGACCCTGTCCTGAAATACATCAGCCACAGCAACTACACTCAGGCCTGGTCCAGAATCAAGGAAGTTGATTGCAGCACCGGTTCCGCGTCCGCCACAACCCACTACACCAGCTTTAAGAGGTTGGCCCTCTGGAGCAGTAGCCAGAAAAGAGGGTTCTTCAACCTTTCCGGTGGACTCCCCCGGCGAGCAGGATTTAATAAGTTGACTGGCTCCAATGGCACCAATGGCACCAATGGCAGCTGTGTTCTCTAAAAATCTACGACGACTTGTTTTGTTAGTTGATCCCATGATTGACAGGCTTTAAATATTATAAAAATAAGGTTACGTAAGATACATATTATTCACCAATAGAAGATTCACTATTTTCACAAACTACCCTGAATCCCACATACATGCAGTCTGAGTACCACCAGACACTTTTTGGGATTTGCGGATCGGTCATCATCCAGGGTTCCGTTTTGGTGAAATCCCTGGAAGCGCAGCGAACCTGATCAGCTCCATCCACAAAGGAGCCACCCCTGATCACATGTTCTTCACCTGAAGCAGGTCCGGTGGGATTGGAGAGGATGCCTCCTGAATATTGTGAGTAAGCCCCGGCTGAGTACCAGTCAGAACAAAATTCTACCACATTGCCAAGCATATTAAATAATCCAAAGGGATTTTCTTTGACCCGATCTGGCCCTGCATATCTGGCTCTGCTATTCTCACTATAAGAAATGTAACTGTTAATACCGGTGGTATCAACTCCAAAAAGTTTATTCCTTATTCCTTTTTTTACGTAGCGCCTTGGATCTCCTTCAAAGAAATAGGGAGTAGTGGTCCCACCCCGGGCGGCATATTCCCATTCTGCTTCAGTGGGAAGGCGATAGGATTTTCCAGTAATTTCTGACAGCCACTGACAATATACCTCCGCAGCATGATGGGTCATGGTAATAGCTGGCATTTTTCCCTTTCCCCAGCCCTGATCTGGTGCTCCATAGGGAGGGGTTGGTCCCGAAATTGCGTCCACATCACCGGGGTCCACATTGACATAAGTGTCTGTGGTTTTAATAAGAGATCCAGTCTGTTTAAAGAACGCCAGATATTCATCCCACGACACCTCAATCTTTGCCATAAAAAAGGAGGTGACAGAGACCTCTACCTGGGGGCCTTCATCTTCACTTCTGAGAGGCTCATTTTCCGGGCTACCCAATTGAAAGGTACCACCGGGTATGGCAACCATTTCAAAACTCACACTGGACCCGGGAATATACTCAGTGAAATTATTAAAACCAGTAATGACCCCTGGTTCGGTGTAAATTTCAGTTTCTACTACTTCAGTAGTTCCAAAATCCATATTTTGTGCATGCATGCGATCCGGATCGTGATGTCCAACGGTGATGTGGCAATTGATGCAATGTAATTCTCCCTCCTTTTTTTCGTAGTAGAGATGTGCTTCTCTGCCCTCTGCGGTTAAACCAAGTGGAAAATTGTTCTGATGACAATGTTTACAGGAAGCCTCAAAGGAATGGTTCTTAGCATATTCGATCTGTGATTTTTCCTCCCAGTTGAAACTTTCAGGATCCTGAAAGATTTTCCCGTAAAGGTCGCGAAGACCTGTGCGGGTCTTTTCTACCAGGTATCCTTCGCCATGGGGAGGCAGGTGGCAATCTACGCAATGCACATGTATGCCACGCTTGTTATCATGATGTGTGGAGAGTTTCCAGCTCTGAGTTGAATGAGGGTGAATGTGACACGAAGCGCAGAATTCATCACTGGAGGTTGCTGATACAGCCTTGTTTCCTAGAAAAATAGCTACTGACGCCACTACCACTCCAGCAAGGAATAGTAACCTGCCAAATTTTGTGCTTTTTCGTCTCATAATCAGGAGCGTTAAAGAAAGCAAATTTTGCTTGTAGATTCAAGCAAGATGTCAGTTGTACACTTATTTAAAGAGATTCTACGCGACTTAGTTGCTTGTTAATGAAACAATGTGAATACCCCCTCGTAAAAGCAGCTGGAATATAGATTGAAGCTAACCCGCTTGTATCTCCCTTTGGGAAATACAGCAACAGTTTTATTTTATTATCAATTAGGTTAACTATTAATGAAACCATTAATACAAGACACGTATGCCCTCATCATCATCCCTCAACCAACTCTCTGAAGAAGACCAGAATTTTTTGAATACACTAGTGGAGAAAGGAGGCCCGGAGCCTCATGAATACAGCGAATTTGCAGCTATCGTTAATAATCTGGAGGACCAGGAGCTGGAATATTTCAGAAATGTGATCCGGGAGTCACTCGATGAAAATACCCTTATTGGTCACGGATTTGTTAAGCCTTTTGGTTATCCCGGAGATTTTACCATCATTCATAACATCTATAAGGTCCATGTAAATCCGGATAATAAGTATGGGAACTGGGATCGTTTTTTTCAGAACCAGGCTGGAGCACAGGCTGTGCGAAACAGGAAAGACTACTTCTTAAAGCGTTGTGCGGAGATTGATAATGTATCAGGTGAGGCGAAACATGTTCTGATACTGGGTTCGGGTCCGGCCACAGATGTCAATGAATACCTTCAAAACAATCCCCATAGCAAGATCAAGTTCGACCTGGTGGATTTTGACCAGAATGCCATCGATTTTGCGAAGAAACAAAATGAACCATTTAAGGACTCAATTAAATATTTTAAAATCAATGTCTTAAGATATAAACCCTACCAGTGGTACGATTTGATCTGGAGTGCCGGATTGTTCGACTATTTTAAGGACAAGCACTTTGTCTATATGGTCAATAAGTACTATAAATATCTTTCGGATGGTGGAGAATTCATTATTGGGAATTTTTCCAACAGCAATCCGACCCGGAGACTGATGGAAGTACTTTCAGACTGGTATCTGGTACACAGGTCAAAGAATGACCTGGTTAGAATGGCACTGGAAGCTGAAGCCGCTGAAGAGCTGGTTGAGGTGGAAATGGAAGAACTGGGAGTAAACCTGTTCCTTAGAATCAAAGCAGCCTCATAGGATGAAACTATTATCAATTTTCAAAGGGAATCTGTTTGGGATGCCAACAACCGGAGGGGACGATTGGAAGTTGAACAAGATTACCCTTGCCTTTGTGGGAGATATAAAGAAGTATGAGATGGACTTCAGGAACGACTATTTTAATCGCTCCATCACTCCAATGAGGTTTTCATTGATCCTTTCAGTATTCTTTTTTGCGATCTTTGCTTTTCTGGATGCCATCCTGTTGCCCGAACTTAAGAGCATGTTCTGGACCATCAGGTTTGGGATCATCACTCCACTGCTTCTTGGGGTGATTGGATTCTCATTTGTCCCGGTTTTCAAAAAGTTCATGCAAACAGTGCTTTCAGCCACCATGTACCTCACCGGGCTATCTATTATTGTGATGATCATATATGCTGCAAATGTGGCAGACCATTATACCTATTATGCCGGTTTGATCCTCATCTTTATTATCGGATATACGTTTATCAAAGCCAGGTTCATATATGCTACTGTGGTTGGCTGGTCTATCGTAGCCAGTTATGAGGTAGCTGCCATATGGCTCTCCGATACACCCATTGAAATTCTGATCAATAATAACTTCTTTTTCATAAGTGCCAATGTAATAGGAATGTTTATAAGCTATTTCATGGAGCAATCGGCTCGAAGGGATTTCTATATGCGCATTCTCCTGGAGAAAGAGCAGGCAAAAGTAAAGGCGGCTAACAACGCACTTGAGAAAAGGGTGCAGGAGAGAACTCAACAGCTTACCTTAGCTAACAAGGACCTGAAAAAAGAGATAGAAATTCGAAAGCACCACGAAAAAGAGAAAACTAAATTTGAGGGCCAGTTGCTGCAGCTTCAAAAGATGGAAACCATCGGAACACTGGCGGGTGGTATCGCGCATGATTTCAACAACATTCTGACCCCTATCCTGGGGTATACAGAGATGGCACTGGAGGAGCTTTCGGAGGAGAGTATTTTGCGTTATGATATCGAGCAGATAAACAGTGCTGCGGTCAGAGGAAAGGATCTGGTTCAGCAAATCCTTACTTTCAGCCGACAGGTGGACTTCGATAAAAAGCCACTAAAACTCGATGAAGTTGTAAGAGAGGTTTTGAAACTTATGAGAGCCTCTTTCCCCTCAAACATAGAGATCCAACAGGATCTGGATACCAGTTGCGGGACCGTACTGGCAGATTCCACACAGATGCACCAGATTATAATGAATTTGTGCACCAATGCCTACCACGCAATGATGAATAACGGGGGAGTGCTTACAGTGCAGTTGGATAAGCAATCGGTACGTGCTGGCCAGGTCAATGGATTGGACAAAATCCAGAAAGGTACCTATGTGAGGCTGATCATTGCAGATACAGGTCATGGCATGGATAAAAGGACCATCGAAAGGATCTTTGAACCCTTTTTCACCAAAAAGGAGGTTGGATCGGGATCCGGACTGGGACTTTCGGTGGTACATGGTATTGTAAGCAATTATAACGGAGCCATCGTTGTAGAAAGTGAACCGGGCAAGGGATCCACATTCATGATCTATCTTCCTCAACATTCGGAACAATTGTTATCGGAAGGAGAAGTGTCCCAGAAAGTAAAAAAGGGCAAAGGAAGTATCCTGTTTGTAGACGATGAAAAGGAGATTACCTATATGGGTAAAAGGATGCTGGAAAGCCTGGGATACAGTGTGGACATCAAATCGGATAGCCAATCAGCGTTACTGGATTTCAGGAATAATCCTGATAAATATGATCTTCTGGTAACCGATCAGGCCATGCCAAAGATGATGGGAACAGAGTTGATTAGAGAGATAAAGCAGATTCGTCCCGATTTGAAAGCTATTATTATTACAGGATACCAGGATTCAATTCCAGGAAATGCAATTGAACAGTACGGAATCACAGATATAATTTCTAAACCACTTATTCTGAGTGAATTCAGTGAGCTAATTGGTAAAGTGCTGAATCAGAATATTAAAAAAGCTTCATAATGGAACGGATATTAGTTATTGATGATGAGCCTCATATTCTTCTGATGGTAAAAAAGATGCTGGAAAGGGCAGGTTATGAGGTGGATCTTGCATCTAACGGGAGCGAAGGATTGAGGTTGTTCAATAAAATCAGGCCCGCTCTGGTGATCACAGATATCATTATGCCGGAGAAAGAAGGACTTGAAACCATCAGGGAGATGAGGCGAATCAGAAGTGATTTAAAAATTATTGCCATGTCGGGTGGGGGAAAGATTTCAGCAGATAACTACCTTGAGACGGCCAAAATATTTGGTGCATCCAGATTGATCCTAAAACCCTTTTCCCAGAAGCAGTTACTCACATATGTGGAAGAGTTGGCTGGTCCGGGCCAGGTGAGGAATCCACCTTTCAAGAACCAGGTACAGGGTGGTTTAGAAAAGGAGCAGGGCTGAAAGGAGGGTTGTAACGATCACGATAATCCTGAAGGCCTTTTCAGGCAGGAGCTTTACCAGCCAGATCCCAAAAAATGCACCTGTGGCGATTGCCGGAATCATAAACAGATCCAGAATGAATGATTCTGCAGTAATGGTTTTCCAGGACCAGATATGCAGAGGTACCTTGGACAAGTTAATTATAAAAAAGAACCAGGCCCCTGTTCCAATATAGATGTTCTTGGGCAATCTCATGGAAAGCAGGTAAAGAGCCATAACAGGCCCGGCTGCATTTCCAATCATTGTTGCAAAGCCTCCAAGGGACCCCAGGCTGGCTGCAAACCATTTTGATTCTGGAATCTTCATCTTTTCCGACCTGATGTCCCTCCAAACCAGGATGACGATTCCGATGACCACCATGGCAGCAAGTAAGCGGCTGAAAGTGGTATCTGATATGCTTTTACCTACAAAGGTGGCCACCAGAATACCAAAAATTGCGAATGGCAATAGCCGGAGTATGTGTTTCCATTGAGCATGCCGGTTATACCAGGCCACTGCAAAAACATCAGCGAAGATCAGAATGGGTAGCAACAGGCCAACAGATGGCCTTCCGCCAAAAGCATTGGCGAGAATGGGAACCACCATTAGACCTACTCCTGAAAGCCCCGTTTTTGACATACCAATAAGTAATCCACTTACGGCCAGCAGAACCCATTGAAGGGTTGTGAGGTCGTATGAATGAAGCAGATTTGTCAAGATTAATTAGAGATCAGCAGAATAGTTCACCAGGCTTTGCCAGTAATTTGAAAAAGGATCCTTGCCATCTTTCCCTGCAGCTTCAGCAAAGGCAATAATGTTATCAGGCGAGCATTTAAGGTATGAGCCCATCCACTCCATCCAGTTACAAACAAATAGTGCCTTTCTGTTTACTTCTGTTGCGGTCATCATATTCGACAGGATGGTGACTTCTGTGGCCTCATTATTTCTGTACTCAAGGGGCATAAAGATGCCTACAGCCTCGATGTCATCTAAATCTGCCTGCATTTGGCTGAGATTTACCCCAAAGTGATAGGGCATATCCACGGCGGGGATCATTCCGCTTGAAAAGCCATGTGGAAAAATCTCTCCAAATGAGAAGACTTTCAGGAGGTCGTTAAGGATCAGAGGCTCCTTGCCCGATACCAGGGCTGGTTTTCTCGAGGTTACACTTCCTTTATATACATTGCCGATTCTTATAATTCCTTTCACAGGAATATGCATATGCAGAGCGCTGGAGAGGACGATGTTGTTAAATTCAATGAAAAGTTTGAATACCACACTGTTCAGATCAGCCATATCTTCGTCAAAATAGAGCTTAGAAGTGAGATAAATTCGGCCGGAAAGATTGAGAAACTCTGGCTCAATTACCTTGAATCCCCATGAATAGTTTTTCTTCCTGGTATTGTAAATCTCCTGGGCCACCCTCTCATAGAACACCTGGATCGTCGAAATCTCTCCTTCCCTCACAAGGCGATCAAATCCCTGTATCTCTATGCATGAAATTACCTGGGATTTGGGTTTTATAGAATCATTTACCGGTTTGAAAATACTTTTATCCGATTTAGTCATTGATTGATTTTTTCAGGGCACCCAATGTTATACGGAATTGGGTATATAATGTTACCAATGTATTGTTGAAGTCCTAGATGCGAATGAAAATTTTCTTCCGGTACAAAATCAAAGCAGGGATGAATATAATTAGCATGTAAATCAGTGCATAGAGCATGGAAGCAAATCTCGGATCAAATCCCACCTGGGTGAGACCGCTCATAAACCACTCACTGAGCGAAGCTCCCCCGAATTTCAGACCATAAAAAACAGATGTAAGCAGACCAGCAAGAACATAAGAGGTGATGGCATTAGCACCGTACACCCTGCCCAGGAAGGTCCATTTGGTATATCCCCACATATCAACAATTAAGATACAGGAAGCCAGACCAAGGGTCCCCAGCCCTGCGGTATACAGTACATAGGAGCTGGTCCATATATTTTTGTTTATGGGGAAAATCCAGTTCCATAGTCCTCCCGCCAAAAACATGGCAAATCCTATAAAGAATAACCAGACCAGCCTTTTATTTTCATCTTTAACCGACAGGTAGAGCTTTCCCATGAGCATTCCAATCATACCAGTCACAATGGCAGGGAAAGTACTAAGGATCCCTTCCGGATCCCAGGTCTTCTGCCACATTACCCCTGGCAATAAAAGTGTATCCAGGTGATTGGCCCAGTTGAGGGCAGGAACGGATAGATCAGGTTTTCCGATCCCCGGCACAGGTATATATGCCACAATGATCCAGTACGATAGCAGGATAATTGCTCCAATTTTTATTTGCTGTTTCCAGTTTGTATTGAGAAAAATAAGTGCACATGCCAGGAACACAAAGGCGATCCGGGGAAGAACACCCACCCATCGGATGGCACTGAAATCAAACTCCGGAGCAAGCCAGAGAAATATACCCAGCAGGTAGATATTGATTGATCGGATGATGATTTTTCTGTAAAGGCTTTTCTTGGATACCTTGGCTTCCATACGCTTTGAGTAAGCCAGGGCAATGGAAACACCCACCATAAACAGGAAAAAGGGAAAAACCAGGTCTGTAAGGGTACAGCCATTCCAATCGGCATGCCTCAGAGGCCAGTACACATGTTGCCAGGTGCCCGGATCGTTAACGATAACCATGGCAGCAATTGTAAATCCCCTGAGTGCATCCAGGGAGATCAGACGGTTAGGTTTTGCAGGAGCAGAGAGTTCAGTCATCATGTATTTCGTTGGATGTTTTGTAGCTTTGTCGGTGTACTAAACTACTAAAGAAAAGCATAATCGCCATGAAAAAAGCCTTCTTATTCTTGCTGGTTCCATTATTCGTTTTATCGTGTAACACTATGAAAGATACAGATACCTCAGGTCTAGCTCTTGAATGGGAGTTTAAGGGAAACAATATTAAGGAGGGGAATAGCAGTGCATCTTTTACTCTTTTTAATACGGGCAGCCAGGTCCTGGGTAACAATGGATGGGCGCTCTATTTTAATCAGATGGGAAGTGGTGTGATCCAGGAATCGGTCACCGGAAACGTACAGATAGAGCATGTGAATGGGGACCTGGTAAGAATTTTACCCACCAGTGAATTTAGCCTTAATCCAGGAGGGTCAGTTGAGATCAGTTATGATAAGTCCGGGCGGGTGCTAAAGGAGAATGAAGCGCCATTGGGGCCCTATATGGTCTATTACAGTGCTCCGGGTGAAGTCTTTTCCATAGCTCTGTTTAATAGCTATACCATCAATCCATTTCCGGCCCTGGATAAGGTCTATCCAAAGGAGAGCTCGGTCCCTTTGCCCGATGCTGAATGGGTCTATGACCAAAACAGGCACCAGTCCCTTTTGAAAGCGGAAGAGGTGGGAATGATAATTCCTTCGCCTGTTTATTTGAAGCGTTCCGGAGAGAATATCACCCTGGGTGAAGGTTTACAGATTCACTATGGAGACGGATTGAAGAGTGAAGCTGACCATCTGGCCGAGATCCTGGATCTGGTGATGGGATTCAAATCCAATGTAACGGAGAGAGGTGAGGGTGGAGCTAATATCATTAAGCTTGAACTATCCCTCCTTCCCAGCGAAATGGATAATGAAGGGTACAGCCTGTCAACGGATCCGAAGAGTGGAGTTCTCATTGCAGGAAGTGAACCGGCTGGTGTTTTCTATGGGATTCAGAGTTTGTTAAGCATGCTCCCTGTGAATGTCTGGTCACAATCTCAAACTTCCATTGAGTTGGAAGCATTTACCATTGAAGATAAGCCAGCCTTTGACTACAGGGGAATGCACCTGGATATTGCCCGGAATTTCATTGAGCCTGAAGCCATAAAAAAGCTGATCAGGGTTATGGCTTTCTATAAAATGAATAAGCTGCATCTACACATTACCGATGATGAGGGCTGGAGACTGGAAATACCCGTCCTTCCCGAACTTACCAAGTTTGGATCTTACAGGGGACATACAGAAGACCATAAAGATCATATCATGCCAAATTATGGATCTGGTCCTTTCCTCAAGCCAGGAGTTGGACATGGATCCGGTTTTCTTACCAGGGAGAGTTTCATCGAGATCCTGAAACTGGCAGATGATCATCACATCGAAGTGATCCCCGAAATCAATTTTCCCGGGCATGCAAGAGCCGCCATCTATGCCATGGAGACCAGGTATAATCGTTTGATGAAGGAGGGGAAAAAGGAAGAGGCAGAGAAATTCAGGCTGATTGATCCCGAGGATAAATCGGTCTACAACTCGGCGCAGAACTTCGATGACAATGTGGTTTGCGTTTGCCTTGAAGCGCCCTACCTGTTTTATGCCACAGTGGTAGATGAGATTATGGATATGTATAAAGAGGCCGGATTGAAAATGAGGGTGATGCATGCAGGAGGGGATGAGGTTCCTCATGGTTCCTGGACCGGTTCACCGGTTTGTGAAGCGTTTTTGCAGCAGCACCCCGGAATTTCAGGAGCAGATAACCTTCAAGCCTACTGCGAAACACGTCTCTATGAGATTCTGGAGGAGAGGGATCTTATTATGGCAGGTTGGGAAGAGATAGCCATGAAGAAAAATGAGGAGGGGATTTGGGTTCCCAATCCCGATTTTGTGGGTAAGAAGATGCTCCCCTATGTGTGGAACAACCTGGGGGCTAACCTTGACCTGGGGAATCGCCTTGCCAATACCGGATTTCCTGTGATCCTCTGTAATGCCACCAATTTTTATTTCGATTTGGGTTATAACCAGCATCCCAGTGAACCCGGACACTATTGGGGCGGACTGGTGAATACGAAAAGGGTATTTGAGTTTGTCCCCTATGATCTCTTTAAGTGCTCTACCACTGACAGGTACTGGCAACCCATTGATACGGAGAGAGCTTTTGATGGAATGGAAAAACTAAAGCCGGAGGCCTATGATAATATCGTGGGACTCCAGGGTCATCTCTGGAGTGAGTTTATCAAAGGTGGAGAGATGCTGGAGTACTTCTATATGCCCAAATTTCTGGGTCTGGCAGAAAGGGCCTGGTCGGGTCAGCAGAAGTGGGGCTCCATTGAAGATAAAAAGGAAAGAGTCGATGCTTTTGACCAGGCATGGAATGAATTCGCCAATGTGGTGGGACAGCGTGAGATGCCCAGGCTTGATTACCTGTTTGGAGGTTTTAATTACAGACTTCCTCCTCCCGGCGCCGTGGTAAGGGATGGCCAGCTCCATGCCAATATAGATTTCCCGGGACTTGAGATCCGGTACACTGTGGATGGGTCTGAGCCTGATGCGAATTCACATAAATATTCAGGACCGGTTGAAGTTTCAGGACCGGTCAGGTTAAAATCTTTTGATACCCGGGGCAGGGGCAGTCGTACATCGGAGGTTCTGAAACCTCAGTTATAAAGGGCGTTTACGGCCAGTACCAGGAACATATAATTGGTGGCTCCCCCGCCCATTACATACTCGGTTTGCTGCCAGAAATAGGGCCAGGTTTTCAATTCGGGAAGATCAGGCCGGATCAGGGCTGTCCCTGATACCACCCCGCCAGGAATGAAGCTCCAGTCGGCCCGGTTCACCCCATAAGCCACTTTGATAGATTTGGAGCCTACTCCGGATGCAAAAGAGGCATTGTTGGATCCTGGATGTACACCCAGAATAAAATGGAGTGCATTTTCAAAAAAAGCGGATGTGGTAATTTCGGGCCATCCTTTATGATAGAAGTATTGCTGCACACCAAAGCGCTGAATATTCCAGCCAGCCCCCCAGATATTTGGTTTATAGGGCACTCCGTAGGGAGAGTCTTTGGTCTGTTCTGCCTGTAGTTGCTCTTGATATACTTTAACCGCGTCAGCAACATTGCTGGCGAATTCCTGATTGTCGATGGAGGAGATAACGTGACCAACTGCCCAGCCACACTTATTAATTCCTTTGATGATTTCATCTTCCATAAGCACCAGGGTATCCTTTAACGCCTGATCGCCTGTGGCCAGGATAAGTTCTGATAAGGCAATGATCTTTTGAGAACTGTTTCCCTGGATTGTTGAGGCATGGTTCCAGAGAGCCAGGGCTGTTTCCAGCGACTCCTGGCTCAGCTCGGGATTGTGGGCTTTTAAAACCCGGGAGGCAGCTGCCAATCCCGGGATTACACGAAGCTCTCTTCCGGGATTATTTTCAGTGAAAACCCAACGGTCATCCGAATTGCCGGGAATATTGTCGGTCATGGAGGCCGCATCCCCAAGCATCACGTACTGACGAAGATCGGAGCAGATGATCCCCCTGTATAACCGGCCCAGTGACCGGTAGCCTCCCAGGATGGTGGCCAGTCCATGTTCAATCTGCTGGAGGGCATCATTGATGCTGTCGGACTGATGAATCTCTACCAATCTCTTTTCGAAGTCTATCATTGTAGCATCATGGTCAAGTCCGAACTCTTCGATCATCAAGGCCAGCATCCACACCGTTCC
>Ga0164313_10002495_pt1 | contig 16458 bp, 16 predicted proteins | sample GuaBasSedimGuay4_FD_113735 | JGI IMG/M metagenome (GOLD analysis project Ga0164313, IMG submission 113735) | Subseafloor sediment microbial communities from Guaymas Basin, Gulf of California, Mexico - Guay4, Core 4569-4, 0-3 cm | ecosystem: Environmental > Aquatic > Marine > Hydrothermal vents...
AACCTCGAGATCATCTTCGATAGCGTAATCGTGGCGTACGATGCGATTCAGCGCGATAGTATTATCGGTAGTTTTTGTTTTCTTTTTTTTGCTCATATCGGTGCAGTTATACTGCCAGCAGGCGGCGTGGCTATTCTCGGTTCAATTAGTTTGGATGACAAGTAAAACCTGCCTTTCAATTTTACTGTACAAGCTATATTATCTCGCTCTTGCAATGGTGACCTGCTTCGGTCCCTTCGTGACGATTATCTGTAAATCCCGCCAGGCCCGGAAGGGAGCAACGGTAGCAGGGACATTGGGTGCGAAGGTGTGCTGATGCAGGTCGCCTCCAAATTCTTAGACACCCGAATGATCAATTTCATAACCATAATTTACCTGCTCCCAGTTAACAGGCGTGCATTAAGTCCGTGCGGGTTAAATTTATGAGTTACCAGGTTCTGGCACGAAAATGGCGCCCCGCCAATTTTCAGCAGATGGTGGGCCAGGAGCATGTGCTGCAGGCGCTAGTGAATGCGCTGGATAGTAATCGCCTGCATCACGCCTATTTGTTTACCGGCACACGGGGTGTCGGCAAGACGACTATTGCACGCATATTCGCCAAGTCGTTAAATTGTGATACGGGTATCACTTCCAAACCCTGCGGTAGCTGTTCATCCTGTACCGAGATAGACGAGGGTCGCAGCGTTGATTTGATCGAAATCGATGCCGCCTCGAGAACCGGGGTCGATGATATGCGTGAACTGCTCGATAACGTTCAGTACGCCCCGACTCGCGGCAGATTCAAGATTTACCTGATTGACGAAGTTCACATGTTGTCAAAGCATAGTTTTAATGCCTTGCTAAAGACGCTCGAGGAACCGCCGCCGCATATCAAGTTCCTGCTGGCCACCACTGATCCCCAGAAATTACCCGTCACGGTATTGTCTCGATGTCTACAATTTAATTTGAAGCGTATGTCGAAACAACAAATCGAGTCGCATTTAAGGTATTTGCTTGACGAGGAGGCGATAGAAAACGACTCGGCTGCTCCCGGGTTACTGGCCAGCGCTGCGGATGGCAGCATGCGTGATGCGCTCAGTCTTCTCGACCAGGCGATAGCTTACGGTGCTGGATCGGTCAAACAGGAAACGGTCGAGACCATGTTGGGATCGATTTCTCGTGACTATCTGATTAATCTCTTCCATGCCTTACTACGGCAGGATGCCGCTGCAATTATCGCCGAATCGAGGAGTATCATTTCGCGCAATCCGGACTATCAACGTGTTTGCGCCGAAATGATCTCTTTACTACAGCAGATGGCGATTTATAAAATCGACGCCAGTATTGAGCCGGAAGACGACATCCTGGGGGAGCATATTGTCGAATTAACCGCGGCCTTATCAAGTGAGGAAATTCAACTCTATTACCAGATCCTGCTACAGGGACGGCATGATTTAAATATCAGTCCGGATGAAGCCGCTGGCTTTGAAATGCTAATGCTTCGACTACTCGCTTTTTCGCCAGATACTATGCAGGTCGAGGCTACCGAGGAAAAAAAAAACCTGTAATTCGACAAACTCCGATAGTTGAGAACACGATACTCGATAAAGAAGATGTCGAACCTCGGCCTGTCGGCAAGGACTCGCCGCATACCGCGAACGAGGCGACTCACCAACAACAAGATGCACCAGAACGGCAAGATGCGCTAGTTCAAAGCGATCAGCCCGCTACAGTAACCGATACCCACCGACCGGTACTCGAGGTGACGGAAGAACCTGGGTCTGAATCCAGTTCAAGCGCTCTTCCTGTGGCTGCTGAGGCGGAATCCGTTGATTCGATCCACTGGTCGACCCTGGCCTACGATCTTGGCCTGCAGGGATTGGCACAGGAAATCGCGGTGAATAGTACGCTCGACAGGCTAGATGATCATAGAATCCGTCTCAGCCTGAATTCTGAAATATTCAAACTGGCAGATTCTCAGATCGAGGACGAAATTAGACAGGCTATCGCATCAAAACTTGGGGTATCATTAAAACTCGAACTAGTGGCGCAGGATCAACTACTGGTGGAGACGCCGCAGTTGTTCTTACAGCGTCGTTTGCAGGAGCGGCGTCTGGCGGCAATCGATGAGATAAAATGGGATAGTACCGTGCGGAAACTGGGCGATGCTTTCGGCGCAGAACTTGTCGAATCCAGCGTCAGAAATATTGATGATAGTGCTATCCCAGACAATGGCGATTAGAACATGCAGTGTTAGAACATGCAGTGTTAAACTGAACGGCTAAACGAGAGGAATGATGATGAAAGGCGCACTCGGCGATATGATGAAGAAAGCGCAGGAAATGCAGGAAAACATGCAAAATGCACAAAAGGAACTGGCCAATAAAGAAGTGACCGGTGAGTCCGGTGGCGGCCTGGTTAAGGTTGTGATGCGCGGAACGCATGAGGTTAATCGAGTCAGTATTGACCAGAGCCTGATCGGCGAAGATAAGGATATGCTGGAAGATCTGGTGGCCGCCGCGATGAATGATGCGGTACACAAAGTAGAAAAAGAAAATCAGGAAGTGATGCAGGGTATGACCGCCGGATTAAATTTGCCCCCGGGATTCAAATTACCATTTTAGTAGTTTGTTTGAAGCTATAGGAATTCCTTGCTATGTCATCGTCCCCATCCCTGGCTGAACTGGTTACCGCGCTCACATGTCTTCCTGGCGTCGGCCAGAAATCCGCGCAGCGTATGGCATTACATTTAATTGAGCGCGATCAGAAAGCTGCGAGCAGACTCGCCAATGCAATGCTTGGCGCCCTCGAAAAAGTTGGCCATTGTAATCAGTGCCGAAATTTTTCAGACACCGATATATGCGGAATTTGTTCGAGTAACAAACGCAACTCGTCCATCCTGTGTGTCGTTGAAACGCCGGCCGACGTGCTCGCAGTCGAATCTTCCGGCGCTTTTCAGGGTACCTATTACGTGTTGCTTGGTCGATTATCTCCGCTCGATGGAATCGGGCCAGGCCAGCTAGGGCTGGATGAATTGGAAAACTATCTGGCGGACGGCAGTGTAGAGGAAATTATTCTTGCCACCAGTGCAACGGTGGAGGGCGATATTACCGCACAGTTTGTCGCCGATATTGCGCGCAAAACTAATATCAAAACCAGCCGCCTGGCACGTGGTATTCCGCTTGGCGGCGAGCTTGAATATGTGGACAGTGGTACATTGTCGCGGGCGCTTTCGGGTCGACAGCAGTTCGAGTAAAGAAATTTCGCAGCACAGAAAGCGGCGAGCAGAGTGACAAACATTAGGAGCAGTGATTATGTCAGATACCATTTTTAGCAAGATCATTCGGCGCGAAATTCCCGCCGATATTGTTTATGAGGATGAAGAAGTCTTCGCCTTTCGGGATATCAGTCCGCAGGCGCCCGTGCATGTTCTGATTATTCCAAAGTTAGAAATTGCTACGGTCAATGACATTCAGCCCGAACATGCCGAACTCATAGGAAAAATGGTTCTGGCCGCACAAAAGATAGCCATGCAGGAAGGTATCGCCGAGGATGGTTATCGGCTCGCAATCAATTGTAACCAGCACGGCTGTCAGGTGGTGTTTCATTTACACATTCACCTGATCGGTGGGAAGCAATTACGCGGTTCTGCGGCCTGAGAACGCTAATCTGTAAGCATTTTAAGGTAATTCTGATACCTGCTATCGGCAATTTCGCCCCGTGTCACTGCCGACCTTACCGCACAATCAGGTTCATTGTGATGACGGCAATTGTTGAAGCGACATTCAGCCGCGAAATGATGGATTTCGCGGAATCCATCGCCTAGCGGCTTATTCCGATCTAGTAAAGGGTTAAAACCACGAATGCCCGGGGTGTCAATCAACTGGCCATTATTAGCCAGGTGGTACAGGCGACTGGTTCTTGTCGTATGCCGTCCTTCTTCGTTGGCCTCGGAAATATCGGCAATTTTGATTTGTTCATCGGGCAACAATGCCTTGGTAATCGATGATTTGCCGACACCCGATACCCCGCTCAGCACAGAACTATTATTGTCGAAAACCGAAGCCAGTCGATCCATCCCATGACCCGATTCGACGCTGATTGATAAAACTGAATACCCCAGTGGCGTATAGATGCTTTCCAGGCAGAAAGGGTCTTCTTCCTGTTCGGCTAGCAGATCTATTTTGTTTAAAATAATGACCGCATTGATGTCCTGTTGTTCGGCCGAGACCAGGTACTGATCGAGTAAAAAAAGATTCGGCTCGGGTTTTACTGCAAGGCAAATCAATAACTGACTAATGTTTGCCGCGACTGATTTTGGTTGGCCGAATCCATCAAGCCGTTGCAAAAAATTATGCCGTGGTCCAATCGCGACAACGCGATACTCGTTGGCAGTGGTATTCTCACAGGTCACGCGATCGCCACATACTATGGTGCCGAGGTTTGATCTGACCTGGCATTCGATTGAACCCATATCCACTATTTCAACAACGATTTTGCCGCCATGATGGGAAATGACGAGGCCTTCTATATAATTTTCGTCATTCGCAGAAATAGCATCCTGAGCTTGCCGGATACGATTTTTCTGAAGTTGACTAAGCCGGCGTCGCGCCACAACAAGTTAACTCGCTTCGCCGGCAACCGATTTTAAATGATCTATGCGGATAGAAGCAGGAGGATGAGAATCGTAAAACATGGAATGTACCGGATCCGGCGTCAGCGTGCTGGCGTTGTCGCGGTACATATTAACCAGGGCGGATATCAGTGCGCGATAGTCGCTATTCGATTTGGCAAATTCGTCTGCTTCGAACTCATGCTTTCTTGACAGGGCAGAAAACAGGGGGCTGACGAAATAGGTAAATACCGGCATTGTCAGAACAAACAGTAACAGGGCCGTATGGGTTGAAGCTGTTTCTACACCCAGAGCCGTATAAAACCAGCTCGATTCCATAAGCCAGGCAAGCAAGGCAAAACCGAGCAGTGTTATAACCAGGGATATAAGCAGTGATTTTTTGATGTGATGGCGTTTAAAATGCCCTAGCTCATGCGCGAGCACTGCTTCAACTTCATCCTCGGACAGGGTTTCAAGCAAGGTATCATAAAAAACGATTCGTTTGTTTTTACCGAATCCGGTGAAATAAGCGTTTCCGTGCGCCGATCTTTTTGAACCGTCGATTACATAAACACCCTCACTTTGAAATCCGCAGCGTTGCAACAACTTGTCGATACGAGATTTTAGAGAAGCATCTTCCAGGGCGCTGAATTTATTAAACAGCGGGGCAATAAAAACCGGCCAGGCCCATATCATCAGCAACGAAAACGTGGTCCACACCAGCCAGGCGTAAAACCACCAGTACTCACCAGCCTGGTTCATTAACCACAATATGGTAGCGATTAACGGCAGACCCAAAATCAACATCAATAGCACGCCTTTAAGCAGGTCAAGCGACCAGGTTTTCCAGTTGGTCTGGTTAAACCCGTATCTTTGTTCTACCACGAAGGTATGGTATAGCGAAAATGGCAAATCAATAATTGAGGTGAGAATGACGAGGGAAGCAATCACTGCGATGCCATTCAGCATTGCTGCAAGCTGATGATCCGCCCACCATAGATCGAGAGCGCTCAGCCCCCCGCCAAGCGTCCAGAACAGCAGCCAGACAGTTTCCCAGGCCAGTGAAACCCTGCCCACACGTAACTTGGTGCAGGAATAATCGGCGGCTTTCTGGTGGTCCTCGAGTTTGATTTTGTCGGTAAATTCCTCGGGTACCTTGCTCCTGTGTAGCTGTATATGATTAAGCTGGCGTTGTGATAGCCACAGTCGAACAGTAACCGAGGCAAGCAAAAAAAATAAAAACAGTAATGTAAAGCTGTGCATGGATCGACCTACCGATTTAAAACTTGCTATAGTTTAACTTATATTTAGAACTTAAAGGAGACTCTGAACAATGCCGATCGATAACAGCAATTTGATTTGGGTAGACCTGGAAATGACTGGTCTCGAACCCCAGCTCGATCAAATTATAGAAATCGCGACGGTTGTGACGGACAAGGACCTCAATATATTAGGTCAGGGTCCGGTTATAGCCATATATCAGCCCCCGGAAATAATGAATGCCATGGACGAATGGAATACAAGTCATCACGGTGATTCCGGTTTGAGCGAAAGGGTGGCCAATAGCGGGCATGGCAGGCTGGAAGCGGAGCGGGAAACCCTGGAGTTCCTGAAACAATACCTGGACTCGGGGAAATCACCAATGTGCGGCAATAGCATTTGCCAGGATCGACGGTTTATGGCGCGGCTAATGCCGGAACTCGAGTCATTTTTTCATTATAGAAACCTGGATGTGAGCACCCTTAAGGAATTGGCCAGTCGCTGGAAACCGGAGGCGATGGAAGGATTTATCAAAAAAGGCGCTCACCTAGCGCTGGACGATGTACTGGAATCGATTGACGAGTTAAAGCATTATCGGGATCATTTCCTCAGGCTTTAGGAGACTGTCGTAAAAGACTGTAGGATGGGTGCAACCCATCGTCTTGGTTTTGTGGCCGTTATTCTGCTTGCGTGCCTATTTCTGATGGGTTGCACCCATCCTACGCATTGCGTGCATTTCCGCCATGGCATGAAACACAATCCAGGCCTTCACGACATCCTCGTGAGGGTAGAGTGCTAAAGTTATCCGGGCTTAGCCCTGTTGCTGGTATCCCGGTTTGTGTGTTTCGAGGGTTAGCTTCAACATCGACCATAAGGGATAAATCCCGCTTAGCAAAACCAGAAATTATGGCACTGAAACTTTTACGATTAAAGACCGGCAGGTTTAATTTTTTGATCTAGAATAAAGGGAGAAGACAAGCATATTTCAAGCCCTTGATAGGCCAGAATTGATTGTTAATTCAGTGATTTATTCCCACTTGTTAATGACATGAGTTAGATTTACTGGGCTATAATATAGATTGATTTATTGAGAAATTTGTCTCATTATGACTGGTTAATTGACGAAGCTGAAAAGTACAGTCGTCAATATTCCAGATACCGTTCATTAATTTAGGATAAAGCCTTGATCAAACAGCGCACTTTGAAAAATGTGATTCGCGCGATGGGTGTTGGACTGCATACCGGCAAAAAAGTCTATTTAACCCTGCGTTCAGCTCCGATTGATTCCGGTATCCGGTTCAGAAGAATCGATCTCGACGAGCCAGTTGAAATACTGGCACATCCCGAAAAAGTTGGCGACACGAACCTTTCCACCACCCTGGTCGAAAACGGCGTTCGAATTTCTACAGTTGAGCATTTGCTATCGGCTATTGCCGGTCTTGGTATCGATAATGCTTACATAGACCTCAGTGCCGATGAGGTTCCGATCATGGACGGCAGTGCCGGACCATTCGTTTTCCTGATCCAGTCCGCCGGCATCGTCGAACAGAACGCACCAAAAAAGTTTATTCGAATCAAAAAGAAGATACGCGTCGAGGACGGCGATAAATGGGTCGAGTTCAGGCCCTTTAATGGTTTTAAAGTTAGCTTTCAGATTGACTTCAATCACCCGCTTTTCACCCACCAGAAACAGACCTGCGATATTAACTTCTCAACGACTTCATTTGTTAAAGAAGTGAGTCGGGCCCGTACCTTCGGATTCCAGAAAGATATTGAATACTTACGCTCCCAAAATCTGGCCCTGGGCGGCAGTCAGGATAATGCTATTGTGCTGGATGATTATCGCGTACTCAACGAAGATGGATTACGTTACGACAACGAATTCGTAAAGCACAAGATTCTTGATTCAATCGGTGATCTATATCTACTGGGTCATAGCTTAATCGGCGCTTTTTCCGGTTATAAATCGGGTCATGCATTAAACAATCGGCTACTACTCAGCTTGTTAGCAGACAAGGATGCCTGGGAAGAGGTAATCTTTGAGGATGCCTCGACGGCTCCTATTTCCTACGCGCAGCCAGTTGAAGCACTCTAGTATCGATCATGAATATTCTCTTCCTGTCATCCAATAAAGGCAAATTATGTAGCCTGGATATAGGCAAGCCACTGCATTTTTTGCTACTGGTGATAGCGGTAAGCGGATTCGGCGCCGGTGCTACTTACCTGGGATACTCACTTAATCCTCCCCAGAATAACCAGGCATTGATCGAGGAATGGGAGCAGAAGATTCACCAGCAACGGGTTCGTCTCGACGAAATCAGACAGGAGTCGGATGCCGATATCGACACGCTATCATCACGACTGGGTCTACTTCAGGCTCATATCATGCGTCTGGATGCCCTCGGTCAAAAACTGGTACATATGGCAAATATCGATAAGGGTGAATTCAATTTTGATAGTACGCCTGCCCTGGGCGGACCCGAGACAGGGTCTCAGCAAGCCTTACAGCCCACCGAGCTTTCATTGGCGATTCAGCGTCTGAGCCTTGAACTTGAAAGCAGGGAAGATCAACTGGCTGTTCTCGAAGATATAGTCATGATCGAAAATTTAAATAAGGAAGTCCAGCCGAGAGGACGGCCCCTGCTTAAGGGTTGGTTGTCCTCGTACTATGGAATGCGAACTCACCCGATCACTGGAAAATACGAGATGCATAAGGGTATCGACTTCGCCGGGAAAATGGGCGGTGAGGTAATCGCCGTTGCCAAGGGTGTGGTCACGTTTTCCGGCAGGCGCTATGGTTTTGGTAATGTTATCGATATTGCCCACGGCAATGGTTACACTACGCGCTATGCGCACAATTCACGACTGATGGTTTCGGTGGGTGATACTGTCGAGAAAGGATTTCAGATCGCTGAAATTGGCTCGACTGGCCGTTCGACCGGGCCACATGTGCATTTTGAAGTACTAAAAAATGGTCGACAGATTGATCCGGTGAAATTCATACGCGCATCGAATTGATAGGTTGTCCTGATTTACATGTTGTCAAGCTTGCTATTTTTCAAATAGCCTCCACATACTAATTTCCCGATCTACCTGGTCGTAAGCCCAATGCTGTCAAAATTTTCCAGAAAAATATTCGGTAGTCGTAACGACCGAATCATCAAGGACCTTAATCAGCGCGTGGTCAAAATTAATGCGTTTGAAGCAACAATGCAGGCCCTCAGCGATGAGCAGCTACAGCAGAAAACCGGCGAGTTAAAACAGCGTTTCGAAACAGGCGAAACCCTCGAACAATTGCTAGACGAAGCTTTTGCCGTCTGTCGTGAGGCATCTGTGCGGGTGCTGGGAATGCGCCACTACGATGTCCAGCTTATCGGCGCAATGATTCTGAACAATAATCAGATTACCGAAATGCGCACCGGTGAAGGTAAAACGCTGGTGGCAACGCTGGCTGCCTACTTAAATGCCCTGGGTGGCAAAGGTGTTCATATTGTTACGGTTAACGACTATCTTGCCGAACGTGACGCGGCGTGGATGGGGCAACTATACAAGTACCTCGGGCTCAGTGTTGGCGTGGTGTTGAGTAGCATGGATTATGATGCCAAGCGTGAGTCCTATAGCGCCGATGTCGTCTACGGTACCAACAACCAGTTTGGCTTCGATTACATGCACGATAATTTGAGCTTCACGTTGGCGGAAAGGGTTCAGCGCGAACTCAATTTTGCGATCGTTGACGAGGTGGATTCGATTCTGATCGATGAGGCCCGCACGCCCCTGATTATTTCCGGCCAGGCCAGTGACAGTTCAGACCTTTATACCCGGATCAATAATATTATTCCAAAGCTGGAGAAAGTGGAAATAGAAGAAGGGCCTGGAGATTACACCGTCGATGAAAAGTCGAAGCAAACCTTTCTAACCGAACAGGGACACGATTCTGCCGAAACACTAATGGTCGAGGCGGGCCTTTTGAATGAGGGAGAGAGTCTTTACGACGCAGCCAATATAATGCTGGTACATCACCTCAACGCCGGTTTAAGAGCACACGCGATTTTTCACCGAGATGTTGACTATATAGTCCAGGATGGTGCGATAGTAATCGTCGACGAATTTACCGGTCGCACGATGGCTGGCAGACGCTGGTCGGAAGGCCTGCACCAGGCCATCGAAGCCAAGGAGCAGGTAAGCATACAGCACGAAAATCAGACCATAGCCTCTATCACCTTTCAGAACTATTTCCGGCTTTACAACAAGCTTTCCGGTATGACTGGTACTGCGGATACCGAGGCTTTCGAATTCCAGCAAATTTATGGTCTCGAAGTGGTTGTAGTGCCAACCAATATGCCGATGATCCGGGAAGATATGGGTGACCTGATTTACCTGACAGTAGGCGAAAAGTTCGCTGCCATAATTGTAGATATCAAGGATTGTGTAAAGCGGGGACAACCGGTACTGGTCGGTACCACTTCTGTTGAAACCTCGGAGCTCCTGTCTGGATTTCTGGATAAGGAGAAAATCAAGCACCAGATTCTGAACGCCAAACAACACGAGCGTGAAGCCAATATTATTGCCGATGCGGGCATACCGGGTACGGTTACAATTGCTACCAATATGGCAGGCCGGGGTACGGATATAGTGCTCGGTGGTAACCTTGATGTTTACATAAAGGAAATCCCGGAAGACCAGCTCGAAAAACGAGAAGCGCTAAAAATCAACTGGCAGAAACTTCATGATGAAGTAATTGCGGCGGGTGGATTGCATATCATTGGTACCGAAAGGCATGAATCCAGGCGTATAGACAATCAGCTCCGTGGTCGTTCGGGCCGGCAGGGCGATCCCGGCTCGACCCGCTTTTACCTGTCGATGGAAGACAGCCTGATGCGCATATTCGCCTCCGAAAAAGTAGCGGGGTTAATGCAAAAGCTGGGCATGGAAGAAGGTGAGGCAATTGAACATCCCTGGGTGAGCAAGGCGATAGAAAATGCCCAGCGCAAGGTCGAAGCGCACAACTTTGATATTCGTAAGCAATTACTGCAATACGACGATGTTGCCAACGACCAGCGCAAGGTTATCTATCGGCAACGGGATGATTTATTGCGTGCAGGCAATATTTCCGAAGCGATCAAGAACATGCGCATGGATGTAATTGAAAATATGTTTCGGAACCACCTGCCGCCTAATTCAATAGAAGAGCAATGGCAAATAGCGGATCTCGAGCAGTCGTTGTCGAATGAATTCGGGGTCGAGTTACCGATTCAGCAGTGGCTTGATGAAGATGATGAATTGAACGATGAAGTGTTGCTGGAGCGAATAGTCAAACATTTCGAGACCGAGTATCGGGCAAAAGTAGATTTTCTCGGGGATGAAATTATCAGCGGCTATGAAAAAGATCTGATGCTAATGGTACTGGATCGACACTGGAAAGAGCACCTGGCAGCGATGGACTATTTGCGACAGGGCATCGGTTTGCGCGGTTACGCTCAAAAGAATCCAGTACAGGAATACAAACGCGAATCTTTCGAAATGTTTACTGATATGCTGGAAGGTATAAAATACGAGGCAATTCAAAGTCTTACCCGTGTCCAGATCAGAAGTGAAGAGCAGGTCGAGGCGCTTGAACAAAGTCATGTGGAGGAGAGTAATATCAAAATGGAACATGCCTCGGCGCAAAGCGCTTTGAGTACAGGTGAGTCTGAGGCATCTGATCATAAGCCCTATGTGAGAAAGGAAAAGAAGCTCGGCCGTAACGAGCCCTGTTGGTGCGGTTCCGGCAAGAAATTCAAGCAGTGTCACGGGAAACTATAATAAATGCCAGTTGGATTGAAAGCCCCCGGCAAACTTCAATCGATCGACGGAATTCGACTGTCGGCAATGCATTGTGGTATCAAAGACGATGAAAACAGAGGCGATCTCGTATTGATCGAAATTAGCGAGGGCGCAAACACTGCCGCGGTATTTACCACCAATAAGTTCTGTGCGGCACCCGTGGTGGTCGCCAAACAACATCTTGCCAAAAACAATCCGGTACGATATTTACTGATTAACTCCGGCAACGCGAATGCGGGCACAGGTGATCCGGGTTATCAGGGAGCTCTTGCCTGTTGTGCCGAAGTCGCTGAACAAGGCGCGGTTCAAAGCACGTCTGTATTGCCGTTTTCGACGGGCGTTATTGCCGCAGAGTTACCGGTGACAAAAATCAACGCGGCGATTCCTGCACTGTTTGCACGCTTACACGAGGATAACTGGCTCGAGACGGCACAGGGAATTATGACGACGGATATCCTCCCCAAGGCGATTAGTGAAACGATACCGCTGGAACAGGGCGGGACCGTAACTATCACCGGTATCGCAAAAGGCTCTGGCATGATCAAGCCGGATATGGCGACGATGCTGGCTTTTGTGGCGACCGATGCTGAAATCGAGCCCACGGTTTTGACACAATATCTTCGACAGGTTGTCGATGATTCGTTTAATTCAATTACTATCGATGGTGATACCTCAACTAACGATGCCTGCGTGCTAATCGCGACCGGGAAGTCGGGTGAATCGATTGAAGCCGGCAATCGGGCCTTTCTGGAGGCATTGACACGGGTATTTCAGCATTTGTCTCAAGCGGTTATTCGCGATGGTGAAGGCGCCACCAAGTTTGTCGAAATTGAAGTCCAGCAGGCAGTGTCCAGGGACGATGCGCGCGAAGTGGGATTTACGATTGCGCATTCACCTCTGGTCAAAACAGCCCTGTTTGCATGCGATCCAAACTGGGGTCGTATCCTCGCTGCGATTGGCAGGGCAAAAATTGAAACCCTGGATGTGAGCAAGGTCGACCTCTACCTGGGAGAGGTCTGTTTGCTCAAAAATGGACTGCCGGACAGTGCCTATCGTGAAGACCTGGGGCAGAAAGAAATGGACAGGGAAGATATCAGGATAACCGTAAAACTCGGGCAGGGTGAGGCCAGTGCGATGATCTGGACCACTGATTTGTCCTATGATTATGTGAAGATAAACGCTGAGTACCGCAGTTGACAAGTTCCCGGTGAAATCGGCTACGGGGACATCAACCCGTTACATACATGTGGTCGCGGCACTCATCTGGCAACCACGGTCCAGCGATTCGTTTTTGATCTCGAAAAGACCTGAAGGTAAACATCTGGAAAATTACTGGGAGTTTCCGGGTGGGAAAGTAGAAACCGATGAATCTCCGCTGCAGGCCTTACAACGCGAACTCATGGAAGAAGTAAATATTATGCCACTGGACGCGAGCCCATATCAGCAGGTTCGACACGGTTATGAAGACCGGAATATCCTGCTTGATGTATGGGAAGTGAAGTCTTTTAAAGGCAGTCCAGGCGCCCTCGAAGGTCAGGAAATCCGCTGGGTCAGGATAAACGAACTTGACCAGTTCCAGTTTCCCGATGCCGATATACCGGTGCTGGATGCTATAGTGAACAACGCATTAATAAAAAGGCAACATCATCCCTGACCTGGGTCGGGTTTTCATCGATTGGCAATGGGTTTAAAAAACGAATCGAATAGCGATGTTTACCCGCACTGATTTCCGGGTAAAATCCAGCACTGGCCGGAATACTGATGCGGAGTAACCGATTAGGTTGTTTTGGGTCCAGCGCTTGCTGATAAAAACCGTTTTCGGCTACGACCTGTTTCGGTGTTGCACTATCTCTAATAACCTTCAAAATCAATTCTATTACAGATTCCAGTTCAAAGTAGGGCGCGGCCCAGCGTTTCAGGTCGTCCACTCGGCGTTCATGGCTCTGGTTAAGCCAGAATCGCAGAGCAGGCAGGTCAAAATCGCAACTTCCTCCCGGAATCGAGGTGCGCTGCTTTAAGGTGGCTAAAAACTCGATATTTCTTAAGTGCTCACCCGGTTTGCCATCCATTTGATGCATGCGCTCAATCGCATTCTTTTGTTTGCTCAGGGTTAGCTCAAGTTTGGATTTGTCGACGCCCTCGTGTGAGGACAATGCTTTCAGCGAGCTGCGGTGACTCTCCAGTTCTTTCATCAACTCCGCCTTGAAATCACCCCGCTCCAGCAAGGCTGTAATCTCGAGTATGCCAAGCAAGGCGCCGTAACCGCTCCAGTCCACCGCCGGGGTTGCGAAATAGTGAATCCGCTTCATCAGTGTCTCTATTCGCAAACACATACGAATACGTTCGTTCAGCGGCTGTTCAAATATTTGATCATTATTTAGCATTTTGCTCTTTAACCTGGCAAGCTTCGATAATTATAGACTAAAAGGCTGGTAACACGGTCAACGGTCTCGCTGCTAAGCGCTGCAACTCGGCAAGCCCGTGATACTGGCTCTCATGGCGCCCCGGATTCAGCCGGGGAACTGCCTGCCAACAGCAGGTAGCGGGTATGCAGGTTGGTCACCTGCTGACCCAGATCCAGATTCGCGTCATTACATATGACATCATCAGCCTGCTCAAGACGTGCATCATTACTCCATTGTTGAGCCAGCATTTTTTGAGCCAGTTCACGGTCTATGTTGTCACGGGAAATTAAGCGTGCGATCTGGGTATCGGGCGAACAATCGATAACCAGAACCCGATCAACCAGGCTACGAAAATTCGATTCGAATAATAGCGGAATCACCACCAAAACATAGTAATTATTGTTGTATTCTTCGATTAACTGCTGGGATTGCCGGTAGACAACAGGATGCAACACCCCTTCCAGCCAGCGTTTTTCAAGTTCATCATTAAAAATCAGGCGCCTCAATTGAACGCGATCAATCGCACGGTTTTTCAGTAAAATTCCGTTACCGAAATGTTGTAATACCTGATCATAAACGGGTTGATCGATTTCAAGTAGTTGTCGGCTGATCACATCGGTATCGACCACGGATACTCCGAGTTCGGCAAACAAATTGCTGACTGTGGTCTTGCCGGAAGCGATACCACCTGTCAGTCCAATAGTAAGCACGGTTGTCGAATCTACAGAATTCTAAAATAAAAAATCAACATGTCCTGACCCCAGAGCAGGGTTAGCCAACCGGCGGCGGCCAGGTAGGGACCAAATGGGATCTGGGTTGCGCGATCGGTTTTCTTCAGCAGGATCATGGTGATACCGATTACTGAACCAACCAGTGAAGAAGTCAATACGATGACGAATAACATTTTCCATCCGGTCCAGGCCCCCAGCATTGCGAGTAGCTTGAAATCGCCATGTCCCATACCTTCTTTACCGGTAACCATCTTGAAGATAATGAAAACACTCCACAGGCTCAGGTAACCGCATATTGCACCGATGACACTGGCCTCGATATCGACAAATACATTGAATAGTCCGAGCAATAGCCCAAGCCAGAGCAGGGGCAGGGTAATGTTGTCGGGTAATATCTTGTGGCCGATATCGATACCGCTCGCCGCTATCAAACACCAGCTAAATAATAGCGCCGCCAGGGCCTGCAGGCTAACACCAAAATGCCAGCCTACCACTAGTGAAACCAGGGCGGTGAATATTTCCACGATAGGATATTGAATTGAGATTGATGTCTTGCACTCGGCACATTTTCCACGCAATACCAGGTAACTCAAGACCGGGATATTTTCAATCGCGCTGATCGCGTGGCCGCAGTTACCACAACGGGACCTGGGCACGGACAGATTGAATTTTTCTTTTTCTGGTTCCTCTGGCTGCTCGAGGAACACCAGGCAATCGCTGCGCCACTCGTTTTGCAGCATTATCGGTAATCGATAAATTACGACGTTGAGGAAGCTACCAACGCATAGTCCGAGGACAAATAGACTGGCGAGATAAAAAGCGGGGAACTGCTCGAATAGCGAAGGTAGATCGGTAATCAAACAAGCATACCTTAAACAACCGATCCCAATTTGAATATCGGCAGATACATGGCGATGATCAAACCACCGACTAACACACCCAGTACAGCCATGATGATTGGTTCGAGGAGGGCAGTGAGGGAATCGACGGCATTGTCAACCTCGGTTTCATAAAAATCGGCTACCTTGGCAAGCATGCTATCCAGTGAACCGGACTCTTCACCGATGGAAACCATCTGAATCGCCATATTCGGAAATAATTCGGTGCTGCGCATCGAGGTTTGTAGCTGCGTACCCTGCGAGATTTCGTCCCTTATTTTCATGCTGGCATTGTAGTAAACAATATTACCAGTCGCACCCGCGACCGACTCCAGCGCCTCGACCAGGGGTACGCCGGCCGCGGACATTGTTTCCAGTGTGCGGGCAAACCTGGCGATAGCGGATTTAGTGGTTATATCACCGATTACCGGTGCCTTCAATGCGGTACGGTCGAAAAATTCCTGCATTTTAGGTGATGTCTTCTTAATTCGTAAAATTGTATAGACAGTGCCGCCAATCCCGCCCGCTATGATCCACCACCATGCCTGCATGAATTCCGATAGATCGATAACAAACTGGGTCAGGGCCGGTAAGTCGGCGCCAAAGGAATCAAACAATTCTTCAAATTTTGGTACCACGAACACCAGCAATATTACGGTTACGACAAATGCGACAACCAGTACCGCAATCGGATACATTAATGCCTTCTTTACCTTGGCTTTCAATGCTTCAGTTTTTTCCTTATAGGTGGCGAGCTTGTCGAGCATGGT
>Ga0164313_10002496_pt1 | contig 16457 bp, 18 predicted proteins | sample GuaBasSedimGuay4_FD_113735 | JGI IMG/M metagenome (GOLD analysis project Ga0164313, IMG submission 113735) | Subseafloor sediment microbial communities from Guaymas Basin, Gulf of California, Mexico - Guay4, Core 4569-4, 0-3 cm | ecosystem: Environmental > Aquatic > Marine > Hydrothermal vents...
ATTCTCTTTCAGCGTGGAGGGCTGTCCTCCAGGGCAGCCGCAGAGCCCCAAGCCGTCAATCGGTCGCGCAGAAGCACGACCCTCCATTCTCTTTCAGCGTGGAGGGCTGTCCTCCGGGGCAGCCGCAGAGCCCCAAGCCGTCAATCGGTCGCGCAGAAGCACGACCCTCCATTCTCTTTCAGCGTGGAGGGCTGTCCTCCCGGGCAGCCGCAGAGCCCCAAGCCGCCAATCGGTCGCGCAGAAGCACGACCCTTGCTCCACGAATGGCGGAGCCCTTCGAAAGTGCCTGACTACGGGCGATTCTTTCCTGACCCCTTCCCAGCACTGAGGTTTTCGTGAGCAATCATGAGAAGATCTAATTTAGATCCTTGACGGTCATAAATTTTTTTAATATTCTTCGGGTTAGAAGGAGTTGTTCTCCCATGGCAGCCACACAAGTCATCATGACTGGGAAGTGGGCGTTGGTTGGCAGCACATCGCAAGGACCGAAGATGTCGGCCAAAGCCTTCCTGGTAGGCATGGTTTTCGGATCAGTTGATCTGGTCCGGATCGGGATCCCTGCGTCGATCTCTCCATCCTCGAGAGTCCAGGCCAGCTCCATTTGCCGTCAGAATTTCCCGGACGATTCCAGGTGCTTCGGAGGCACCTGGTCCCCCAACCCACAACTCGAGCCGCGCCGATGAACGAAAAACCCGAGACCCACACAAAATACCTGATCGATCCGGAAGCCTTGGATGCGCTACTCGACCGGCTCAAGGGCGAAGGGTTCACCCTGATTGGGCCCCGTCTCCGCGACGACACCATCGTCTACGACGAAATCAGTTGCCTCGACGATCTGCCCAAGGGGTGGACCGATGAGCACGAAGCGGGGACCTATCGACTCCGAAAGCGCACGGACGGAGCCTATTTCGGATACAACCTGGGACCTCAATCATGGAAACAGTTTCTGCACCCGCCTAAACTCCGGCTTTGGCGGGCTGAACGCAAAGACAAGGGATTCGAAGTGATAGAGGATGATCCCGAAACGATAAAGTACGCCTTTATCGGCGTGCGTCCGTGTGAACTCGCGGCTCTCTCCATCCAGGACCGCGTATTCATGGGGGATCAGCACACCGAGAGCCATTACGCGAACAAACGCCGGTCGACGTTTGTGTTCGCGGTCAATTGCAGCCAGGCGGGAAAAACCTGTTTCTGTGCGTCCATGGGGACCGGCCCGTCCGCCCGATCCGGTTACGATCTCTGTCTGACCGAGATCATCAAATCCGGCACCCATCGATTTGTGGTTGATGCGGGAAGCGACAAGGGTCGGCAAATGCTCGAAGGGCTGACCGGGGACGCGGCTGACGATGAGTTGCTCACTTATTGCGTCGAACAATCACGGCGGGCCGAACAGTCGATGATTCGCCATCTCGACCACGAAAAGCTTGGGGATGCCATCCTGAGGAATCCGGAACATCCCCGATGGACCCAGGTGGCCGACCGCTGTCTGTGCTGCGCCAATTGCACCCTGGTCTGTCCCACCTGCTTCTGCACGACGGTGGAGGATACGACCGACCTTACCGGCGACCATGCCGAACGGTGGCGTCAATGGGACTCCTGCTTCAATCTGGAGTTCTCCCATATATCCGGCGGCAGCGTCCGCACCACCGGCAAGTCCAGGTATCGACAATGGCTGACCCACAAACTGGCCACCTGGCGTCTGCAATTCGGAACCAGCGGGTGCGTCGGGTGCGGCCGCTGCATCACCTGGTGCCCGGTCGGCATCGACCTCACAGAAGAAGCGGCTGCGCTCGGCAGTCCATCAACCCACGAGTCTGTTCCCTAACTCCCACTCCCAATGCTGAAAGACATCCTGGCCACCCACCCCCTCCTTCGGAAGCTTTCACCCGACACCCGGAGCCTTCTTCACGATTGCGCGATCGAAGTCTCCATCAAGAAGGATGAGTACCTTTTGAAAACCGGCGAAAACGCCGACCGATTCTACCTGGTCCAACACGGTTCGGTCGCCCTTCAGATCTACGACCCGCGCATCGGTTCGATCGAATTCATGACCGTGCAGGAGAACGACGTCGTCGGTTGGTCCTGGATGTTTCCACCCTGCCGTTGGCACTTCGATGCCATGGCGAAGGAGGACGTTTCGGCGGTGCAGGTGGACGGCGTCCAACTCCTTCTCAGATGTGAGACGGACTACAGAATCGGCTACCAGCTGATGAGCTGTTTCAGCCAGATCATGATGGAGCGCCTGGTGGCGGCCCGACTTCAAATGCTGGATCTCTACGGAGAAAGGAATCCCGAGGAAACTGAAAGGGGGACGCCATGACCATGCTCGAAGAATTGACTGATCCCATGCTGACTTCCCCCTGGGTGGTTCGCGATGTCGAACAGGAGACATCCGACACCTTCTCCATCCGCCTCGAACCCCGTGACGGAGATGAAAACAAACCCTACCGGTTCCGTCCAGGGCAGTTCAACATGGTCTATCTGTTTGGTGTGGGCGAAGCACCCATATCGGTCTGCGGCGACCCCGCCCGATTGGGCACCATCCGGCATACCACCCGGATCGTCGGAACCGTCACCCGGCATATGGGGCGACTTCGACCGGCCGACACGGTCGGAATTCGCGGACCGTTCGGCACCGCCTGGCCGATGGAGGAAGCAGAGGGAAAGGACGTGATTCTCGTCGCCGGAGGCATCGGCCTGGCGCCTCTGCGGCCCGTGATGCATACGATTACGGAAAACCGCGATAAGTTCGGTCGGGTCATCCTCTTCTACGGTGCCCGGACCCAGGAGGACATACTTTATCGCAAAGAGCTGGAAGGATGGGCATCTTCACTCGACCTGGAGGTGTTCGCCACTGTCGATCGGGGCACGCTGGGGTGGCACGGAAACGTGGGCGTGGTGACAACATTGATCAAACGCGGTCCCATTGAACCCGGCAACTCCATCGTCATGATCTGCGGACCGGAGGTCATGCTTCGCTATTCGGTTCAGGAGATCCTGGGCCGGGGGCTTTCGGAATCGCAGATATACGTCTCGCTCGAACGCAATATGAAGTGCGGGATCGGCCATTGCGGCCATTGCCAGCTGGGGCCGGAGTTCGTCTGTCGCGACGGACCGGTCTTCCCCTACACCCGCGTCGCCCGACAGTTAAACGTGGTGGAACTGTAATATGAGCACAAACCCGAAACCGAAACTGGCCGTCTGGAAATTCGCCTCGTGTGACGGATGCCAACTCAGTCTCCTCGATTGCGAGGACGAATTGCTGGCCGTGGCCGACGCGGTGGATATCGCCAATTTTCCCGAGGCCTCCAGTGCGGTGGTGGAAGGACCCTACGAAATCTCACTGGTCGAGGGATCGATCACGACACCGCATGACGCGGAACGCATCCAGCAAATCCGCAAGGAATCCGGCCTGCTGGTCACGATCGGGGCTTGTGCCACCGCTGGAGGTATCCAGGCCCTGCGCAATTTCAAGAAGATCGACGACTTCCTGTCCATCGTCTACGCGCGGCCCGACTATATATCCACCCTGGACAAATCGACGCCGATTTCCGAGCACGTCTACGTCGATTTCGAGCTGAGGGGATGCCCCATAAACAAGATGGAATTGCTCGAGGTGCTCAATGCCACCCTTCATGACCGCAAGCCGAACATCAAGAGCCACAGTGTATGCGTCGAGTGCAAGCTCCGGGGCACGCCCTGCCTCATGGTCTCCAAGGGTATTCCCTGCCTCGGTCCCGTGACTCACGCGGGATGCGGCGCCCTGTGCCCCGCCTACAATCGTGGCTGCTACGGATGCTTTGGCCCACAGGAATCAGCCAATACCCCAGCCCTCAGTAAGCGCTTTCAGGATTCTCTCGGGGTCACTCAACCTGACCTGGTGAGAGCCTATCGCAACTTCAATGCCTACGCCGGTGCCTTCCGCAAGGAGGCCGAAAAGCACGAAACCAAAGCCTAATGATGGATAAAAAAAGCGAACGGCGGACAATCAAGGTCAACTATATGGCCCGGGTCGAGGGTGAGGGCGGACTCGATATCAAGATCGACGACAATCGGGTATCCGACGTCAAACTCCACATCTTCGAGCCCCCGCGCTTCTACGAAGCGTTCCTTCGCGGACGGCGATTTGGGGAAGCGCCCGATATAACGGCTCGCATCTGCGGCATCTGTCCGGTCGCCTATCAGATGAGTTCCTCCCACGCGATGGAGGACGCGCTCGGTGTAAAGGTCGGTGGACCGCTGCGCGAACTTCGACGGCTTGTCTACTGCGGCGAGTGGATCGAGAGCCATACCCTGCACGTATATATGTTGCACGCGCCCGACTTCCTCGGCTACCCGGACGCAATCGCATTGGCCAAGGATCATCCGGAAGTGGTCAAGAAGGCACTCGAGCTGAAAAAAATCGGCAACCAGATCGTCACCGTGCTGGGCGGCCGCGAGATTCACCCGATCAACCTGAAGGTCGGAGGATTCTACCGGGCACCCACCAAAAAGGACCTGAGGGAACTGGCCGAGAACCTCAAGCGTGCGCTCGATATCGCCCGGGAAACCGTGCACTTCACCAGCGGACTGCCCTTCCCCGACTTCGACCAGGACTACGAATACGTGGCCCTCAGGCACCCCGACGAGTATCCCTTCTGCGAGGGACGCCTCGTATCAAACAAAGGCCTGGATATCGATATCAGCCAGTTCTCCGACTTCATCGAAGAGCACCATGTCGAGCACTCCACGTCTCTCCATGCCCGGATGAAGGGAAGGGGTGACTACCACGTCGGCCCCCTCGCCCGATACAATCTCAACTTTGACCGACTGTCTCCCGAGAGCCAGGCCCTGGCCAACGAGGTGGGGCTCGGACCCGTCTGCCTGAATCCGTTCAAGAGTATTATCGTCCGTGCCGTTGAGATTTTCTGGGCGGTCGAAGAGGCGCTTCGCATCATCGAGAATTACGAGGAACCCGACCAGAGCTGCATTGAAATGACAGCTGCGGCCGGCACCGGGCACGGTTGCTCCGAAGCACCGCGCGGCATCCTCTACCATCGCTACAAAATCGATGATGAAGGACTCATTCGCGACGCGGTCATCGTACCTCCAACCTCCCAGAACCAAGGTATGATCGAGTCCGATCTCCGGAAGTTCGTCCAGCAATACATCGATTTGCCAAACGATGAATTGCAGTTGAAATGCGAGCAGGCCGTGCGCAACTATGACCCGTGCATATCGTGCTCATGCCATTTCCTGCGCCTCAGGATCGATCGGGACGGAGTACAATACGACAGCCGTCCCGAGGGGTCGACCTGATACCGTGAGCCAGAGCGAGAGGACTCTCATCATCGGAGTGGGCAACGCCGACTGTGGTGACGATGCCGTGGGGCCCAAATTGATCGACGAACTCGCACGAAGGGGTATCGAGACAGTTGACACAGTCCGATCAGCCGGTGAGCCGTCCCAGCTGATCGCCTTGTTCGACCGCCGCGCAACCGTCTACCTGATCGATGCGGTCGAGGCCATTCAATCGCCGGGGCGCATTCATCGCTTTGACGTTTCCGAACGGGCACTTCCGGCCGAATTCGCTCAACCCTATTCGACCCACGGGATGGGTGTCCATGAAGCGCTCGAACTGGCCCGTGCGATCGACAGCCTTCCGCCGATTGCCATCGTATATGCGGTCGAAGGGGTTCAGTTTGAGCCCGGAGCCGCCATGACCCCCGAAGTCCAATCAACCGTGGCGGTCCTCGCCGACCGTCTGGTTGAGGACCTGGCAATGCCCGCCACATCTCCCGAATAGAACGAAACACCAACCAATTACTTCACGTTACCCAACCCCTGATCCCATGCATGAAATGTCCCTTCTGTCCGACCTGATGCGAAAAATAGACAAGGTCGTCCATGAACATCATGCGCAACGTGCGACCCACGTTACGGTGAAGCTCGGAGCTCTTTCGCATATCTCGCCGTCGCACTTTCGCGAACACTTTGATCACGCCAAGATCGGAACGGTGGCCGAGGAGGCCGATCTCGAGGTTGTGGCCCTGACCGACGAACAGGACGAACACGCCCAGGAGATCTATCTGGAAAGCCTGGAGGTCAGTTGAGGCCGGACCAGCCGATGTGATGGGCCGGGAAACTCAGCGCCTGGCGGTATCGATCTGCGGGCTGGTTCAGGGAGTTGGATTTCGCCCGTTCGTCTTCAATCTGGCCAGGGAACTGCGCCTTTCCGGCTGGATCAGCAACAACCCGCACGGCGTGGCCATCGAAGTCGAGGGCGAGGCAATCCGGCTTGATGAATTCCTCCATTGCATCGAGACATCGCTTCCGCCGAACGCGGTAGTCTATTCGCTCGAGTCGCGAATCCTCGATCCCATCGGATACGGACAATTCGAGATCCGCCCGAGCGACCGGACCGGGGAAAAGGTGCCATTCATCCTGCCCGACATCGCCGTCTGCCCGGCCTGCCTGAGAGAAATGAACAACCCATCGGACCGCCGCTTCCGGTATCCGTTTATCAACTGCACCCATTGCGGGCCGCGCTTCAGCATCATCCTCGGGCTACCCTACGACCGGGTGAACACCACCATGCGAGCGTTCACGATGTGTCGTGCCTGTCGGACAGAATACGAAGACCCCGACAATCGACGGTTTCACGCCCAGCCAATCGCCTGCCCTGATTGCGGCCCACAACTGACTTTCCTGGACGAACACGGACGATCCGTGGCGGAGCGTGATCAGGCCCTCCAAGCCTCGGTCAAGGCCATCCGAAACGGACAGGTCATCGCGATCAAGGGTCTAGGGGGATTCCACATGATGGTCGATGCCGCCAACAACGACGCGATCGGCGCACTCCGGAAGCGAAAAGGTCGGGGATCGAAACCGCTCGCCGTCATGTTTGCGAATCTGGAGCAGGTCCGCCGGTTCTGTCGGGTTTCCGACCTCGAGGGTCGACTCCTCCGATCGCCCGAGTCGCCGATCGTCCTTCTCTCAAAGAAAGACCCGAACGCTTTGGATCAGGCTGCCCCGGGAAACCCAAACCTGGGTGCACTCCTCCCCTACACCCCCCTGCATCATCTTCTGTTGGCTGAGATCGGCGCACCCGTCATTGCCACGAGCGGCAATCGAAGCGAGGAGCCCATCTGCACGACTGATGAAGAGGCGTTGGCGCGCCTCGCAGGCATTGCCGACGGATTTCTGGTCCATGACCGACCCATCGCCCGTCACGTCGATGATTCGATCGCCTGGGTCGTGGCCGGCCGCCGGCAGATCCTTCGCCGGGCCCGCGGCTATGCACCCCTGCCCCTGGTCACGAAGAACCCACTTCCCCCAATCTTGGCGGTCGGCGGTCACCTGAAAAACAGCATCGCACTCTCCAAGGGCAACCTGCTTTTCCCCAGCCAGCATATCGGAGATCTCGATACACTGGAAACGGAAGCGGCGTTCGAAAAAGTGATCGAAGACCTGACCTCGCTTTACCAGATCGAGCCGACCATCACCGCCCATGACATGCATCCGGAATACGGATCGACCGCTTTTGCCGTCAATCGATCGGCCGGGACGAACCGCATATCGGTGCAGCACCACCTGGCGCACGTTTACGCCTGCATGGTGGAAAATGAACTCAATGGCCCCGTCCTCGGGATTTCCTGGGATGGAACCGGCTATGGCACCGACGGCACGATATGGGGCGGCGAGTGGTTCAGGGTCGATCGGAACGGCTCGCAGCGGGTATTCACCCTCTCACCGTTCCGCCTGCCGGGATCGGAAACCGCCATCCGCGAACCCCGCCGTTCGGCTCTCGGCCTGATCCGGGAGTTGGATAAGGGAGAGTTGGACACCACCGGAGAGCTCGAGTACCTCTCGTCGTTTTCCAAGGCGGAACTGAGGATCCTCCTGCAATCGCTCGAAAGCGGGATCAACGCCCCCTTCAGCTCGAGTATGGGTCGGCTCTTCGACGCGGTGGCGGCCATCCTGAATCTCTGCCTGGTGAATCAGTACGAGGGAGAAGCGGCCATGAAACTCGAACATGCCGCGGCAAAGAGCCGGGACCGGGGTGACTACACGATCGATCTGATTCCGGGCGACGGAGATCGTCCGGGACGCTTCAACTGGCATCCCATGCTTGGGGAGATTCTGGAAGACCTCAGATCCGGCGTGGACCGCAGCGATATCGCGAAACGATTTCACAATACGCTCTGCCAGGTCATCCTGGCCACCGCACAACAGGTCGACGTCGATGCCGTGGTCCTTACCGGCGGTTGCTTTCAGAACCGCCTGTTGACCGAGACCGCGATCGACCGACTTCGACGAAACGGGTTCCGTCCCTACTGGCATCAGCGCATACCCCCGAATGATGGCGGAATCGCGGTCGGTCAGATCATCGGGGCGGCCAGGGCTCTGACTCAGAGACGCGGGCCTTCAAAATAACCCCAACGCCCCATCCCGGCCGGCTATCGTGGTGAGAGCACAGGAATCGGATGCCGGCGATGGCGACGGTAGATCTTAAAGTCGAAATCGAGCGTAACCACCACCGCGCCGGGATATTTCTCCACCAGGCGCACCAGACATGCATCCGCAAGTGACATCGGCCGATCACGATAGGTCTGCATGAGAGCCAAAACACAGCCGGCCTCCATGTCCAGTAACGGCCGGGATGCCAGAAGACCGCGTTCGAAGAGCGTCGCGACTTTTTGCGGCGCCGCCGGGTCGGCACGCAACAGAAACAAAGTTTCGGAAAGCACCGCCTCACAGGTGATCAGCGGAGGCGATATTCCGGTCAGCGTTTTCTTGCTCCATTCATGATCGCGATCCCTCCTGTCGATGAATGCCACCAGAGGGCCTGCATCAAGCAGGTGTTCAATCACGGCCATAGCCTTCGAGATGTTTCGGATTCGAGGCGAGATCGCCAACGCCCGAATCAAACGAACCGGCCAGATCAGCGGCCTCTTCTGTGAAGCTCCGTTTCGCTGCGGGTTCGGCGCGGAAAGCGTATCGGGTTCCATCCTCATCCGTGAGCACGATCTTCTCACCCGCCTTCGCGCGCTGCCTCATGAGCCGAAACTTTCGCTGAAACTCCCGGATGGTTGTCTTCATGTCAGACACACTTGGCAGTCAGGACAACGGTGTCAATGCCGCAGGCCATAACCCAGCGAAAGAACGCGCCAGGGGCTTCGGGTAAGGGGGTCAAGTTTTGCACTTTGCACTAGAACGTATCTCGTAAAGTAAAGAGTCAGATGTGGCCCGCAGATTGCACCTGGAATACGAGGTGCAAAGTGCAAATCCTGACCCCTTCTGCCCCCCTTCAGAGTAGCAGCGTGTCAAATATGAAATATGAACGTTGACTCCTTTCGCAGCCCTCGGTGGTTCAAAACGACCTGCGATCCGCGACCTTTCGATGGGGTCAGAGCTGAATGGCAATGGTAAGGCGGGTTCAGGAGGAAATGCAACCCAACCGACCTTGCTTCGGGGAACGCGGAGGAGATCTCCATCCTGCTTTGAAGCTGAGGCCCCGAAGTAAACGGATTCCCTCTGGAAGGGTGCTTAACATTGCCATCCTTCCACTGCCCCCTTCCGGGTGAGATTCTGCTTACCATTTGCCCGATTGATCTTCAGAGTGAACCCAACCTCCCATCCGCCATGTGTCTAGCGATTCCAGGAAAAGTTGTCACCATCACCCAAGAGCAGGAATTGGCCCGTGAAGGGATGGTTGATTTCGAGGGCATCCGAAAATCGATCAACCTGAGCCTGGTCCCCGAGGCATCGGTGAACGACTACGTGCTGGTCCACGTTGGCTTTGCCATCAGCCGCATCGACGCCACCGAAGCGAAGCGGGTCTTCGACACCTTGCGCCAGATGGATGAACTCGATGAGATCGGGCCGACCGAACGCCCCCCGTCCAGCTCGTGAAGTACATCGACGAATACCGCGAAGGGGGCACCGTCGACACGGTGATCGAGCGGATCGAGCGAATTGTGACCCGACCCTGGGGTCTGATGGAGATCTGCGGCGGGCAGACCCACTCCATCATTCGCTTCGGCATCGACGAACTCCTGCCGGACAGAATTTCGTTGATCCACGGACCCGGATGCCCGGTATGTGTGACCCCCATCGGGCTGATCGATCAGGCGATCGAGCTCGCCTCCCGGCCCGATGTCGTCCTCTGCTCGTTTGGGGACATGTTGCGGGTTCCGGGTTCCGACCGCGATCTCTTCTCGGCCAAGGCCGCCGGTGGCGACGTCCGTATCGTCTATTCCCCGATGGACGCGCTCGCACTTGCCCAACGGAATCCGGAAAAGAAGGTTGTGTTCTTCGCGGTCGGATTCGAGACCACCGCTCCAGCCAATGCCATGGCCGTCTACCAGGCGCAAAAGCAGGGAGTCGCCAACTTCTTCATCCTGGTATCCCATGTGCTGGTGCCACCCGCGATGGAAGCCATTCTTTCATCGCCGGACAATAGGGTCGACGGCTTCCTGGCCGCCGGCCACGTCTGCACGATCATGGGAGAGTCGGAATACCATTCCATCGCCGAGCGTTTCAAGGTGCCGATCGTCATCACCGGTTTTGAGCCCCTCGACCTCGTCCAGGGCGTCTACCACTGCGTCAAGCAGCTCGAGGAGGATCGTCACGTAGTGGAGAATCAATACGCTCGATCGGTCAGGAGCGAAGGCAACGCAACGGCAAGGGAATTGATGGACCGCGTTTTTGTGGTCACCGACCGGCGCTGGCGTGGCATCGGCGAGATCCCGAACAGCGGCCTGGCCCTCAGTTCCCCCTACCAGGCACACGACGCCGTGAGGCATTTCAAGCTGGAGGACAAACCGGTGATCGAGGATGCCGAGTGCCTGGCGGGTTCTGTGCTTCGCGGCCTGATCAAGCCGGATGAATGTCCTGCTTTCGGCCATCGATGCACGCCGGAACGGCCGCTGGGGGCGCCCATGGTATCCAATGAGGGAGCCTGCGCGGCCTATTACCGACATCGACGTAACCCATGAAACCCGCCGACACCGAGAATGCGGATTCCCTGATCACGGGACTGGCCTGTCCCATCCCGATCGTCGATTACCCGCACGTGGTGCTTGCCCACGGGGGGGGTGGCCGCCTGACCCGGCAATTGATCGAGGACATGTTTCAGCCGGCCTTTGACAACCCGGCGCTGGCCGCGCAAAACGACAGCGCGGTGTTCGAGGTCGGATCCAGCCGCCTCGCCTTTACGACCGACTCGCATGTGATCTCGCCGATTGACTATCCGGGCGGTGACATCGGCCGGTTGGCTGTCTTCGGCACGGTGAACGATCTCGCCGTCTGTGGCGCAAGACCGCTCTACCTGAGTGCGGGCCTGATCCTGGAGGAGGGATTTCCAATGGATCATCTGTGGCGGATCGTGTGCTCCATGCGCGATGCCGCCCGGGAAGCAAACGTCCGGATCGTGACCGGCGACACCAAGGTAGTCGACAAGGGCAAAGGCGACGGGATCTATATCAACACCAGCGGCATCGGGCTGATCGGGGCGTCAATCGAACCCGGGCCCGAAAACATCGAGCCGGGTGATGCGGTTTTGATCAGCGGAGATGTCGGCCGTCACGGAGTCGCCGTGATGGCGGTGCGCGAAGGCCTGGAATTTGAAACCGAGATTGTGAGTGATTGCGGTTCACTCGTCGCCATGGTGGCCGAACTGCTCGCTTCCGGGGTGCCCGTCCACTGCATGCGCGATCTGACCCGAGGGGGTATGGCAACCGCGATAATCGAACTGGCCGAGCAGTCTTCGAGTCGGATTGAACTGGAGGGCGACCAAATCCCGGTGAAACCGGGCGTGCGCGGCGCCTGCGAGATTCTCGGCCTCGATCCGCTTTATGTCGCCTGCGAGGGCAGGATGGTGCTGTTCGTGCCGGAAGACGCCGTCGAACAGGCCCTTGCAGTTCTGCGAAGGCATCCGATTGGTGAAGATGCGGCGGTGATCGGGCGAGTAACCGAAAACGGCAGAGCCAAGGTGACCGTCCGCACCGAGATCGGAACCCACCGATTGCTCACGCTACTCAGCGGCGAACAGCTGCCAAGGATCTGCTGAAACCGGCCGACCTTCGATATCGCGAGGCGAGGGGGTCAGACCTGAATGGCACCAAGTTAAGGCGGGGTCAGGAGGAATTCCGGTCAACTTGGCTTCGAGGGGGTCAAAGCACATATCTCGCATTGGCATGCAAGATTATGAGCAATGACCCCTGGTTAGTCTCGGTTGAAAGACTCCTGATCGGCGCATAACATTGCCATCCCTTCCTACCCCACCCGATGCGCCCATTCGATCACGCGGAGCACCTCGGCGGCTTCTTCGGGTTTGACCACCATATCGCCATTTTCCCTGAGCACGGACCAGACATTGTCATGAAAACTGCCGATCGCCTTTGCTGGTGACACCGCGCGTTCCTCCTCCTGCCACGGCAGAACATCGTCGTTCCCGTATTTCCGCCCAGCCACCGCCAGTTCGTCGATAACTTCAAGCGGTGCGAGCGAGGTGGGATCAAAAAACTTCAACCCGGCCGTCTTGTCGTCCATGGCCTGCAATGTTCCCTGGCTTCCCATGAGCACGGTCCTCGGTCCGTTCAGAGCGCGGCTGGTCGTGACCTGGACATCGATCACCTGGCCAGACTCGGTTTTCATGAACAGGTGCGCGTGATCGTCGGCGTCCCCGGCGTCCTTGACATGGCGAACGTCGGCCATCAGCGAGGACACCGGACCATCGGCAAGATTCAGGGCAAGGTCCACGATGTGCGGTCCGGTATTATTCAGGTTACCGCCTCCATGCTTCTTCAATGTCTGCCAGTCGTTGCGACGGGCAAATCCACACCAGGCAAGTTGGATTTCGAATACGCGACCCAGGACACCGGAATCGATGGTTTCGCGAAGAAATTGAAACTCATCACTGAAGCGGCGTTGGTGATGAACGAAGAGTCTCCGATCTGCTTTCCCGGTGGCCTCGATCAAACGCAGGGCTCCCTCGTGGGTGACAGCCATGGGTTTCTCCACGATGCAATGCCGGCCTGAGTTCAGGATCTTCAATCCGTCCTCTTCGTGAGCGAAATTGGGCGTGGCCACGACGACAATTTCGGCCGATGTCGCAGCCAGCAATGAATCGATGTCCGTGTGGGTGGCGCAGCCCAGCTCGGACGCCGCTTCCGTCCGTCGCTCTTCGTTAAGATCGGCGACATCGACGATCCGAAAGTCGGCCCGATTCCGCACCGCCTCAACGTGAATCGACCAACCCGCTCTGCCGAGACCGACAATGGCGATCGCTACCGGATCTTTTTCCTGAGATTCCATCCGGCAATCCTGTCCCCGTGTGCCCGCTCGTCAATCCAGCGGTGACGGCAGGGCGTCGGATTCGTTCAAACCGGTTCTTGCGCTGTCGTTTCGAATCTGTACTTCTGCCTTTTCTCCGTAGCGCCCGTAGCTCAATGGATAGAGTACTTGGCTTCGAACCAAGGAGTTGCAGGTTCGAGTCCTGCCGGGCGTGCGGGGAGGTAAGATCCCTTTCCTCCGACCTCTGGCCTCTCGTCTGTGACCAGTCATCCCGACTCGATGCCGCTCATCACAAACCGAGCCGAGGGGGGCTAAATGGGTCGTATTAACCGGGTATGAGCCATCGAAACTTCCAATCGTTTCTAGACATTGTAGCGTCGAGCCGACCGAAGCACCTACCCTTTCAGAAGCTCCGGATCCTGAATGCGATCGCCATCCACCAGAAGGAGGGAACCCTACCCACCGAAGCAAGGTTGACCGACAGCCTTCTGATGCGTGCGGAGACGTTCTACCGGCTTGTGGTCGAGTTGATCAGCGAAGATCTATTGAAGACTTTCCCGTGTTCCTGGGACGGGAACCGACGCCTGCTCATCCTGACCGAGATGGGTGCGACCCGAGTGGAATCCCTTATCGAGCATTTTCAACCGGTGCCGCCTGTGCAGCATCGGGAACTGCAGCAAATGTGCGCGTGAAGATGAGTTCCTGTTTCAGGCTTTAGGCTGGACGCTGTAGGTACAGAGCGGGGCAGTTGGAACCGAGTGATTAAGGGCATTTTGAATGGCGATCTTGGTTCTGCGGCGGGCCCGGAGGTCCCGCCCTACCTTTGATTGGCGGCCTTGGGTTACTCCGCCGGATCGCGAATCGACGGTTGGTCAGCGGTGGGGAAGTCGTCGGGAATCGGCAGGGTCACCTCACCGGATGCGGCCCACTCGGTGCCCCGTTTGAAGGTCGTGATGAATCCGACGCATCGGACTGAACGGATCGGCTCCTGGTCGCTCCTGCCAACGTGGCCGAGCGTGGTATGGAACACCCTGCCCTTACCGTAGTCGATCGCCATGAGCATCGGTTCATTTTCACCTTTTGACCGATCATTCTGAGCCGGATCCGCGACGGCGGTAGCCAGAACCGTGACGTTTTCAGCGGGACCACGCAGGCCGGCGTAGAGTTCGTCGCAGGCGTGCATCCAGGATTCAGGGAGCCCTCGCATGACCGGATGCTCCGGTTCACGGGTGACGATCAAGAAATCGTGTTTCCTGGGATGCCAGTGGTTGCCCGGCGTATCGTAGGTGACAGTCCGGCCATCTTTCCATGTGAGTTTCGGTCCCCAGGTTTCATCGCGTCCGCGCCATCCGCCAACTCCGGTCATCTCCAGGAATGGCTTCCACTCGGGAAAGGCATTGTCGGTTGCGTGGAACGAAACCAGCCCTCCTCCGCCACTCACAAACGCGGCAAAGGCTTCCCTGGTCGCGTCCGGCCAGTCGTCGCCATCGTAGTCCATGACCACGACATCGTAACCCGACCAGTCCGGGGCGAACCCCGACATGTCCGCACCTGCCGGGGGCGTGATCACTGCATCGACCACAAACCGGCCGGAATCCTCGAGAATACCCGCCAGGATCGGACTGCTCTTCATCCAATCATGAGCCCCTGCACACTGGCCGGTCAGCAGCATGACCTTGATGGGTTCCGATCGGAACGGCTCTTCAGTTCGTTCCTTCGCACAAGCGGCGAGGAAGAAGGAAGAGACAGCAATTGGTATAATGACTGAACGAAGTGACGTGGAACGGATCTTCATCGCATTCACCGATCACTCAAACAGTTCACGGCAACGGCATCAACCCTGCAATCGGGAGGTGGCGGATGGGTCAGACCTTCTGGGTGGCGCCGCCGGCCTCGATCGATTTTGCCACGGCTTCGGTGAAGGCCATATAGCCGATGCCATCCTCGAAGTTGGTCAGGGTGACCGGTGTTCCGTTCCGGATGCTGTCGATGAAATCCGCTTCGACTCGCCAGCCGCGGCGAACTTTCTCAGGCACCGGAACCTCGATCTCTTCCGTTGCACCGTTATTGGAGCGGTAGAGCCGTTTCGTCGAAAAATCGATTCTCAGACTGCCTTCAGATCCGTTGAGACGGATCTCATTTCGAGACAGCCCGTTTTCCACTCCACTGAAATGGGCCACCAGCCGCGCACCATCGGCATACTCGCCAAGAGCGGTGACGCTCTCCGGGATGGAGACTTCACCCCTTTCGTCACTTTCCGGCCGTGGACGGGTTCGGGTGAAGACGGCACCCGTGGCCACCACCTGAACGGGATCGACCCGCAACCAACGACGGACTATCTCATAGTAAATGCCCATCGTGAGCACATTGTGCCCGCTCAGTTCGGCATCCTGCCGCCAAGTCATCGGCGCCTCCGCCGATGCAAACTGACTGCCGGTATGGGTGACACAGACCTCGCGCAGATCGCCCAGAGCCTTATCGGCCAGCAATTTGATGACCACGGCATCAAAATCGAGCGACATCGGAGCGGGCACAATCTGGGTGATGAGATCCGGAAATTCTCTCGAGATCGCCAGCATCGATTCGGCTTCGCCCAGATTGCATGCCATACGCGCCTCGGTCAGCACATGCTTGCCGGACCGAAGCGCCGCGATGGTGGCATCTGCGTGCAGGTAGGGCCAGGTGCCAATCATCACAGCGTCGATCTCCGGATCGGCCACCAATTTTCGCCAATCGCTTTCGATTCGCGCGATACCAAACTCGTCGGCCACCCGGCGTGAGGAGGCCTCCGAGCGATTGCACACCAGATCGACTGAAACTCCTTCGATCGACTGAAACCCGGGCAGGTGCATGACCCGCGTGTTCTTGCCAGCGCCGATAATACCGATACGAATTGGTCTATTCTGATCCGCCATCCCGGGAGTGAAACGAAGGGGTATTCCCATGCCAAGCCTCGTCTGGGGTGATTTAAGGTATTCGAAGGGGGCAAACCTTGAATGGCAATGTTAAGGGGTGTCCAGGAGGAATTGCGGTCAACTTGGCTTCGAGGGGGTCTGCTGTTCGAAGGGGTCTGCTGTTCGAAGGGGTCTGCTGTTCGAAGGGGTCTGCTGTTCGAAGGGGTCTGCTGTTCGAAGGGGTCTGCTGTTCGAAGGGGTCAAACCTTGATTCCTGCATTGGCA
>Ga0164313_10002497_pt1 | contig 16457 bp, 15 predicted proteins | sample GuaBasSedimGuay4_FD_113735 | JGI IMG/M metagenome (GOLD analysis project Ga0164313, IMG submission 113735) | Subseafloor sediment microbial communities from Guaymas Basin, Gulf of California, Mexico - Guay4, Core 4569-4, 0-3 cm | ecosystem: Environmental > Aquatic > Marine > Hydrothermal vents...
AGGGGGTGCAGGAAACGTGGTGCATGGCCTGACGACTCTTTGCCACGCAGCTGGAAACGGCGGAGACTCAGGAAGTCGTTGGCCTAAACATGCGCGCGCCTGCGTTCCACTCGGCGGGTTGCAATGAGATGGTGCGATGCGTGTGTTGATCGCGATGTCTGCGATCTCGCATCTCGCATCTCGCATCCCGTATCTCGTATTCCGCATCTCGTATCGATTTATCCAGAAAGGAGCCGCCCCGCCGGGGAGGGGGTTCCGACGGGGCAGCGAGGAAGGAGGTGAGTTGAAACGTTGGTTGATCGTTTCTCTCGTATGGATATACGGTGGGACCTCGTGATTCGTTTACCCCCAAACCCGGTTTTCGTGTCAGACAAGTGTAAAACCCAAGGTGAGCGATTCTAGGCGGCGATCTGAACCAATCTCTTGCGCTCTGGCCTTTGCGAAAATACTCGACATACGAACGGGTATGCTTCCGTTTTTCGCAAACGTCAGAGCATCAAGATCTTGGCGCATCTCATCCACCAGAATCGCTCACCTAAGGTAAAAGCCGAACCTGCGACCGAGATACACTGCAAAGCAGGAGGAAGCAACGGATGCGGATCGCCATCGCACAGCTCGACTACACCATCGGCGCCTTTGACGCCAACCTCGCACTCATGCGTGATGCTGTGACCCGTGCCCGGGATCAGCAGGCCGATCTGGTCATTTTTTCAGAGCTCGCGACCATCGGCTATCCGCCGGGCGATCTCCTCGAACGGACCGACTTCGTCGACCGCAACCTCGAACAACTCGATCGGGTTGCTGCACTTTCAGACAGTGGACTCGGACTCGTCGTCGGCTATGTCGATCGAAACACGGCCGGCCACGGCAAGCCCCTGTTCAACTCGGCCGCGCTGTGCGTTGGCGGCCGGCCGGTTGCGCGTTACCACAAGTGTCTGCTGCCCACATACGACGTCTTTGATGAGGCGCGCCACTTCGAGCCGGGAGGCCCGGCCAAATCGCTGCTCTTCAAGGGTGTTCGTCTCGGGATTTCAGTGTGTGAGGATGTCTGGGCCGATCCCGATCTCGATGGTCGCAGCATCTACCACCGCGACCCGGTCCTCGAACAGGTGGAGGCGGGCGCCCAGCTGCTGATCAACATCTCGGCCAGCCCGTTCGAACTCGGCAAGGCCGCCCAACGGCGCGACCTTGTTCGGCGCTATGCCGCTCAGTCGGGTCGATTCTTTGTCTATGCCAACCAGGTCGGGGCGAATGACGAGCTGGTCTTCGACGGCCACTCCATCATCGTCGATCCCACCGGTGAGGTGGTGGTTCGGGGCCATGACTTTGCCGAGGATCTACTGGTCCATGACATCGATCTCGAGGCCGGTGGAGGGGAACCCGGCGTCCTTCGCCCGGTCGCCGACTCCGAGGAGGAAGAGGCCTTCAAGGCCCTCGAGCTCGGGCTCAAGGACTACGCCTGTAAGACCGGTTTCGACAAAGTGCTTATTGGAATCTCCGGCGGGATCGACTCGGCTCTGACGGCCGCCATGGCCGCTCGGGCCCTCGGGCCGGACAAGGTGCTCGGTGTCGCCATGCCGACCCGCTACTCATCGGAAGGCAGCGTGGCCGATGCCGAGGCCCTCGTGGCCCTGCTCGGAATCGACTATCGAATCATTCCTATCGATCCAATCTTCCAGGCATATCTGGACGGGCTCGCCGAGGTCTTCGAGGGGACCGAGACCGATGTCACCGAGGAGAACATTCAGGCCCGGATCCGCGGTGGGGTGCTCATGGCCCTATCGAACAAGTTCGGTCGTCTGCTCCTTACCACGGGGAACAAGTCCGAGCTCGCGGTGGGCTACGCCACCCTCTACGGCGATATGGCTGGGGGGCTGGCGGTGATCTCGGATGTTCCGAAGACCCTGGTCTACCGCATCGCCAACCACCTCAACCGCGAGATCGAGACGATCCCACAGTCGATCATCGACAAGCCGCCATCGGCCGAATTGCGGCCCGACCAGACCGACCAGGATTCGCTCCCGCCCTATGACGAGCTCGACCGGGTGGTCGAAGGCTATGTCGAACGCAACCGCTCGGTGGCGCAGCTCGTGGCCGAGGGGATCGATCGAGAAGTTGTCGACCAGGTGGTTGAACTCATCGATCGCTCCGAGTACAAGAGGCGTCAGGCCGCACCGGGGATCAAAATCACCGCCAAGGCCTTCGGCATCGGCCGCCGTTACCCGATCGTTGCGGACTACCGCGGGCTCCATTCATCGCGGAAAGAGTGAACCGCAAAGGCGCAAAGACCGCCAAGCATCGCAGTCGAGGGATTCTCTGCCCAGTGGACTGGGCAGAGAATCCCTCGATCTTGTCTTTGTGATGCTCTTTGCGTACTTGGCGTCTTTGCGGTTTACTACAAACCCGGCTTCATCTTTCGCCACTTCTTGATGATCTTCTCGATGGCCTTGTTGATCTTCTTGTCGGCCTTGTCCGGGTCGTCGACGAAAACGTCGACGGCCACCCCGCGCCAGACGAGCTTCTTGGTCTCCGCCTCCCAGATGTCGATGATCAAGGTCCCCTGCTCGTAGGTGGACGCTCCGGCGGTGGAGATCCCGACACCACCGTAATAGGGGTCACGGGACCAGCCGCCACCGAAGCCGACGCCGAAGCTCACGGGATCGACCTTCATTGCCTGGGTCGAGACCGCGTGGTAGGTGATGTAGAGCTGCGGGTTTACGGTGTCCTCGATCAGGCGGCCCTGCGAGATGTGGTGCTCGATGGCGTTCTTGATCCGTGAGTGCATGAGGTCGTTGTGACCCTTCAGCGAGGTCTCCTCGGTCTCTGCCCAGGCCCAGGTCTTGTACCAGGAGAACCGCCCTGAGCGATCGTAGTCGACATAGATGTCCATCGCCGCGGCCGTGACCGCTGCGAGAAGGATCAGAACCAGGATCCCGGTGTGTTTGAGCATGAAGACCTCCTGAGCATGCAGATTTCGTGAGGGGGATGGTAGCAGGGTCGGGGCGGTCTCGGTGGGGGCGTCCGGGAGCTCCGGTCTTCTGGTCTGCCATTGTGGGGACGGCCGTCTCGGCTGTCCGTAGGGTGGGCCTGGGCCCACCTTCAGAGTCGCAACGGGTGGATTCGTGCATCCAAGAGACAGTGGGGCGCGCCGGAATGCGGGGCACGTTCCGCGTTTCTTGGCTTCCCGGAGCCCCGGCCTTCTGGTCCGCTTGTGGCGGCCCAGCGTCGCACCACCGGCGCGGTCGCGCGGGGGTGGATTGAAGGACTGCGACCACGCCGATGGCGCGCCGGCGGCCTCCCTCGTTGCCGGGGCAGCCGCACCGGAACGCTCTACCGCGAGGGTTGCCCGGCAGCGCGATTGTGTGGAGCTCACCGCGTTGCCGGAAGGTCGTTGCAGCACAATGGCGTGCCCGGCACGCCCCGGTGTGGCGCCATATGCCCGCAGGACTCAGTACCGATCTGCGATATCTCGTATCTCGTATCTCGCATCTCGCATCTCGCATCTCGCATCTCGCAACGAGTGTCGGTTATCCTCGTTCCCGAAATGGCCGACAACAATCTCCACCCCATCGAGGCATCCGAGCTTCACGCCCGGCGCGAGAGGGTCTTTCTGATCCTCTCCGGGCTCTTCCTCGGCACCTTGGCCATGCTCAACATCCTCGGCATCAGTCGGTTCATCAAACTTGCTGAGCTCACGACCGATGGTGGAGCCACGCTCACCTTCGCCATCGCCATCGGTGTTCTGCCCTATCCCCTGACCTTTCTCTGCACCGATTTCATCAGCGAGTTCTACGGTCGCCGGCGGGCAAATTTCGTGGTCTTCGTCGGTCTGCTGCTCAACGTCTGGGTGGTTTTCGTGATGTGGCTCGGTGGGATCCTGCCGGGCTTCGAGACCATCGATCCCGCCACCGGTGAGATGGTGCGAGACGCGGCGGGTCGGTTGCCGGTCTTCTTCGAAGTGCGGGCGCTGACCTTTGGCGCTGTCACCGCGTCCATGATCGCCTACATGGCAGCCCAGTTCTGCGATGTCTATGTCTTCCATTTCTGGAAGAGGGTGACCAGGGGCAAGCTCCTGTGGGTCCGCAACAATGGCTCGACCATGGTCAGCCAGTTGGTCGACACCACCGCCGTCATCCTGATCACCCACTACTACGCCCACGCCCTTCCGGTGGATCCCGACCAACCCATCGTCCGTCAGCTGATGCTCTTCATCGCCACCGGTTATGCCTTCAAGTTCGCCATCGCCGCGGCCGATACTCTGCCGTTCTACCTCGGCGTCAGGTGGCTTTCGAAGTACCTCGAGATCGACCCCACCGTTGAGCACGGGGAGGAGAGTCGACAGTCAACAGTCGACTGACGACAGCCCCCATCGCGATCATCTGGTGGCCCAGGAAAGATGGGTTGCTTCGACCGCTCTCCGCACCGGAATGCACAATGAAACCGCAGAGACGCAGAGACGCAAAGAAACCGCAGAGTTTTTCCTTTTATCCCATCGCAAGATCAGTTGATTTTTGAGGATCAGAAGGAGCCCGGGTCCATCAAAGCGATGCTCTGCGCTCTCGGCGTCTCTGCGGTTTCATTGTGCCCGCCGGTCGGATCGGGTTGGCCCGTTAGGCGTGTGTGATCCCGTGATGGAATCGTTTACTGTCAGTTCCCGGCGTCATCCTCGGCGAGGCCGTCGAACTCGGTTTCCCACGCCTCCATCTCCTCCTCAGTGAACCCGAAGTGGTGACCGATCTCGTGCAACAGGGTGAGCTGGATCTGGTGGACGAGTTCGGCGCGGTCGAGACAGTCGTCGAGCAGGGGTTGGCGATACAGGAAGATGACATCGGGCAGCACGTTGCCGTACCAACCGCCTCGTTCGTCCAGGGGCACCCCGGTGTAGAGCCCATAGAGAGTGTCGCGCCGGGGATCGAGACCCAACTCGTGCACGATCTCGTCGTCGGGCCAGTCCTCGACCTGGATGGTGATGTTGCTCAGTAACTCGGCAAACTCGTCCGGAAGTCGGTCGAGGGCGTCGGCAACAACCTCTTCAAAGGCCTGTCGGTTGACGGCCAGGCCCGAGCGTCGGGGGCCGGGGCGGTGGGAACGGCCTATTTGTGCGCCCGTCCCTTGATCAGATCAACGGTGTTCCAACCGATGATGGCGCCGACAACCGCGCCGCCGGCGGGACCGAAGAGTGGATAGGCGCCCAGATACCGATAACCGGCCGCAGCTCCGATAAGGGCGCCCGTGACGGCAAAAACGATACGCAAGAATCTTACGGTGGCGAAATCCATAATCTGACGATCTCTCCCTGAGGGTGGTGTCCCCAACTTCCGCGATCATTATACCCGTCGCGACGGTGTTGAGTGATCTAGTACACCCCGCCACAGTTGGCGGTGGTATTCGTGCACCGATGCATCCTTCCTGCCTGTACTTCACTCTCTCAAAATACAGCGAGTATTCATCGGTTGCGAAGTGCAGGCAGGAAGGCGCCTCAGCACCCTCGATACTTCACCCCAATTGTGGCGGGGTACACTAGCTCAAGTTAGAGGGGGAGCAATGCAGTTTCTCAGTCTCGTCGGACTCGTGGTTCTGCTCGGTTTGGCCTGGGCCATGTCATACCACCGCCGGCTGATCCCGGTGCGAACGGTGATTTGGGGACTCGGTCTTCAGTTTGTTTTCGCCCTGATCATCCTCAAGCAGGACCGATGGAGCTTCATCGGCATGGTGGTGCTCGCCGGTCTTTTGGTGGTCTACATCATGCAGGCGGATCAGAGCAGGGTCCTTCCCGGCTTTCCGGGTGTCGCCGCCGTACTCATCGCCGCAGCGGCAATCGGTGGTTTGGCTGGATGGCTGGTGCCCGGGGCTTTGGTCTGGCTCGTCGGGATCGCCCTAGCGGTGGCCATGGTCGGTGGGAAGATCGGTGTCCCTCAACCCATCCGGCGCGCGTGCGGGGCTTCACTCGTGGTCTTCGGAACCGCGTGGCTGATCGTCAACGGGGTTCACGGTCAGACCATCTTTGCCGGTTTCAGTCAGAAGGCGGCGGATTTCCTCGCCCTCTCCGACTACGGCGCCCGGTTCCTCTTTGGAAATCTCGCCGATGGGCAGCATTATTTTGTCGGGGCTGATTCCGCCTGGCCCGGTTTTGGTTTCCAGTTCGCCTTCAAAGTGCTTCCGACCATCATCTTCTTTGGTGGATTCATGGGTGTCCTCTATTACCTCGGGATCATGCAGGTGATCATCGAGGCCCTGGCGCGATTCATGAAGTGGACGGTCGGGACCAGCGGCGCCGAGACCTTGTCCTGCACTGCCAACATCTTTGTCGGGCAGACCGAGGGGCCACTGCTCATCAAGCCCTTTCTCAACGAAATGACTCGATCGGAACTGCTCACCATCATGGTCGGCGGATTTGCCACCATCGCGGGTGGAGTGCTTGCAGGCTATATCGCCCTGGGGGTTCCTGCCGGTCATCTGATCGCGGCCAGTGTCATGTCGGCGCCGGCGGCGTTGGTTGTCGGGAAGATCATCTATCCGGAGACCCAGCACTCCGCGACCGCCGGTGATGTGTCGATGCCGGACATCGATACCGGCGGGAACGTGATCGAGGCGGCGACCAACGGTATCAGCGACGGCCTCAAGCTCGCCCTCAACGTCGGCGCCATGCTCATCGGTTTCATTGCCCTTATCGCGGTCATCGACAGCCTCCTCGGTTGGATCGACAGCATCATCGACGGCCGCCTCCTCGATGGCGAGTACGTCGCCTACTCGGTCAAGACCATGTGGTCGCCGGCGGTGGGCGAGTTCCGGGGCTGGTTTCCGGGTTCGCTCCAAACACTCTTCGGGACGCTCTTCAGGCCGCTGGCCTGGCTCATGGGCGTTCCATGGTCCGACGCGGGGCTGGTGGGAAATCTCCTGGGGATCAAGATCTCCCTCAACGAGTTTGTCGCCTATGGCGCCCTGGGAACCTATATCCAGGACGGGGTGCTGAGCGAGCGCGGCGCCGTCATTTCGACATACGCCCTGTGTGGTTTTGCGAATTTCTCATCCATCGGTATCCAGATTGGTGGGATCTCGGCGGTGGCTCCGAACCGCAAGTCGGCGCTGGCAGCCCTGGGTCTCAAGGCCATGTTTGGCGGCGCCATCGCCTCCTGGCTCACCGCGACTATCGCCGGAATGCTCTTGTAGAAAGCGGGATCAGTTATGTCACGTGTCCTTTCCTTCCTGTCGACGGTCATTCTTCTTTCGGCCCTCGTGGCCTGTGACCTTGTGGATCCCATGCGGCCGAGCCCGCAGGCGGATTCAGAGACCTTCGGCAACCTCCTCGAGGCCAGGCTTGACCCGACCCAACCGGGAACCTGGATCGCGAAGATCCGCGTCGGGGTGCCCAGGGCCCTGGGTCGCACTGACGACGCCCGACCCACCCCCGATGTTGCGGGTGGCATCATCGCTATCGTAAAGGTCACCGCCGACACAGTGGTCCTCGTCAATGACGTACCGGCGGCACTCATGGACATCGGGCCCGGAACCGAGGTGGTTGCGATTCCGTCACCCGGAACGACCACCATGTATGGCGAGAAGGAAATCCACCTCGAGGCGGCCCAACTGATGGACTTCGTCACCTACGCCAGGTGGAAGATGCCCAAGTTGGAGCTCGCCGACCAGCCGCAGGCACTGGTCGAAGACCCCGCCGCCATCAACTCCTCGGGGGTCGAGACCGCCCCGATCCCTCTTGGTGACGGCAGCGTTTTGTATTTTTCCGCCCGCCTGCGGCCGCCGGAACTGCAGGGCTCGCCTTGGATCGGTGCTCGGAGGCAGGGACAGACGGAGGGCGTCGACGGGCGGCAAGCCGCCGATCGGAGCTACCGAACCGAGTTGGACGCCGATGGGTGGTCGAGCCCGGAGTTGGTTGAGTTTCCCGGGATCGACGAAGCACACAATTCCAAGATCACATGGGTGCGAGCAGACGAATTGAGTTGTTACCTGACGATCTCGGACACCGAGGGCGCGGTCTGGGTGGCGACCTCGCGTCGTGAGGCTCTCACCGACCCCTGGAGCGAACCCGTCCCGATGGATGAGATGGGCGAGGGCGATGCCTATGACGCGGTGGCCATGCCCGGGGCGGTCGAGAAGACCATATTCGGGACATCGCGCAGCGGTAGCGGCGACCTGTTCATGCATGATCCGGCCGCGGGACCCGCCCAGCCGCTCCAGCCGGAGATCAATACCGGCGGGCTCGAATGGGCGCCGAGAGTCGGACCTGCCGGAGAGCTCTACTTCCTTCGCGGCGACCGCCAACTCCGATTCCAGGCTGGGAGAGTCGATGAGATTCGCCTACCCGGTCCCCATCGGACCCTTGTTGTCGAGGCGGCGGCGTCACCGGATGGCCGTTGGCTGTTCCTCACCTCACCCAGGTTCCGGCCCCTCGATTTTGATTTCGACATTCTGGTTGCGCCCCTTGCCGCCGATGGTTCTCTGGGTGAAGCCGTTCCGGTGGATGAGTGGCGGCCCCGCTAGGAGCTCGCACCGAATAGACCCTCGAGGGAAGCAGTGGGGTTGCCGGAGTAGTCTTCGCCGAGGGTCGATTCGGCGCAATCGCCATCGATCCAGACCTCGAGTCGTGTTTCCATCGAAGATGGATAACGATTCGATGGCGTCATGTATTCGGGGTGGGCAATAGAACTTGACAATTCGTAAGAATTATCTAAAATAGCTATGTAGTTAAATAGTGTGACACCATCGACCACTGAGGTCGGGCTGTCAGCCGGCAGCGATTTAAACTTTGGTGAGGACCCCATGAATGACAAGATCGGATGCGACGGGCCGGATCGAAGCCCGAAACTGCTCGCGATGCTCAGGCAGGCGCTGATCACGCGCCAACGTCCGCTGCATCAGTTGGCCGAGTACCATGCGCTGCTCGGTGGCGAGACCAGGCTCAAGATCCTCGCTCTGCTCAATCGCGCTAACGAACTCTGCGTCTGCGATCTCGCCAAAATCCTCGAAGTGACCCCGGCGGCGATCTCCCAACATCTCAGTCGTCTCAGGTCGGGACGTCTGGTCGAGTCGCGACGGGACGGGATGACGATCTATTATCGGGTGAGCGAGTTGGCGGTGGAGTCCGGGGCCCTCCCAGTTCTGGAGATGCCGCTGCCCGAGGAGGACTGAGACAATGCATAGATCGTCGGCGACAATCACTCTCGTGTTGGTGACCGTGGCGGTCGCCGTGCTTTCAGGCTGCGGCGAAACGAAGGCGGTTCAGGCTTCGTTTACGGTCGATGGGATGACCTGTGAGAGCTGCTCCAATGCCATCACCGAGACCCTGTCGAATATGGAAGGGGTCGAGGGAGCATCGGCGGATCACCTCGCAGGCACCGCCGAAGCGGTCTTTCTCAGTCCGGGGGTCACGCCGGAGCAACTCGTCGCCGAGATCGAAGGCCTGGGCTACACCGTAACCGCGACCGAGATCGCACCCGTCCAGGGCTGAGATACACTCCGGTCGTGGCCGGAACACTTTCTCCCCGCGCGGTCTACGTCCTCACCAAGATTGCGGTCTTCGCCGTCGCAGCGGCGTTGACCTGGCCGCTGGCGAAAGTGATCGGGCCCAAGGCCTGGTGGGGGCTCGGGGTCTTCGGCCTGATTCTCGCGGTTCTGTCGATCGTGGTGGTCTATGCGTTTGGCCGGAGTCAACCTGCCGGTGTCGAGCCCGAGGCGGATGAACTCCCCGACGTGGACCCCGACCCGAATGAGCCCATCGAACTTCCGGTGGAGGATTTCATCGATCTCCACCCCTTCCCGCCGCGGGACATTCCGGATGTTGTGACCGACTATCTTGAAGCCGCTCACGCCAAGGGTATTCGTGAGGTTCGCCTGATCCACGGACGCGGGATCGGTGTCCAGCGGGAACGGGTGCGCAGTACGCTCTCAAAGCACCCCTTGGTCGAGTCGTACTCCGACGCCACCGCCGATAGAGGTGGCTGGGGAGCCACCATCGCCTATTTGTCGCCGAGCGACAAATAGGCTGAATGATGAATTATGAATGCTGAATGATGAATTTCATCGCAACAACGCACCATCGCACCATCGCACTCGTCCTCCGGGTGCTCTGCGATGGTCATTCATCATTCATAACTCATAATTCATCATTGATTTACGGGTAGAGCCGGTTGATCATCCGCGGGTAGGGGATGGCTTCACGGAGGTGGGGCACGCCACAGATCCATGTGATGCATCGTTCGATCCCCATACCGTATCCCGAGTGCGGAAACGAGCCGTAGCGGCGGACATCGAGATACCACTCGAAGGCTTCGCGCGGCAGATCGTGTGCGGCAATCTGACGCTCGAGATGTTCGAGTGAGTCCGATCGCTCGGACCCGCCGATGATCTCGCCATAGCCCTCGGGGGCGAGGACGTCGACGGCGAGGGCGCGGGTCGGATCGGCCGGGTCGGGCTGCATGTAGAACGCTTTGATGGCGGCCGGGTAGCGGGTCACCATCAGCGGTTGATCGTACTGCTGGGTGAGCACGGTTTCGTCATCGGCGCCGAAGTCATCGCCGAACTCGAGATCCGATCCCAGCTCCTGAAGCTTGGCGACAGCATCACCGTAATCGAGCCTCGGATAGGGGCGGCGGGTCGATGGTTCGAGCTTCGACACATCGCGCTCGAGACGCTTGAGGTCTTCAGGGCAGCGATCGAGGACGCGGGAGACGATCTCGGAGAGGAACTCCTCGGCCAGATCGAGGAGGCCGTCGAATCGCAGCCAGGCGACCTCGGGCTCGACCATCCAGAACTCGGTGAGGTGGCGGCGGGTCTTGGACTTCTCTGCCCGGAAGGTGGGCCCGAAACAGTAGACCTTACCCAAGGCGGCACAGGCGGGTTCGAGATAGAGCTGTCCGGATTGCGAAAGAAAGGCCGGCTCGCCGAAATAGTCGGTCTCGAAGAGAGTCGAGGTGCCTTCGCACGCGGCCGGGGTCAGGATCGGCGAATCGATGGCCGTGAAGTTGCGGGTGTAGAAGAAGTCGCGGATGCTCTGTAGCACCTCGTTGCGGACCCTCATGATGGCGTGCTGGCGCTTGGACCGCAGCCACAGGTGGCGGTGGTTGAGCAGGAAGTCCGGACCGTGGTCCTTCTTGCCGATGGGGAACTCGGGCGAAATGTGAACCGGGTCCAACGCCGTGACCTTGAGCTCGTAGCCGCCGGGAGCTCGGTCGTCGGCGACCAGTTTGCCGGTGATGCGAACCGAAGATTCCCGGGTCAGCTCGACCGCTGTCTCCCAGACCGCCTCGTCGACCTCCGGGCGGAAGACGATGCACTGCAGATAGCCAAAGCCGTCCCGCAGGATGATGAAGCGCAGCTTGCCCTTCTTGCGCCAGTTGTAGACCCATCCCTGGATGGTGACTTCCTGGTCCACATACGAGGCAAGATCGGTAATGGTGATCACGGGCGTTGACATCGTTCCTCCCTGTCGGAGGCGAGATTGTACACCCACACCCCACTCGGTGCTCGACGATCGCTCGCTATCGCCATCGCTATCGCTATCGCGACTCGCGAGTCACGTCCGGGTTCGATTGGAATATCGCCGGCCTCGACACTGGTAATTCGGGAGCGGGTGCGAGGGTGGAACGCCCGCGTGGACAGCGCAGCGCAGATCACACCATCGCAGACGGAAATACCGCAGATAGCGCAGATCAGCGCAGATTACATCGCCCCATCTCATCGCAGCATCGCAGATTGCCCGCAGATGACGCAGATGGACGCAGATTGCATCGCAGCCATCACATGAGAGAGTGGGCGCCGCATGACGGGATGGGCGTTCGACTTCGTGGAGGCGGTTTCGTTGCTGGAAGAGGACTGAAGAGCGGGCGGGACGCCCGCTCCCACAACCGTTACATCGGGGGCGACGTCTCTCCCTACATGTCACCCTGAACACCGCCACGCCGCGAGGCGGCGCCCACCCGTGGAATGACAGGGGCATCAAGAAAAACATGTCACCCTGAGCGAGGGAGTCCGACGAGCGAGTCGAAGGGTCTCCACCGGGTTAGAAAGATGTGTCTCGCGAGCGACGCTCTTCTTGACCTGTGGAGACGTTGCCGCTGATCGCCTTCGATAGCGATTGCGATGGCGATGGCGAACGTTCATCGGACACGGACAAGGACACGGACACGGGGAAGCGATGCGCGCTAGAATGCTCTCTTGAGTCTCGTGGTGGAGGTTTTGTGGAAGTTCGGCCCAACAACGAGGAGTTTCTCGCCCTGGCTCGTGACCACGATGTGGTCCCGGTGGTGCGCGAGTTGACCTCCGACACGGTGACACCCTTCACCGTCTACTCACGGCTCGCCCGCGGCGGCCGCAACCCCTTCCTGCTTGAAAGCGTCGAAGGTGGTGAGCACGTCGCGCGCTACTCCTTCGCCGGGGTGGATCCCTTCCGGATCGTCGAGATCCGAGATGGTGGGGTGCTGGTCGATGGTGTTCCCATCGACGGACCACCCATCGATGTCCTGCGTCGGGTGACCGACCTCGGCCGGGTGGCGCCGGTGGACGATCTGCCGCCGTTCTGCGGCGGCGCCATGGGATATCTCGGTTATGACGCCGTTCGACTCGTCGAGGCGATCCCGGCGAGCGGCCGCGACGAGGGCGGTCTGCCTGACGCTTGGTTCGGACTATATGACTCGGTCGTCGCGCTGGACCGCGCCCGCCAGCGTCTCCAGTTGGTGGTCATGGCTCGGGTCGAGGGCGATCCCGAAGCTGCGTGGAACACCGCCCTGAAGCGAATCGGCCATCTTCACGATGCTTTGCTGACGGGTGGCGAGGGTCCTTTGCCCCACACCCTGCCGGTTCCCGAGGGCGACACCTGGTCGGGTTGGCAATCGACGCCCTCGGCCGACGACTATCTCGCGGCCGTGGCGACCGCGCGTGAATACATCCTCGCCGGCGATATCTTCCAGGTCGTTCTGTCGCGACGGTGGCGGCGGGTACCGCGCTGCACCGCGGCGGAGATCTATCGGATGCTCCGGGTGACCAACCCATCGCCACACATGTTCCTCTTCGACACGGGCAACGCTCGGATTCTCGGCTCGAGTCCGGAAATGCTGGTTCGAGTGGAGGGAAGCACTGTGAGCACGTGTCCCATCGCCGGCACCCGGCGTCGTGGTGCGGACCGGGTGGAGGATCTTCGCCTCGAGGCCGAACTCCTTGCGGATCCGAAGGAGCTTGCCGAGCACACCATGCTCGTCGATCTTGGGCGCAACGATATCGGTCGGGTGGCGGTTCCGGGCACCGTGCGGGTATCGCGCGAGACCGAGGTCGAACGCTACAGCCACGTGATGCACCTCGTCAGCGAGGTCCAAGGGGACCTGAGGCCCGAGTGCGACGGCTGGGACGCGCTCTTCGCCTGCTTCCCGGCGGGCACCCTCAGCGGGGCCCCAAAGGTGCGGGCCATGGAGATCATCGACGAACTCGAAGAGGTCCGGCGTGGTGTCTACGGCGGTGCGGTGGGCTATCGCAACGCCTCGGGTGATCTGGACTCGTGCATCGCGATCCGGACCATGGTCGAGCGTGGTGGCGTCGCCCATCTCCAGGCCGGGGCCGGGATCGTCTACGATTCGGTGCCAGAGTCGGAACTCGAGGAATGCCGGAACAAGGCCAAGGCTCTCGTCGAGGCCGTGGCGATGGCCGAAACCGCTTCACGCACGTAGTTCTTAGTTTTAAGTTTTAAGTTTTGAGTTGCATCGCAAATACGTAGGATGGCCAGGGAGCAAATTGCGATGAAAACTAATAACTAAAAACTGAGAACTGACGAAACTGATCTTGGAAACGCCAACCATCAAGAAACGTTTAGAGTAGAAAACGGCAGCAACATGATTTTGATGATCGACAACTACGACAGCTTCACCTACAACCTGGTGCAGGAGCTGGCTGAGATCTCGGGCGCCGAGATCGACGTCGTGCGCAACGACACCGGGACCGCCGAAGAGCTTCTCGCTTGCGACCCCAAAGCGATCGTCATCTCACCCGGTCCGGGGACTCCCGACGACGCCGGCGTCAGCAAGGATCTGATCAGGGCTGCCTCCGACACGCCCATGCTGGGAATCTGCCTCGGGATGCAATCACTGGCCGAAGTCCACGGTGGGTCCGTGGTCCGCGCGCCTGCGCCGGTCCACGGGAAGACCTCCGAGATCCACCACAACGGGACCGGGTTGATGGCCGGCCTGCCCGAGCCCTTCATCGCGACGCGGTACCACTCGTTGATCGTGGACCGCGAGACCGTTCCGGAAGAACTCGAGATCACCGCCTGGACCGACGATGGGTTGGTGATGGGTCTGGCCCACCGGGAGCACCCGCACCACGCGGTGCAGTTCCACCCTGAGTCGTACCTGAGCGTGAATGGGATGCAACTACTCGCGAACTTCCTGTCCCTTGCGGGTGTCAAGGTCAAGCCGGAGTGGCAATCATGAACCCCGGACAACCCCATTTGAAGAGGCGGACAGGGTGCCTGGCTTTTGCGAAATCGGGAAGTCGTGGTGTTCCCCAGTGTCTTGATACGTCGCGCACCTGCGAGACTTCCCAACTTCCTAATGCCTGGCACCTCCTCGAACGATCCGGAACGGTACGATGATCATCGACCCTAAGGAGACACTCGAGAGTCTTTTGAACGGCGACGATCTCGATGTGGTAACCATGGAAGCACTCATGGGCGCCATCATGGACGGTGAACTCGAGCACGCTCAGGTTGCCGGCATACTCGTGGCACTGCGCGCCAAGGGCGAGTCCGGGATCGAGGTTGCCGCCGCCGCGCGAGCAATGCGCGACCGCGCCCTGAGAGTCACGGCGCCTGCAGGCGCCATCGACACCTGCGGCACCGGTGGTGACGGCGCCGAGACCATCAACATCTCCACGGCCTCGGCCCTGGTCGCGGCGGCGGGTGGAGTGCCGGTCGCCAAACACGGCAACCGGTCAGTTTCGTCGAAATGCGGGTCGGCGGATGTCCTCGAGGCTATCGGTGTCCGTCTCGATCTCGATCGCGAAGCCATTGCGGAGCTCCTCGATGAGGTCGGGATCGGCTTTCTCTTCGCTCAGCAGCTGCACCCGGCCATGGCTGCGGTAGTACCGATCCGCAAGGCTCTCGGTGTCCGGACGATCTTCAATCTGCTCGGACCGCTCACCAACCCGGCCGGGGTCACCCGCCAGATTCTCGGCGTTTGGGGGCCGGATGTCCAGCCACTGGTTGCGGTGGCCCTCGCCGAACTGGGGGCTGAACACGCCATGGTCCTCCACTCCGAGGACGGCCTCGATGAGCTTTCGGTGATGGCGCCGACCACGGTGATCGAGGTACGGGATGGGATCGTTGCCGAAACATGGTCCTTGAATCCGGCCGATCTCGGCATCCGGGTCGACGATCCCGAATCCCTGCGTGGCGGAGATGTCTCCGAGAACGCTCGCCGGCTCTGCGCGATCCTCGAGGGGCGCGAGCACTCGGCGGCGTCCGAGGCCGTGGCGCTCAACGCCGCCGCGGCCCTCCTGGTCGGCGGCAAGGTTGACAGCCTAGCGTCGGGTCTCGAGATGGCGCGAGAACTGCTCGACTCGGGTACCGCGGGTCGGACCCTCGAAGCCCTGGCGCGCCGGTCGCGGGAGCTCGGAGATGCCTGAACCCACGGTGCTCGACCGGATTGTTGACGCGGTTCGCGCGCGTCTCGACGCGGTGCCCGAAGCGGGCGGTCTCGCCGAGCGGGCGGCGCGGTTGCGTGAGGCATCGCCGGTGCGCTCCCTCCGTGAGGCGTTGAGTGCGGATGGTCCGTCGATCATCGCCGAGTGCAAGAAGGCCTCGCCGTCGGCTGGGCTCCTTCGAGCCGACTTCGAGCCCGCTCGGCTGGCGGCGCACTATCAGGCGGCCGGGGCTTCGGCGATCTCGGTGGTGACCGAGCCGGATTTCTTCCAGGGCCGGCTGGAGTGGTTGTCGTCGGTACGCGAGGTCGTGGATCTGCCGGTGATGCGCAAGGACTTCATCATCGATGAGCGTCAACTGCGCGAAGCGGCGGCGCTGGGCGCCGATGCGGTGCTGCTGATCCAACGCATTCTCTCCACCGATCGCCTCGCAGAGCTTGTCGGCGCCGCACGCGAGCTTGGTCTGGAATCCCTGGTGGAGTTCTTCGTCGACGAGGATCCGGGTCCCACGGTGGCGTCGGGAACCGAGATTGTCGGCGTCAACGCGAGGGATCTCGCGACCTTTGTCACCCGATTGGATGTGGTCGAGGAGCTCGGGTCAAGTCTGCCGGAGGATCGCGTGCGGGTTGCCGAGAGCGGGATCAAGGGACCCGACGACATCCGCCGGCTCCAAGGCGCGGGCTACGATGCCTTTCTCATCGGCGAACACCTCGTGCGGGCTGACGACCCGGAGCGTACTCTCAATCGGCTGCGTGGTGGCGTCGGTAAGGGATAAGTCGTTTAGAATTATGAATTATGAATTATGAATTATGAATTCG
>Ga0164313_10002498_pt1 | contig 16439 bp, 10 predicted proteins | sample GuaBasSedimGuay4_FD_113735 | JGI IMG/M metagenome (GOLD analysis project Ga0164313, IMG submission 113735) | Subseafloor sediment microbial communities from Guaymas Basin, Gulf of California, Mexico - Guay4, Core 4569-4, 0-3 cm | ecosystem: Environmental > Aquatic > Marine > Hydrothermal vents...
AGCACCCCGTCGTCGGTCCGGCCGAAGTCGATGATGCTGACCGAGTTCGGGTGGTTCAGGCGGCTGGACGCGCGGGCCTCGGTGTAGAATCGCGCGACCGTCTGCTCGTCGCCGAGAAGATGCGGATGGATGACCTTCACGGCGACGGTGCGACCGAGGGCCGTTTGCTCGGCGAGGTACACCCGCCCCATGCCGCCGACGCCAATCAGCTCTTGGAGCGTATAGGAGCCCCCGACCGTTCGGCCGACGAGGGGATCCTGTTGGGCGCTCGAAGACGACATGGCCGACCCGCATCGAACGCAGAATCGGTCCCCGTCGTTGCAGGGAGCGCCGCAGTGGTGACAGACTACGGTCACGATGGGCGTAGGTTATCCCATGGTCGACCCCATCCAAAGGGATGATGTCAGCGAGCCCGGCGAACTCGTCCGAAGCACCCGAGGGGATGCCGGCCGGGCGTTGGTCCTCGGTCTCAACGCCTGGGCGCTGCTCACCATCTTGCCGTTCTTCGTCGGCGGCCCACGCGAGGTCACCGCCCTCCTCTGGGCACTCATCCCGCTGCCTTTCCTCGCGGTAGGCGCAGCCCTTGTACCGTGGCATCGACAAATCGCAGCCTGGCTGCTCCTAGGGGCCTTCCCCACCTCGGTCGCGGGGGTCGTCGCCGCCATGGAAAACCTGACGCAGCACTCCCCCCACGGGACCGTGGGTCTGTCCATCGGTGCCCTCGGCCTCGTGGCCTTCGGCGCCGCCGCCGCCCACGCGGTGACCCGCCCGGTCCGCGTGCGAACGGCGACCTGGCGCCCCCTCGGGACCGTCTCACCGCTCGAAGAACCGAAGGTGCGACGGTGGGGCCGACGCCTCCTCGTCGGCGTCACCGGAGCCGGCGCCCTAGCCTTGGCCCTGATCGCTCCGAAGGCGGGGGACACGGCGTTCTTCGTCGCCGCCTGGGGAGACGCTGCCGACGAAGCCGCCACCCTGAGCGCCGTGGTCGGGGGCGCCCTCGGAGCATCGCTCCTGGCGCTCATCGTCGGGCCGGGCCTCAGAGCGAGCCGCCGGCGAGGGGTGACTCGAAGGCGCTCCCGGCGGCGCGTCGCAACCCTCCTCGGCCTCGCGGTACTCGCCCTCGCCCTCTACGTCTTCTACGCCCTCGAGCGCTGAGTCGAGCCCGAGCTGGGACCAGATCAGCGAGCGCCCTCATCGAAGCGCCGCATGCCCTCGAGGAGCAACCCCTCACTCGACTTGTCGATGACCCGCTGGCCGGCCTTGATGGAGGGGTCTAGGGTGAAGTCCCCCTCGACGAGGAGCAGCATCGCGTAGAAGGCGTCCTCGCCGCGGAGTTGACCATAGACCGCGTCCCAGATCATGCCCTCGTTGAAGAGGATACGCCCCTCTTGGGTGTCCGTGGTGATCGTGAGCTGGCCACTCTTGCGGCCGTTGGAGAGGATCTGAACGACGTCCGGTAGGCCCATCTCGCTGAGCGAGCCGCTCACTCCCCGGCCGGGGCCGCGGGATCTCTGACCGGCGGCCAAGACCTGCCGGGTCTTGGCGGCGACCACATCCCCCGACGCTGGCTTGACCAGGTAGTCGGCGGCGCCGATCTCGAACCCTCGGTTGACCGCGTCACGGTCACCCCGGCGCGTCACGAAGAGGAAGGGAACGTTCGATCCCGCTCCCCCTTGACGGAGCCTGAGGAGCAGCTCGAAACCGTCGATCGGCTGAAGCTCGACCTCGCCGACCACGGCGTCGATGCCCCCCTTCTGGACCCGCTCGTAGGCGTCGATCGCGCTGCGGGTGATCTCGACGGCGAAGCCGTGTTCCACGAAACGCAGCTCGAGGACCGCCGTCTCCTCCGGGTCCGGGTCGACGATCAGGACCGTCGGCCGATCGCTCAGGAGTTTGTTCTTGAGGTCCTCGCCGAGGACGACGCGCTTCAAGAGGTCGATGAGGTTTCCGTCGAAAAACTGGTCGCGGTACTTCTCCAGAGCCTCGACCGCTTCCTTCGGCTCGAGGATCTTGCGGTACGGGTTCTTGGCGTGAGCGGTGAGGTCGCAGTAGGTCTCGACGATCGCGAGGATGCGGGCCGCCATGGGCACATCCTTGCCGCTCAACTTGTCGGGAAACCCCTTGCCGTCAGGGCGCTCGTAGAGGTGAGTGAGGGCCGCGATCGTCGTCTTCGAGAGTTGAACCGACTCGAAGAAGCGCAGGGGCGTCTGGTAGGTCTTCTGGGCCTGAATACGATGGCCTTCGTACTGGGCGACGTTCAGCGGCGTCAGGTGATAGCTGGCCCCCTTGCCGATGTCGTGGATCTGAGCGGCCACCGCAATACCAAAGCACTCGTCCTCGGGAAGCCCCATGCGCTCGGAGATCTGCTGAGCGAGGCGCGCCACCTGTGCCGAATGACCGCGGAGCTCGGCACGGCTCTGCTCGAGGAGCGCGACGAGCACATTGAGCGTGTCGAGGTAGCTGGGATAGGAGACGCTGGCCACCGGTGCGGCGGCGGGGGCCGGCTCTGGGGCCAGGGGGGCCGGGGCGGGCGAGGCGGTGCCGCCGGGGATCCCGGGGACATCGGGCGCCTCGATGGTCAACGGCGACTTCTTGGGCCGGGGAGCTGGCGCCGCCTCGCGGGGTTTGACCGGGGTGAGGTCGGGGACGGAGATCCCGTAGTTGGCGGCGGGGCTCGGCCGGCGCCGACGCGTGCTGCGGATCCCCGGGTCGGCGCTCGAGGAAAGCGCCGTCATCGGATCACCGGCCCCACCGAACTCGGCGGCCGAGTAGTTGTTCCCGAGGGACAGGCTCCGGCCCATCGCCGGGAAGCGCGCCGCGAGCTCGACGAAGGCCCCACGGTTGCCGTCGTAGTGCTTCTGGATGAGCGCGCGGATCGTCGCCGGCCGCGCAACGTACACGGCGACGTTGCGCACCTTGCTCACCATCTGCACCTGCTTGACGATGTCGTACTCCCCGGGCGCCGCGGCGACGACGGAGATTGCGTTCTTCCCTTCGTCATAGAGGATGGGAAATACGAGCATCGTATCGGCGAGCTTGCGGGGGATGAGCCGGAGCAGGCTGCGCGCGACGGAGACCTTCGCGAGCTTGGGCGTCGTGACGAACCGAGTCTGATAGATGTTGGCGAGGTACTTGAGCAGGTCGCCTTCGGTGATCGCCCCGACCTCGATAATCGCGTCCTCGCAGCGCGCCTCGATCTGCTGCGCATGCTGGATCGCCCGCTCCTCCTGCATGACGTCGATCAGGTTCTCGGCGACGAGACGCTTCAGGAGTTGCGCCCCAGGGGGCGGCCGATTTGCAGGGGGGTGCGCTGCCACGTCGGCATTTTAGACAGATCGCGCCTCGATAGTCAGCGTCATTGCCAGCGTCATTGCCAGGAGGGCTCCCCGGCGCCTAAATTGCCGACTCGATGACGACGAGATTCCTGGCTCTGACGGTCTGCCTGCTCAGCTGCGCCCTCGCCTGCGGTGGCGGGGGCTACGAGGCGGGGGTCTACGAAGACTCCGAAGCCCGGTACCGAATGGACGACCCCGGGGCTGGCTGGAGCCAGGTCGACGTCGCCGGCGAGAACGACATGGCGTTTTCGAACGGCGACCTCGCCGCCGTGATCCAGGTCAACGCCACCTGCGAGCCCCGGACCGATGCCCCCCTGTCGGCTCTCCGCAACCACCTGCTCATCGGCTGGACCGAACGCGAGGTCGAGTCCGAAGAGGTGGTCCCGATGGACGACCGGGAAGCCCTCATCACCCACCTCGTCGCCAAGCTCGACGGCGTCCCCCGGGAGCTCGTGCTCACCGTGCTCAAGAAGGACGGATGCATCTACGATTTCGCCCTCATCGCCCCCCCCGACGATCGCTTCACCCAGGCCCGCGCGGTCTACGACCGGCTGCTGGGCACGTTTTCGACGGGGGACTGAGTCGCAGCGTGGCGGGGCGCAGCTAGCCGGCTAAAGAAACTTCACGCCCTGGGCCAGGGGTAGCTCCCCGCCCCAGTTCACGGTGCAGGTCTGGCGACGCATGTAGGCCTTCCAGGCGTCGGACCCGGACTCGCGACCGCCGCCGGTTTCCTTCTCGCCACCGAAGGCCCCGCCTATCTCGGCGCCGCTGGTGCCGATGTTGACGTTGGCGATGCCGCAGTCGGAACCGATGGCCGAGAGGAAGCGCTCGGCGGCGCGCATCGACTCGGTGAAGATGGCGCTCGAGAGCCCCTGGGAGACGGCGTTCTGGCAGGCGATGGCCTCGTCGAGGCTCGCGACTTCGAAGAGGTAGAGGATCGGGGCGAAGGTCTCCTCCCAAGCGATCGGAAAGTCGTCCTGCCACGGGGCTTTGATGAGCGTGGGCGCGACGAAGTAGCCCGTCCCGTCGCGCACAGCCCCCCCCGAGAGCACCTCCCCGCCCTGGGCCTTCGCCGCTTCGATGGCCGCCTCGTAAGCACGGACGGCGTCCTCGCTCGAGAGGGGGCCCATCAACGTGCCGTCGGCGAGGGGATCACCGATGGGCACGGACTCGTACGCCCGGACAAGCCTTTCCCGGAGCTCGGGAGCGATGCCCCGCTGAGCGAAGATGCGCCGGGTGCTGGTGCACCGTTGGCCCGCGGTGCCGACGGCACCAAAGGTGATGGCGCGGACCGCGAGGTCGAGGTCCGCATCGTCGAGGACGATGATCGCGTTGTTTCCCCCGAGCTCGAGGAGGCTGCGCCCGAGGCGCCCCGCGACCCGGGCGGCGACCTCCTTGCCTACCGGGATGGACCCCGTGAAAGACACCAACGGCAGCTTCGGGTCGTCCGTGATGAAGGCGCCGACGTCAGCGCCGCCGAGGACGAGCTGGAAGATCCCGACGGCGCCGTGTTTGTCCTCGACCTCGCGACAGATGGCGTGCACGGCGAGGCTCGTCAGGGGAGTCGTCGGCGACGGCTTCCAGATGCACGCATCGCCGCACACCGCCGCGAGGGCCGCGTTCCAGGCCCAGACGGCGACGGGGAAGTTGAAGGCGGTGATGATCCCGATGGGCCCGAGAGGATGCCACTGCTCCATCATGCGATGGCGCGGACGCTCGGACGCGATGGTGAGGCCGTAGAGCTGACGGCTGAGGCCCACGGCGAAATCGCAGATGTCGATCATCTCCTGGACCTCGCCGTGGCCCTCGCTGCGGATCTTGCCCATCTCGAGGGAGACCAGGTCGCCGAGGGGCTCTTTGAACTCCCGAAGCTTCACACCGAGGTCCCGGATGAGCTCGCCCCGCTGCGGCGCTGGGCGCATGCGAAAGCGCTCCCAGGCGTCCGCAGCGTCATCGACAGCCCGGCGATACTCGGCCTCGGTGTGGGTCGCCACCGAGGCGAGGACCTCACCGGTCGTCGGGTCGAGAGTCGAGACCGGGGCCCCGGTCGCCCCGAGCCACGGCGGGTCGACCCGGCCGTCTGCGTCCACCTCGATGCCAAATCGACCGAGGAGCGCGGATGCCCGCTCAGACCTTTTCGCTTGCGTCATGGGGGCGGAGTATAGGGATTCGGGTGAACACCTTCGACCCACAGCGGTCCGCCGATGATGCATTTATCGCGGCGGTGCGCGCATTGCCGGCCGCCGCCGCCGAAACCGCCCCGGCTTCGGCGACCTCCCTGCTCGGTGGCGCCGGGACCCTGACCGTCGGGGAGGCCCGGAAGCTCTTCGAGGCCCAGGTGACGAGCCGGCACCTCGACTTCGCCGCCCGCAGCCTCCGGGCCGAGGGAGTGGGGTACTACACCATCGGCTCCGCCGGCCACGAGGGCAACGCGGCGGTGGCCGCCGCCCTTCGTCCTACCGACCCCGCGCTGCTGCACTATCGCTCGGGGGCCTTCTTCGTCGCCCGGGCGCAGCAACACGGCGGGGTCGACGCTGTCCGCGACGTGCTCCTCGGGGTGGTCGCGGCGCGCGACGAACCGATGGCCGGCGGGCGCCACAAGGTCTTCGGCAGCCGGCCCCTCAACATTGTGCCCCAGACCTCCACCATCGCGTCCCACTTGCCCCGGGCCCTGGGCCTCGCCCTCGCCCTCGAACGGCGGCGCCGCGTCCCGGTCGGCCCGGACGCGGCCCCCTACCCGGATGACGCCATCGTCGTCTGCACCTTCGGGGATGCATCCGCCAACCACTCGACGGCAGCGGGGACGGTCAACGCGGCTCTGCACACCTCACACCAGGGCCTGCCCGTGCCCTTGCTCTTCGTCTGCGAAGACAACGGCCTCGGCATCAGCGTGCCCACCCCGGCGGGGTGGATAGCGAAGGCCTTCGGTGAGCGCCCTGGTCTGCACTACGTGGCGGCCGACGGCTGTGACCTGCGTGACGCGTACGAAACCGCGACCGAGGCCGTGCACTACGTACGCACTCGCCGGCGCCCCGCATTCATCCACCTGTCGACGGTCCGACTCCTGGGTCATGCAGGCTCGGACATCGAACTCGCCTATCGGAGCGCGCGGCAGATCCGCGAAACCGAAGCACGCGACCCTTTGATTCAGAGCGCACGCCTGCTCATCGAAGGACGCGCCATGACCCGCGACGAGGTCCTCCGGGCCTACGAGAGAATCCGCCGCCAGGTCGACGATACCGCCCACGATGTCGCGACGAGGCGAGGCCTCGGGAGCGCCGCCGAGGTGATGGCGCCGATCACCCCCGGTGACCCGGCTGAGTGGTCCGTCGACGCAGCGGCATTGGCCCCCGCCCAGCAGCGGACGGCTTTGCTCGGCGAAACACTCCCCGAAGACCGGGGCCCCCTCACCCTCGCCGAGTCCCTCAACGCCGCCCTCGGCGACCTCCTCGCTCGGTACCCCGAGTTGCTGATCTTCGGTGAAGATGTCGGCAAGAAGGGCGGCGTCTACGGCGTGACCCGCGGGCTCCAGAAGAAAGCCGGGGTCGCCCGGGTCTTCGACAGCCTCCTCGACGAGCAGAGCATCCTCGGCGTGGCCCTCGGCGCCGGCCTCGCGGGCTACCTGCCCGTGCCCGAGATTCAGTACCTCGCGTACCTGCACAACGCGATCGATCAATTGCGCGGTGAAGCCTCGTCGCTCTCGTTCTTTTCCGAGGGCGCCTACCAAAACCCGTTGGTCCTCCGGATAGCTGGGTACGCCTACCAGAAGGGCTTCGGGGGCCACTTTCACAACGACAACGCCGTCGCTTCACTCCGAGACATTCCGGGGCTCATCATCGCGTCCCCCGCCCTCCCCGACGACGCCGCAGCGATGCTACGCACCTCGGTCGCCGCCGCGAAGACCGGCGCCGTCGTCGTCTTCCTCGAACCCATCGCCCTCTATCACACCCGCGATCTTCATGAAGCCGGTGACCGGGGCTGGCTCGCGGCCTACGACCCACGCAGTTCCGCGCCCGTGGGCCGGGCCCGCGTGCACGGCGAAGGCCACGACGTACTGCTCGTGAGCTTCGCCAACGGACTGCGCATGAGCCTGCGGGCTGCCCGACGTCTCGAAAAAGAGGGCATCACCACCCGTGTCCTGGACCTCCGTTGGCTGGCCCCGCTACCCATGGACGACATCGTCCGAGAGGCCCGGGCCATCGGCCGGGTCCTCGTCGTCGATGAAACCCGGAAAAGCGGCGGCATCGCCGAAGCCGTCATCACCGGCCTCGTCGACGCCGGCTACGACGGAGCGATGGCCCGGGTCACCAGCCTCGACAGCTTCATCCCCCTCGGCCCTGCAGCAGACCACGTGCTCTTGAACGAAGATCAGGTCCTGGTCGCAGCCCGGGAGTTGGTCCAGCGAGGGTGAGACCGGACCGGGGGATCGCTTCTCCGTGGTTTCCCGACCGAGAAGCCCTCGCCCCCATCGACAGCGCCCCACCCCGGCATTACCTTCCGCCGACTATGACTCTCAAGGCAACCATCCTCGACGATCTCAAGAAGGCCATGCTCGCGAAAGACGTACTGACCCGCGATACCCTGCGCATGGTCAAGGCCGAGCTCATGAACCTCGAGATCGCCGAGAACCGGGACGCCACCGACGAAGACGTGCTCACGGTCCTCGCCCGGGCGGTCAAGACGCGCACCGACTCCATCGCCCAATACGAAGAGGGCGGCCGGCCCGACGCCGCCGAGGCCGAGCGCCAGGAGATCACCGTCGTCGAGCGCTACCTGCCGAAGAAGCTCGACGAAGCCGCGCTCCGCGCTGCCGTCGAAGGCCTGATCTCCGAGCTTGGCCTCAGCGGCAAAAAGGACATGGGCCGCGTGATGAAAGAGCTCAAGTCCCGCCACGGCGCCGCCATCGACGGCCGCACCGCGAGCAAGCTCGCCGGCGAACTGCTGGGCTGACCGCCGGGCTGCCTAACTTAGCCCTGCGCAGAGGGTCGTCAGCGCCGTCTCGTTGTTGTCTTCGAGGCACTCGTTGAAGGCGCCGGGGCCGTCGACTTCGGCGACGATCTCGATGGTCACGTCTTGGGCGTCGGCGGGGACCGGGTCCCAGCTCACCTCGACGACTTCGCTCGCGCCGGGGAGCAGCACGGCGGTGGTGGCGGTCGTGCCGATGGCCCGCTCGGTGCCGTCGGCGAGGCGTTGGTAAAAGCGCACCTCGGCGCCGGGGGCCACGCCGACGGCACCGCGGTTGGTGACCACGGCCCGGAGGGTCATCGCCGACGGGCACCGGACTAGGTTCGCAGCGAGGTCGCTCACCACGAGGTCCGGTGCGCCGTTCGCCACCTCGAGCTCGGCGTTGACCCGGTAGCTGTTGAGGGGTGCGGCGGCCGGGAAGCCGTGGCTCGCGTGTTCGTTCCGCGGAATACGCCCGTGCACGTTCTCGGCGCCATCGCAGACCGAGTCGCGGCCGTCACAGACGTTGGTGACGTGGTAGCCATGCTGGTTCCAGATCGCCCGGGTGGGCACCCAGTTGTCGAGGCGGTCACGGTAGACGCGTACCCCGGTGGTCGTCTCGTAACCGGGGTACGTATCGACGCAGGCCTGGGCGTAGGGCCGGCAAGCGCTGGTGGTTCCGAGCAGGTCGTTGCTCACGACGACGAACTCGGCCTTGCCGTCTCCGTTGAGGTCCGCGACGACGGGATACTCGGTCGCGGTGCACGACGTATTCGGCACCTCGAAGCGCACCGAACTGCCGCCCGCCCCGTCGCCGGCCCCGTCGTAGACCCGGGCGTAGCACTCGTCCCCGTAGAGCACCTCGGCTTGCCCGTCGCCGTCGAAGTCGAAGACGCTCGAGCCGGTGAAGTTCGATGAGAAGTCGCGGGACGCGGCGCGCCAGAGCAGGCTGATGGTGTAGTCCGGGGCCGGACCGATGTCGTAAACGCTGAGGGAGTCGCTTCCGGCTACGGCGACCTCCGGGCGACCGTCGCCGTCGAGGTCCGCGACCGTGGGCGGTCCGCCGCGGCCGGGGAAGCTCACCTCGCTGGTGGTGAATCGATTGCCGTCGCGGTCGAAGATTCGCAGGGTGCCGTTGCTCACCACCACCACCTCGGGTGCGCCATCGAGGTCGACGTCGGTGACCGCGGGCCAGCCATCCGCAAAGGCACGGGCCGCGACGCCAGCGGCCCAGAAGTCGGTCCCGTCAGCCCGATAGGCCATGTTGCCGCCGATGAGTTCGAGGTCTCCATCGCCGTCGAGGTCGTGGGCAACGGTGATGGGTCCGAAGTTGCCGTTGCCCGTCGCCCCCGGGCGCTCCCAGAGCAAGCGGCCGTCGGCGTCGAAGACCGTGAAACCGGCGTAGACCTCCGCGCGCCCGTCGTTGTCGAGGTCGGCGATGCCGGGCGCGCCCACCATCATGAACACGTCCACCGGGTCACCGGCGGCGTCGGTGCCGAACGTCGGGATGCGCGTGCCGTCCGCCTGGTAGCCGTAGATTCCGCGGGCATTGTCGACGCCTCGGGCCGCGGCGACGACGATGGTGAGATCACCGTCCCCGTTTAGGTCTGCGACCGCTGGGGACACCCCGGGGGTGTGCCGCACGTCGTCGGGACTCGTACACCAAAGCTCCCGGGGCCCGCCTTCGCAGTCCCCGGCACCTGAAAGCGCACAGATGATTCCCCCAACGCCGGGGCCCCCGGGCACGAAGTCGGTCACGGGCACGATGACGTCACTCGCCCCATCACCGTCGAGGTCGATGATCGCCGGGCTCGCGAGGACGAGGTCGAAGGCCGGGTATTCGCTCGACCCCTCCCACTTCCAGGCGAGGACCGGCTCGAAGGTGCCCGAGGACTCGACGGTGCACGACGTGTCGCTCGGGATTGGCAGGCAGCGCAGCAGGCTCGGGTCGCACTGCTGCCCCGCGGGGCAGCGGCGATTCACGCAGGTAAGCCCGCCGGTCGGCGAGCAGTCCGCACCGGGGGCCACGCAAGCGCCGAGGTAGCAGACGTTGCCGGAGTCACAGCACGCACCGGCGCAGCGCGCCTCGGCGCCGCAGTCGATGTCGCAGAGCCCGCCCTCGCAGACGAACCCCGTCGGGCACGGACGGGTATCGCCGCATCGGTCGCCGACCGGCGAGCCGGCGTCCGCCGGACCCGTATCGACGGATGAATCACCGACCGCGCTGTCGGGCCGCGCGACGCACATGCCATCGATGCACTGTTCGGACGCGGCACAGTCCGCCGTCGAGGCGCAGGTGTCTCCGCCTCCGCCCCCGCCGTCGTCACCGCAACCCGAGGCGAGTCCCGAAAAACCGAAGAACACCGAGAAGAGAAGGATGCGTGCCATGAGCGAGGGTCCCACCGGGGCGGCGAGAGGGTCAATCGGGCAGAACTACGACGCGGGTTTACGACCCGCTGACGTCGTGGCCGACGCAGTCGCTCAGGGCCGCGAGGAACACGGGCCACTCGGAAGGCGACTCGAGTTGGTAGGCGTGCACCGAGCAGCCCGCAGCGGGAAAGCGCAGGAGACCTGCGGTGAGCATGGGGCGCAGATGGATGCGCGGCGTGACCGTGACCTTGCCCTCGCGATCCGTCACGGAGAGGCCGAGGGCGTTCACCCGGAGGGAACGCGGCAAGCGCAGGCGGAGCTCTCTGCGGGCGACCCAGGAAGCGACCCCGAGGATCCCCACCACCAGGGCCGCGACGGGAACGAGGCCACGCATGACGAGCGGAACCGCCAGGACGACGCCGATGATGCCGGGCAAGGCCCAGGCGAAGGAGGGGCGCCGCAGACGAATCTCGACGGCCGGGATGGAACCCGGCCGGACCTCCCGCCGAGGACCCTCGGCATCGCCCACCGCCATCCCGGTGATCTGATGCAGGCGGTCCTGGAGCACGCGGAGGTCTTGGCGCCGATGCGTCGAGAGGGTGAGTGTGACCCGCCCGGCCTCGTCGAAGATCAACCTTCCCCGGCGTCGATCGAGGACCAAGCGAAGCTTGGTGAATGGCACCCGCTCGGTGCGGCCTTCGCTGCGCACCACCACGGCGCCGCCGCCCACCGATACCCGAGAGCCGCGGCGGTCCCGCGGGAAGGTCAGCAGAACGGGAACCGCTGGCGCCGCGAAGAGTAGGAGGCCAAAGGCCACGAGGAGGGCGACCCACCCGCCAACGCTTCGAGCGACGACGTAGGAAGCGAGAAGACCGAGCACCACGGTGGTCCCCGCGGCGACGACCCGAACCCAGTACTCGACCGACGGGCGCAGGACGATCTCGAGAGAGGGTCCAGCGTTGGGGCGGATTCGGTAGGGAGAGATCATCGGGGCGTTCGATCGCCAGTTGCTAGTTGCCCTCGCCATAGACGGTCGTCTTGCGAGGGTCGTGCCGACCGCTTCTCCCAACACTTAACCAGCCAGGCCGCTTCCGCCGACGAAAAAACGTGCACCGCGACCCGGGTGCGGTGCATCGGTGGCGATTCCTGGGCGATTCTTGGGCGATTCCTGCGTCGCCCGCTCCGCGCGGGCCCTACTCAGGGAACCGGCGCCGGCGCGACCACCACCCGCACGTGGTTCGACTGCACCCAGGGGCGCTCGTGGATCAACATGTCGCCGCGGCCATCGAGGAAGGGCCGGGTGTGCTCCGGCACGATGAAGACCTCGGCCCGATAGCTGCCCGCTTCGGTGGCGACGTATTCGAGGGTGGCGCCATCGCCAGCAGCCACTTCGACGGCCCCGGCCGGTGCCGAGCGCAGGATGCGCATGCGGATCGACGGTGCCGGGTCCTGGGGGTGGTCCGCCGGGAGCGACGGCCGAGTCACCCGGAGCGTCGCCCCGACCGGAGCGTCGTCGCCCATCTCGAAGGTCGCCGCATCGAGAGCCGCGTGGAAGTCGAAGCCGACGGGGCTCCCGAAGGCTTCATAGGCCACATAGAGGCGCCCACGCTCGAGAGCGTCGTGGATCGAGTCCGGCGTGAGGTCCCCGTCGATGAGCAAATGATTACTGAACCAGCGCATCATCCGGCGGTAGCTATCGACGCGCTCACCGTCGTTCATAATCTGCGAAAAGGCGTTCTGATGGGCGTCGGTCCCGGCGACGCCCACGATGTCCTGGCCGTCGGCGATCAGGCCATCCCAGCGGAGGCCGTAGGCGTCGCTGACCTCGAAGAACGAGAGGAAGAGCAGGTCTGGGGCGAGGCTCCGGCGCCGGTCGAGGAAGATCAGGGTCTCGGCGATGTAGTCCGCGCCGTTCAGGCCGAGCAGGTTTTCCCGGGTGCGCGGGTCGAGGCTCGCGTGGAGGTTGAAGATCTCGATGCCGTCGAGGCCCATCGCCCCGAGCTCGGCGACTGAATCCTCTTCCGGGTGATTCTTGAGCACCAGGGCCCCGGCCTCGCGGAAGGCGTCCGAGGCTTCCGCCCCGACCGCGTCATAGGCCTCGTTCAGGGCGTCGGCGTCGGCGCCGACCAGCACGTGGCGGCGCAACCCGACGGGCATGAGCTCGTTCTCCGAGCCGAGGGTGAGCATCACCTGGTGACCATCGCCCGGGCAGGTGATGAGGCTGGCGATGACGGCGCCGCTCTCATCGCGGATCAATTCATCGCCGGGCTGGGCCGAGAGCAGCTCTTCGAAGGGCAGCTCGTTGACGTAGGGCGCGTGGTCCGTGAGCATCGCGACGTCGATGTGAGCCGCGCAAAGCCCATACCGAAACTGCTCCAAGCACTCCGCAGAGGCAACACCTGTCGCCTCTTCGAGGGTGTCCTGGCCGTCGCAGGCGTCGTGGGACAGGGGGGAATGTAGGTGAATGATGGATCGGGCGACGGTGTAACCCCGTCGGTCCGTGCCGAGGTCCGCGCTCGCGGGCAGCTCGTGGGGGTAGAGCGGGCCCGTATCGCGAGCGGCGCCGTCGTAGGCGCTGTCGACCGCACCGGAGTCGACGATGCCCGAATCACTCGACCCGGAATCCGCCGTGCCGCCATCGTCGCCGCATCCCAGCGGCAGCGTCAGGACCAAGAGCGATAGAACCAAGAATGCCGAACTCCTCATGGCGGGACCGTAGCCCGTCGACGTCGTAAACGCCCGTCGGCGGGTGCGGACCGCCCAGCTTGGCGCGGGCCCCTGACATCAATGTCACGATCGCGACAGGCCTGTCTCCATTCGAGGGGCGATCCCTTGTGGTTCAGAAATTGCTTCTTAGTTTGAAACCCAGGTGAGCCCGCACGCCCGCACGTCGAACTACATCCTCTTCTCCGATGTCCATCTCGGAGCGGATCTGGTTCAGCACGTGCGCCCGTGGACGCGGAAGCGGCTTCGGAAGATCGCCGAAGTAGACCGAGATCTCTCGGCGATGCTCGACCACTACCGCGAAAATGCGGACCCGGACCGCCCCTGGCGCCTCATCATCGCCGGAGACCTGGTCGATTTCATCGGCATGAGCATCGCGCCTCCAGATGCCGAGGACGGCGCCACATCGGCGGCAAACCTGCTGCTCACGGCCGAAGAGCGCGAACACGGCCTGGGCAGCACCGCGGAGCACGCCGTGCTCAAGATGCGCGCCGTCGCCCGCCGTCACTCGGGGGTCTTCGACCGCCTCGCGGCCTTCGTCGCCGATGGCCACTCGGTCGCCCTGGTGCGCGGCAACCACGACGTCGAATTCCACTGGGAAGCCGCCCGGGACGCCCTCGTCGAGGCGATCACCGACCGGGCCCCGGACGGGACCGACCGGGCCGTTCTGGCCAAGCGAATCACCGTTTACCCATGGTTTTACTATGAGGAGGGGCTCCTCTACGTCGAACACGGCCACCAGTTCGACGCGATGTGTAGCTATCACCACGTCTTGAACCCGGTCTCCCCCTTGGACCCGAAGCGCATCTCCTGGTCCTTCGCCGACCTCCTCCTCCGCTACGTCGTGCGGCCGACGCCGGGGCTGCACTCCCACGGCCATGAGGACATGGGCTTCGTCGATTACCTCCGCGTGGCCTGGTCCTTCGGCCCCGGCGGCGCCGTGGGCCTCGCCGTGCGCTACCTAACCGCGACGGGCCGGGCCCTCCGGCGCTGGCGCGCCCACCTCGGGGTGACAGCCCAGGCCCTCCGGGCCGAGCACGAGCGCCGCATGGAGGCCCTCGCCAGTCGACACCACGTGGGCATCGGCGTCGTCCGCTCTCTCGCGGCCCTCTGGCCTACCCCGGTGACCCGCGGGGGGTTCGCCGTCCTGCGCAGCATGTTCCTGGACCGAATCGCCTTCATCCTCCTGGCGGGGCTGCTCTCGATTCTCGCACTGATCTTCCTCCCGCTGCTCTGGGGTGCCGGGACGACCGTCGCACTCTTCTTGGCGCTCCTCGCCGTGACCCAGGTCACCGAGCGCTTCCGCGGCCCAGACCTCGACCCCGCCGAGACCATGCGCGCCGCAGCCCGGCACATCGCCAACATCCTGCCCACCCGCTACGTCGTGATGGGCCATACGCACCAGCCGAAGATGATCGACGTGGGCAACGACGCGACCTACGTGAACCTCGGCAACTGGGGCAGCGACGAGCTCGACGACAAGCTCGGCGCCAGCCGAACGCACCTGGTCCTCCGGTGGCTCGATGGAGAGCTCGAGACCGAATTCCTACGCTGGGTCCCCGGCCTGGGCCCGGAGCTGGTCGCGGTCGAGCTCGAATCCCCGGACGGGACGCTGGTCGCCCCAACCTTCCTCGACGCGGCCCCGAACGGCTGAGAGCGGATGATGGCTGGCTAGTTCGGCCAGACGCCGATGTAGATGACGCCTTCGGCGTTCGTGACGTCGCAGTCGCTCATCACCGGAGGATCCGAGCGGAACGTGAGCACGCACGCCGCGGGGTCGGTCGAAATACGGATGCGACCGAGGCCACCGGCGCCGCCGCGGCCTCCACCGCTGCCCCCGGTCCCCCCCGAAGCATCGACCTCGCCGCTGAGGGTCATCGTCGGAGCCGCGAGGAAGATCGCGCCGCCGGAACCGCCTCCTCCGCCGCCGGTCGAACCTTGAGCAATCCCGCCGTCGCCACCCATCGCGAGAATCTGACCGGTCAACCCGAGGTTCATCGACGTGAGCGAGGTGAGCCGAATGGCTCCTCCTCCCCCGCCGCCGCCGCTGGACCGGCCTACGCCACCATAACTACCGCTGCCCCCGCCGCCGCCGGACCCGGTAGTGAAAGTGGTCGCAATGGCGAGGTCGAGGATGGCGGCCATACCGATCGACCCCCCGCCGCCGCCGTCGTAATCGCAGCAGCCGAAGGCGCTGCCGTTGGTGCCGCTGTAGGGGGGAAATCCGGGTTCGCCGCCCGCGCGGGAGAGCAAACCGCCAGTGCCACCGGAGCCACTGCCACCTGCCCCGAAGCTGTCGCCGCCCCCGGCGCCGCCGGCCTGACCGCCGCCGCCGCCGCCGTCGCCGCCCCCGGCCCCTTCACCGCCACCGAGAGATCCGCCTTCACCGCAGGTGCCGACCCCCGGCAGACCGGGGGAGCCGAGGCCGCCCCGCCCCCCGCCCCAACAGCCTGCTGGATCACCAACACGGCCAGCGATCGTCGTTCCGGTCGCCCCCCCTTCTCCGGCGCCGAGGCCACCGCCCAGGCCGCCAGCGCCGCCAGCGCCGCCGCTGACGTCGATGGTCCCGTCGATGACGATCGCCCCCTGGGCATAGAGCTGGAGCACCCCCGTCGAGTCGGTCGTGATGACCACTCCAGCGGGCACGTTGATGGTCGTATATTCGTAAACACCAGCCGGGAGGACCATGCTCGCGGTCGGCTCGAAGGCCCCGTCCGTGCCGTCACTGCCAAAGTCGTACGCGATGCAGTCGGAGTCGACGCAGAGCGGCAAGGACCCCGGACAGACCGAGCCGCAACGGCCGCAGTTGTCAGCGTCCGTCGCCACATCTGCCTCGCAGCCGTTGACCGCGTCGCCGTCACAGTCGCCGAAACCAACGTCACAGGCGATGGTGCAGGCACCCGCCACGCACGCCGGGCTGCCGTTGTCCGCGGTGTCGCAACGCACCCCGCAGCCGCCGCAGTTCCGCGGGTCGTCACCGACCGAAAGCTCGCAGCCGTTCGTCGGGCTGCCGTCGCAGTCCATGAAGCCCGTCGGGCAATCCCCGGAGTCCGTCGCCGCGTCCAT
>Ga0164313_10002499_pt1 | contig 16438 bp, 15 predicted proteins | sample GuaBasSedimGuay4_FD_113735 | JGI IMG/M metagenome (GOLD analysis project Ga0164313, IMG submission 113735) | Subseafloor sediment microbial communities from Guaymas Basin, Gulf of California, Mexico - Guay4, Core 4569-4, 0-3 cm | ecosystem: Environmental > Aquatic > Marine > Hydrothermal vents...
ATATCCGGCCCGGATCGCCTGCCGGGCGGCGTACACAATATTATACTGAGTATTTCTAGCTATTGCCTGGTGGGATTTGCGCTGGTCGACGATCAGCGACGTTACGCGACAATCCTGCTGCAAATCGCACTGGAACTGCTGCTACTGGCACTGGTTTGCTATTTTGGTCTGAAATGGAAAGGCCTGCTACCGCGCTTTACCCAGGCCTTTTCCGCGTTAATCGGGGTGAATGTACTTATCAGCATAGTGAGCATTCCTGCCTACCGGATGCTGGTCCGGGACGACCTTATCGACGGCGAACTCAACCGTATCGCTATAAATATGACAATGGTGATCATATTCTGGAATCTGGTGGTAATGTCGTCAATTTTCAATAAGGCTTTCAACGTAACCATCGTCATAGCAGCTATGATATCGTTTAATTATTTTCTGGTTTACCAGTTTATTGTCGTCTGGTTATTCTGAGAGGCCCACAAAATTGAAAATATATATCCTCGGCATCTGCGGCACTTTCATGGCAGGTATCGCTCTGCTTGCGCGCGAACTCGATATTGAAGTAGCCGGTTCCGATGCCCATGTCTACCCGCCCATGAGCACCCAGCTCAGCGACGCGGGCATTGCCTTACAGGATGGTTATACGGCGCAAAGTTTGCCCGATGATATCGACCTGTTCATCATCGGCAACGCGATATCTCGCGGCAACCCGCAGTTCGAATACATTCTCGACAACAATCTGCGCTACATTTCCGGCCCACAATGGCTTTATGAAAACGTGCTCAAAGATCGATGGGTAATCGCGCTTGCGGGTACCCATGGAAAAACCACGAGCAGCAGTATGCTTGCCTGGATTCTGCAGCACAGCGGCTTGAATCCGGGTTACCTGATTGGTGGTGTGAGCAATAATTTTAGCCAATCGGCGCATCTCGGAGAGAGTCCATTTTTTGTCATCGAGGCGGACGAATACGACACCGCCCTTTTCGATAAACGATCAAAGTTTGTTCACTACCATCCGCGGACGCTTGTTCTCAATAATCTGGAATTTGATCATGCCGATATATTTGATGACCTGGCGGCGATTCAACGTCAATTTCATCACCTGCTGCGAATCATACCGTCTAATGGACTGGTAATTCATAATAGTGATAGTAAGGCTCTCGACGAGGTACTATCGATGGGTTGCTGGACCGAGTGCCTGAGTTTTGCCGCTGAAGATAGCAAATCGGATTTCAGGGTCGATGACGACAACAATTTATACGATCAAAAACAGGATAAAACATATCATCTCGAACTAGCCCAGTGCGGGCTGTTCAATACCATGAACGCGGCCGCGGCCGTGCTTGCCGCCAGGCATGCCGGGGTACCGGTGCAAACCTCAATCGAGGCACTCAAACAATATTCCGGCGTCAAGAGGCGTCAGGAAATAATTGCCGAAATTGATGGCGTTCGCATTATCGATGATTTTGCCCATCATCCAACCGCGATTGAACTCACCTTAAAGGCGCTTAAGGCCGGAACCGCGGGTCGTCTCTATGCGGTAATCGAACTGCGTTCGAATACGATGAAAATGGGAGTGCATGCGGACCGGTTCGCAGCATCGATCGCTTCCGCGGACGAGGTATTAATATGCGAAAACAAGGCCTTACAGTGGGATTTACATGCAATAGCTCAAACAGCGTCTACACTATTAATGATAAAACCAGATATCGATCAGGTGATAGATTACCTGGTGAAAAATACCGAACCCGGTGATCAAATCGTTATCATGAGCAATGGAGGCTTTGATAATATACATCAGCGCCTAATTAACGCCATGCAATCCAGGCTAATGAATGAATAGTACATCTCAGCAACGTCCAACCAAGATCGCAAAATACGAGATAAAACGTCGTATCGGCCGCGGCTCCATGGGCGTTGTTTACGAGGCCTTCGACCCCTTTGTACAACGTACCGTCGCGATCAAGGTTGCACATTCGCAGGATGGCCAGGACGAAGCCGTCACGCGAAAGATTCGCGAGGGGTTTTTCGCGGAAGTCTACAGCGCCGGAAGAATGCATCATCCGTCGGTCATCGGTGTTTACGACGCCGGACAGGAAGACGATTACCTTTACATCGTGATGGAATATGTCGACGGTGTGACCCTGCAGGATTACGTCGTCGGCGACAAAACCCTGACCCCGAACCAGGTCGTGGATGTCATATACCAATGCGCCAAGGGACTCGACTATGTTCACCGCCAGGGCGTGATCCACCGCGATCTCAAGCCCGGTAACATCATGTTGAGTAAGGAGGGCGAGGTGAAAATCATGGATTTTAGTATCGCCCATATCGATGTCGGCGGCGGCGGGCATGAAGGTGATGTACTCGGCTCCCCGATGTACATGCCGCCCGAGCAGGTAACAGAAGAAAAACGCCTGGTGGCACAGTCGGACATCTATTCGCTGGGAGCGTCGATGTACGCGTTGCTGGCGAAAAAAGCCCCGTATAAAGCCAGCAGCCTGGACTCGCTGCTTTACCAGATTGCCAACCTGGAACCAGAGTCGCTGTTGGAAATAAACCCGGATATTCCCGAACATGTTGTCGAAATCGTCAACAAGGCGATGCAGAAAATAATTTACGATCGTCACGAGTCGGCGCAGGTACTGGCTGACGAACTAGGTCGTGCATTCGGACGTTTGCGGCAGGTCGGCCAACGTATCGATATGCAGGCTCAATGGACGGCTTTGCGCAATTTGAATTTTTTCAAGGATTTTAACGACGATCAAATCACCGAAGTGGTCGAGGCGAGTGAATGGAACGACTACCAAAAAGGCGAGGTCATCGTCAACGAAGGAGACAAGGAAACATCTTTCTTCATCGTTATCAAGGGAGGGGTCGAAGTACTCAAAAAGGACAAGGTAATCGGCACCATGAAGCAGGGAGACTGTTTTGGTGAAATAGCTTTTATCACCCAGGCGCCGCGCGGCGCCACTATCATCGCGCGTACCAACGATGTCACGCTGATGAGCGTCAGTACCTCGTTAATGGAGCAGGCATCGGTTGAAACCCAGTTACAATATTACCGTATATTCCTCGAAAACCTGGTTTTGAGACTATCCCAAACAACGGAAAAGCTGGTCGGATCGAAAAAGTGATTTTTAAACCATGAGTCTAAAGACTCTGACAATAGCGATGACCGGAGCCTCGGGCGCTCCTTACACCCTCCGCCTGCTAGAAATTTGCCTGCAAACCGATATCCATATCCAGTTTATCTGTTCCCAGCCGGGACAAATCGTACTGGGCATGGAATCGGACTTAAAGTTGACCGGTTCTCCGCAAAAAATACAGCAGCAACTAACGGCCCGGTTCGATACCGATCCATCCCGCATCAGCGTTTTCGCGAAAGATCAGTGGACTTCGCCGGCAGCCAGCGGTTCATCGGTAGCCGACGCTATGGTGGTTTGCCCCTGTACCATGGGGACGCTCGCGGCTATCGCGGCCGGCACCAGCGAAAACCTGATCCATCGGGCCGCCGACGTCATCATCAAGGAACGAAAGAAATTAATCCTGGTGCCGCGTGAAACACCATTTTCGAGTATCCATCTTGAAAATATGCTCAAATTATCGAATCTCGGTGTCGTTATACTGCCACCCAATCCCGGTTTTTATCAGGGTGTCAACGAGGTCAGTGATATAGTTGATTTTGTCGTCGCCAGGATTCTTGACCAACTGGGTATTGAAAACGAAATATCTCCGCGTTGGGGTAGCCCGGATCACTCTAGTATCGGATAATAGTACCCTAACGATCACAGTCACTTGTTTACATGGCCGAACTGCCTCTATTCCCACTTAAGACCGTAATGCTGCCAGGCAATACCCTGTCGCTGAAAATATTCGAACCGCGTTATCTCGATATGATTGCTCAATGTATGCGCGAAGACTCCACGTTTGGTATCGTTTTGATTTTTAAGGGTGAAGAAACACTTAGCAATACCGATATTCATTCGATCGGCACCACCGCACGAATAAGCGACTGGCAGGACAGGGCCGACGGCCTGCTTGGCATCACCGTGCTTGGGTTAGAGCGCTTCGAAATACTATCCACGCGCATTTTAGACAATGGCCTGACCATGGCCAAAATCACCATCCTCGATGAAAGCGATGAGAACGAGATCCCCGAGCAGTTCTACTATATGCAGGAATTGCTAGATCACATCAGCGCGCAGGAAGGCAGGCCGCCGAGCGAAGATCAGAGCTTTGCTGAAATGATGTACCAGCTCATCTACCTGTTACCGCTGGATACCAACCTCAAGCAACGCTTGCTGGAAATTCCGGATTGCGGTGACCGTGCGCTGATCTTACATGCCGAGCTAATTCGTCTCGGCGTTATTCAATACATCAAGCCAGACGTAGCGGTTGAAGAATAACGGGTGTCCATAAGCTGAAACTAAACCAGGAGGATCTATCCAAATGAACAAGCCTATTATTGTGGGATTATTATTTTTATTCGCCCTGCCGGTTCACGCGGTTGAACTTTCCGGTGTTGTTCTCAAGGACCAGGTCACTGCCGAAAATGGCGAGACACTGGTGCTCAACGGCGCCGGGCTGCGCGAAAAGTTCTGGATCGACGTCTATGTCGGCTCGCTTTACCTGGTAACTAAATCCGATAAGGTTGCCGAGATCCTGTCGGCCCCGAACGCAAGCCGTGTGCAACTAGATTTTGTCTACAAGAAGGTTGCCAGTAAAAAGCTAATCAAGGCCTGGAATGAAGGCTTCAGTAAAAACCAGAGCAGCGAAAATTTGATCGCCCTGCAAGATCGTATTGATCAGTTCAACAGTTATTTCAAGCAAGACGCAGTTGCCGGTGACCAGTTTATTCTTGATTATATTCCCGGCAAGGGTACCACCATCATTAAAAACAATACCGCGCTCGGACTCATTCCCGGGGAAGATTTTAAAAATGCGCTGCTCGAAATCTGGCTCGGCAACTTCCCCGCGGACAAGAACCTGAAGCCTGGTTTACTGGGTCTGAAATAAAAAAAGATTTCCGTTTTTGCGAGAGCATCATTTGTTAAAGCTTAGCTAGTACCTGTTCCGCACTATCGATGGTTTGCTGGATCTGGGCATCGCTGTGCGCGGAACTGACGAAACCCGCCTCGAATGCCGATGGCGCCAGGTTTATCCCCTGTTGCAACATGCCATGAAAAAACTGCTTGAATCGATCGACATCACAGCGGCCAACATCGGCGAAGCTTTTAACGCTGGCCTGATCGGTGAAAAATAAGCCGAACATCGCACCAACCTGATTGGCGCGCATGGGAATCGCATTTCTCTCGGCTGCTTCCAGTATACCCGTAACCAGGCGACGTGTTTTGGTCTCAAGTTCTTCGTAGAAGCCGCGGCGTGAAATTATTTCCAGGCTCTTCAAACCCGCGGCCATCGCCACTGGATTGCCGGCGAGAGTGCCTGCCTGATAGACAGGGCCCGTCGGTGCAATATGCTCCATTATCTCGCGTTTGCCTCCGAATGCGCCTACCGGCATACCGCCACCGATTACCTTACCAAGCGTGGTCAGGTCAGGAGTAATACCATACAGCCCCTGCGCGCCCGTGAGCCCTACACGAAAGCCGGTCATTACTTCATCGAAAATCAGGATTGCCGACGAGGCATCGCAGCAGCGTCGCAGAATGGCCAGGAACCCATCCTCTGGCGGCACACAATTCATATTGCCGGCAACCGGTTCAACGATCACACAGGCAATCTGGTCACCAATTTCGTCGAACAGCGCTTCCACCTGCTGGCTGTTATTGTATTCGAGCGTAATCGTAAAATCGGCTAATGCCGCAGGCACCCCGGGCGAGCTCGGAACTCCGAGAGTGAGGGCGCCGGATCCGGCTTTGACCAGCAGTGAATCGGCGTGGCCATGATAGCAACCTTCAAATTTTACGATCTTGTCGCGACCGGTGTATCCGCGCGCCAGGCGAATCGCGCTCATCGTAGCCTCGGTACCAGAGCAGGTCATACGTACCAGGTCCACGGACGGCAGGGTCGCACAAATTTTTTCCGCCAGATCTATTTCGAGTTGGGTCGGAGCACCAAAACTGAGACCTTTGTGTGCGGTCGCACAAACCGCATCGATGATTTCCTGGTTAGCGTGACCGCAAATCATCGGCCCCCAGGAACCGACATAATCGATGTAGGAATTGCCATCGACATCGATCAGGCAAGCGCCTTCGGCACGATCGATAAATATTGGGGTGCCGCCGACACCGTTGTAAGCCCGAACCGGCGAATTAACGCCCCCGGGGATCACTTTTAGCGCCTGTTCAAACAGCAATTCAGATTTTGACATAGTGTTTCCTGCTTTCTTAATCTAATAGTTACTCATCTTCGTGCATCCAGTAAAATCTTGCCGGCTGGTACTGGCCCATACCGTAACGCGAGGCGTGTTTAAGACTTTGCCAACAATAACTCTGTGCTTCACGGCAGGCGCTCAAGTCATCCAGACCCAGTGCCAGCAATGCTGCCAGACTAGATGAAAGCGTACAACCCGCACCGTAAAATTCCCGCGTTAGACGCGGCCATTCAAATTCTTCAATAATACGATAATTGTGATAAAGCGTATTGATTACGGTATCACCTGCCTCACGTCGACCACTGAGCAAGACATGATCACAACCCATATCCATCAATCCATTCATCATCGCCGCTGGATTATCCGCCTCGGGTAATATCATACCAGCCTCGACAGTGTTCAAGGTCAAGATATGCGCCAGTGGTACCAGCAATTCGCGAGCCGCTTCAATCATGTCTCCTTCGGCCAGTTCCACGCCATTGCTGCTCACCAGCATCGGCTCATAGACAACCGGAATATCGGGGTAGTCCTGCAGGATATCGTGAATCACCTGTACAGCCTCATCACTACCGACGAGGCCAATTTTTATCACATCTACAGGCATGTCCTCGAGCACTGACCGTGCACTCTGCGCAATAATATCAGCATCGATAGGAATCAGACTGGATACCATCTGAGAATCCTGAACACTCAGGCAGGTGATGATCGTGCAGGCGTGACATGCCTGGCTACTAATTGCCTCGATATCGGCTGCTATTCCGGTCGCGCCGGTAGGGTCATGCATCGAGAAGCAAAGTACAACGGGTGGATTTGGGGGATCAGTATTATCCGACACGGCGACAGTTACCCGGGAAAAGCGCGGAGTATAGCTTCAAATGGTCTGGCCGCAAATAGACTTTAATTCTGCACTTGCCGGTTTTTGTATCTACTCTGATTATTTCAGCTTGAAGGAGAACTGGTATCGCCGGGAGGCAATAATAATTAATAGCAATACCGGGATTCCCATCAGTGCGGTAGCCAGAAAAAAATTTGAATACCCGATTGCATCAACCATGGTCCCGGAATAACCGCCCAGTATTTTTGGCAACAGGGTCATCAAAGAAGTAAATATCGCGAACTGCATCGCGGTGAAAGATATGTTGGTGAGGCTGGATAGAAAGGCAACAAAAGCCGCACTGGCGATACCGGCGGACAGGTTATCCGCCGAAATGACGATATAAAGCCAGGTCATATCATATCCTTTCGAAGCCAGCATCATAAACATCAAGTTGGTCGCTGCCGACAACAGTGCCCCTAAAAATAAAATACGCATAACACCATAGCGCATTGACAATATGCCTCCGAGAAAACCACCGGCGATTGTCATCAACAGCCCAAAGGTCTTTACCACAGAAGCAATTTCATTCTTGCTAAATCCAAGGTCTTGATAAAACACATTTGATATCACGCCGAGCACGATATCTGAAATACGATATAGACCAATCAGGGCGAGCAATAACCAGGCCAGCGACAGGCCGTATCGCTCGAAGAAATCTCGCACCGGCATAATATAGGTATGCTCGAGCATCGAGTCGTCCACCAATCCGACTTTAATTAAACCGATCGCCAGAATCCAGGCAACCAGGATTGCCACGGCCAGGCGCAGGCATTCGATGATAAATCCAGCCAGGTACTGATTCGCAAAAAATTGGCCCAGACTGTCTTTGGCCGGGCCTGCCAATTCAGCACTGAAGTAGAAACTGGCAATAAAACCAACAACGGCCGCCAGAAATAGCAGCACAAAACGGCCATAAGCCATGGCACTATAGGAATACGAGCGCATCGCACTATGATTGGGTTCCCTGATAATCAAGGTCGTGGCCACGCCAACCAGCATGGCCAGCGCCATCAGGGCATAGGAATATTGCCACGCCTGGTAAACATAATCCTGACTGCTGGAGCCAAACCAGCTAGCCAGATAAAGCGAACCTGCCCCCGCCAACAGCATGCCAATCCGATAACCGGCAATATAGGTTGCCGACATCAGTGCCTGTAGTTCAACCTCGGCCGACTCGATGCGGTAGGCATCGATTACAATATCCTGGGTGGCCGCCGAGAAACCAAGCAAAACCGCCGCGTACGCCATAATCGTCAAACTGCCGCTGCCCTGCTGTGGATCAATCGTGGTGATCAACAGTAGCGCGTTAATGATTAACAATTGCGCCAGCAGCATCCAGGCACGCCTTCTACCCATTACCCGGGTAAGCCATGGCAGGGGCAATTGATCTACCAGCGGCGCCCACACAAACTTGAATGAATAACCGAGTGCGGCCCAGCTGAAATAAGTCACCACCGCTCTTTCGATGCCGGCTTCGCGTAACCACAGACCGAGCGAAGAAAATATCAGCATCAGCGGAATTCCGGCAGAGAAGCCGAGAAACAACATGGTCACTATGCGCGGATGGGTAAACGTGCCCAGCGTCTCTAGCCAGCCAGGCTGCCTGATATCTTTCACTATTTTAGCGCCGGGGTGAAATCATAATCCATAATCAGGGGTGCGTGATCAGAAAAGCGATCTTCTTTATAAATTGAAGCAGCCTGAATTTTATCTTTCAAGCCCGGCGTCACGATTTGATAGTCGATGCGCCAACCCACGTTCTTGTCCCAGGACTGACCACGATTCGACCACCAGGTATATTGCTCTTCACGCTGGTCAACCACTCGGAAGGCATCAACATACCCAACTCGATCAAATAGATCGGTCAACCACGCCCTTTCTTCGGGCAAAAATCCTGAATTTTTCTGGTTCGGGCGCCAGTTCTTCAAATCGATATTCTGGTGTGCAATATTCCAGTCACCACAGATGATAAATTCCCGGCGCTTACGTCTCAGGGCTTGCAGGTGCAACAGGAAACTGTCCATGAATCGAACTTTGGATTCCTGCCGATGATCCCCCGAAGAACCGGAAGGCGCGTACAGTGAAATAACTGAAAGGTTGCGATAACGATATTCGATGTATCGTCCTTCATTATCGAATTCAGATTCGCCAAAACCGCGAATCACCTGTAGGGGCTGATGCCGGCTGTATATCGCGGTACCGCTATAGCCTTTTTTCTGAGCATCATAATAATTACAAATGTACGATTGCGGATGAAATATCGGGTCCTGCAATTGATCGATCTGAGCCTTGGTTTCCTGCACACAGACAAAGTCGGCGCGTTGTTTGGCCAGCCACTCAAAAAATCCCTTGCGCGAGGCAGCGCGTATGCCATTGGTATTGATTGATATCACGCGCATGAGAACATATCCTGAAACCGCTTTCATTCAAAAAAACAGACGCTATCATACATCAGTTAAGTATGATTAGTGTGCCTGGCAAACATGGAAATCAAAAAAGAGTCTCGTCATTCCGGACAGGGTTTTTTGCTGATCCGGAATCCATGTTTTTCAACGGCTTACTAGATACCGGCCTTCGCCGGCATGACGGTTTTTAGTTATCAGCAGTGAAATTTTATTAATTTTAATACGGTTCTAATATGCAAGCTTTCCAGTCCGAGTTTCTCGAATATTGCCTGCAAAGGGGCGTGCTGAAATTTGGTGAGTTCACGTTGAAATCCGGCCGCATAAGCCCCTATTTTTTCAATGCCGGGCTGTTCAATACCGGCGCGGATCTTGCTGCCCTGGGCAATTATTACGCCGAGGCGATCCAGCATGCGCAAGTGGATTTCGACCTCCTGTTCGGGCCGGCCTATAAAGGCATACCGCTCGCGGCCATCACCGCAAGTGCCCTCTACCAGCGTCACCAACGCGACATTGCATACGCATTTGATCGAAAAGAAGCCAAAGATCACGGCGAAGGCGGTGTCACTGTGGGCGCCCCAATCCAGGGCCGCGTGATGATCATCGACGATGTAATTACCGCGGGTACCGCGATTCGGCATACCATGCAATTGATCGAGTCCCTGGGCGCCAGCGTCAGCGCGGTCACGATCGCGCTCGATCGCCAGGAAAAGGGTCAGGGGGAACAGTCGGCAATACAGGAAATTGAAGCATTGGGGGTCAAGGTAATTCCGATTATTCGCCTCGTGGATATCCTGCAATACCTTGAAAAGAACAATCAAACCGGGCACCTGCAAGCGGTTAGCGCCTATCGTGAGTGTTACGGTATCGACTGAACTCTGAAGCGCTACCAGGGTCTATGTTTAGCTTCAAGCACCTGGAGAACCGATGAATAAATTAATCATTTTAAGCTGCCTGCTCGCCCTGCCAGCATTAGCTGCGGAAAAGCTGACCGTCGTCAGTAGTCCGCAACAAACCGCGGTGGTTGAACTTTACACCTCCGAGGGTTGCAGCAGTTGCCCGCCGGCCGACCAGTGGTTCGAGGCCCTGATCGATGTGCCAAAGGAGGAACTCGATGTACTGGCGCTCGCCTTTCATGTCGACTACTGGGATTATATCGGTTGGAAAGATCGGTTCGGTAGCCCCAAACACACCAGCCGACAACGCCAATTGGGCGCCAACAATAACCAGGGATCGATATATACGCCAGAGTTTTTCGTCGACGGAGCGGAAGCTCGCGGCACCAGGAATGTTATCGAAAAAATCCGCATCAGCAATAAAAAAACGGCTATTCTGCAACTCATGCTGTCGGTTTCAAAGGAAGGCGAGACCCTGCGGCTCGAGTTGCAAACGGCTAGCGAGGATACCCTTCCCGAAATCCTGCATTCTCGCTTCCTTGTCTATGAAAGCCAACTGTCTAGTGATGTTACGCGAGGTGAAAATTCCGGCGAAACTTTAAGCCATCAGCAAGTAGTGCGCTACATGAGTCCGGCGCTGCGACTCGAAGACAATAGCCGGCACGAGATCAACATAGACCCGGACTGGCAGCTCGCAAATATCGGCATCGCCGCCATGATCACTTCCCCTGGTAACGAAACCTACCTGCAGGCGGTTCACACACCGATCACCGCACTGCTGGCGCAGCAATAGTGAATCGTTGGTAAAGGCCCGACAGGCATGGAAAATCGTTAAAAATGTCCTATGCTCATTGTTAACAAATATTTGCATGCACCGGGACTGGCTTTTGACAGCCGGGGGTGCCAAAACTAGAGAGCACACGACTAGCGCCATGAAGAGTTGCGTTTCGCAAACATACCCACCCCTACCAGGGATTTTACTCTGTGTAATTATGCTCGGCATGGCATCATCTGCCGATGCCGGCAGCCTGTATAAGTGGATCGATGAGAACGGTGAAGTGCGCTATACCGATCGTGTGCCGCAATCCGCGTCGAAAAGACAACAGCAGACTCTGAATGATCAGGGTATAGTAATCGACACCAAAGAAGCCGCCAAACCCCCCGAAGAACTTGCCGCAATCAAACAGGCTGAAAAGGAACGTAAAAAAAGACTACTAGCTGAAAAAAGGGATAATGAAGCGCAACGCAAAAAAGACCAGGCATTACTACTGACGTTTAGTTCGGAGGCAGAACTCGAACTGGCAAAAGATGAACGCATCGAGGTGCTGGATTCAATTATCCAGTTAATCTATAAAAGCATGGCTGGAACGAACAAGAAACTGGTAGAACTCGAGAACCTGGCCGATCAGAATTACCTTACCAAAGGTTTGGAAGTCCCCGGCGGACTCGCGCAAAATATCGAGGTTTTAAGCCGCAAGAACCTTTCGCGCGATAACCAGTTACGCCAGAAACTAACCGAGAAAAACCGGATTGAATCGCAATTCGAAATCGACCTCGCGCGTTATCGGGCCTTGAGTAATTAGCCCGCATGTTGCACGAAGGTTAGTTACCCTTTATCAGGGTGCCGACACCGCTATCGGTCAGTAATTCCAGCAATACCGAATGCTTCACCCGCCCATCGATAATATGACCTGTTTTAACCCCTGATTTTACCGCCTCCAGCGCGCAACCAACCTTCGGCAGCATGCCGCCATGAATAATGCCCTGTTCGATCAGCTGATCGGTTTCTTCTGGACTAATCCCCGTGAGTAACTTTCCCTCGAGATCAAGCACTCCCGCGGTATTGGTCAGCAGTAGCAATTTCTCTGCGCCGAGTACCGTTGCCAGCTTGCCCGCGACCAGGTCGGCATTAATATTGTAAGAAGCGCCATCCTTGCCTACACCGATTGGCGCAATTACCGGTATAAAACCATCGTCATCGAGCATTTGCACTACTGCGGGGTCAATACTGTCGACTTCACCTACCTGCCCCAGGTCCTGATTTTCAGCACCTGCACCGGCCAATTTCATTTTTCGCGCGTTGATCAGGCCGCCATCCTTGCCGGTCAAACCTACCGCCCGGCCCCCGTGCCGGTTGATCAAAGATACGATTTGTTTATTGACCAGCCCGCCTAGCACCATTTCAACCACATCCATGGTTTCGCCGTCGGTGACCCGCATGCCCTCGATAAATCGACTTTCCTTGCCTATGCGTTCGAGCAGTTTACCGATTTGAGGGCCGCCACCATGAACTATAACCGGGTTCACGCCGACCTGTTTTAACAATACGATGTCTTGCGCGAAACTACTTTTTAAATTCTCGTCAACCATGGCGTTACCGCCAAACTTAATCACCACTGTCTTTTGATCCAGCGCCTGAATATACGGCAGCGCCTCGATCAGGATTTCGGCAACATTGCTCTTGGTTACAGTCATACTTCTGGGCCTGCTAGTTTTTCGGGGTTAAACGCTTGTCCGGTAGGGAGTCAGTCGTGTGCATTATAATGATCGGCGAGCAAATCAATAAGCTGTTTCGCAATCGCATTTTTATCATCCAGCGCCAGTAACTGTTGCCCGCCTGGCCACATTACCAGTATTTCGTTGGTATTACTTTCAAAACCGGTTTGTTCGACGCCCACCTGGTTTGCGGCAATCATGTCCAGGTTTTTACGCTTCAGTTTTTCAGCCGCGTTGCGCTCGAGTTCTTCAGTCTCAGCGGCAAAACCCAGGGTAAAGGGTTTACTATCGAGCGCGGTGACTTCACTAACGATATCCGGGTTTGGTATCAGTTCAAGCTGCAGGTTCTGTCCGGATTTTTTCAACTTTTGCGGCGCAACGTCTGCCACCCGATAATCCGCCACCGCGGCACAGGCGATGAATATATCAGCCTGTGATACCTGTTTGATAACGGCATCGCGCATTTCCAGTGCGCTGCCAACCTCGATGCGTTCGACGCCGGTTGGCGAATCAAGACTAACCGGACCACTAATCAAAGTTACCCCGGCACCAGCCTGATGCGCCGCGCGCGCCAGTGCATACCCCATTCTGCCAGTGCTGCGATTGCCGATATAACGCACCGGATCGATCGCTTCATGAGTCGGACCCGCGGTGATCAGGACTCGCTTACCGCTCAATTTACCGGGCTTGAAGTTCTCATCGATGAGAGCCATTATCTCGCCGGGTTCAAGCATCCGTCCGGGGCCCACATCGCCACAGGCCTGCTCACCCTGCGCCGGACCCCAGACCTTAACACCGCGTCCCTTTAGGCGTTGAATATTCTCCTGTGTTGCCTGGTTTAAATACATTTGCTGATTCATCGCCGGTGCGATCGCGACCGCCTGTTTACTCGCCAGGCACAGGGTAAGCAACAGGTTATCTGCATAGCCATCGAGCAACTTGGCGATAAAATTAGCCGAGGCCGGAGCAACCACGATTAAATCAGCCCAGCGCGCCAGTTCGATGTGATCCATTGCCGACTCGGCCTCGGCGTCGAAAATCTCGGTATAGACTTTATGGCCGCTCAGCGCCTGGTAAGTCAGGGGTTGCACGAACTCGGCCGCGGCCGGTGTCATCACCACGCGCACCTCGGCGCCAGCCTTGATCAGCTGTCTAATCAGGTCGGCAGATTTGTAGGCAGCAATGCCTCCGGTAACACCTATTAAAATATTTTTCTTGATGATCGCGTCCATATCAACTATTTTAACTCATGTTTATAGCAGGTAAAGGATTACTAAATGGCTATCACCGACTGGCCCATGGAAGAAAGGCCCCGTGAAAAACTGCTGCTGAAAGGCGCCCCTTCCCTCTCCGATGCCGAATTACTGGCAATTTTCCTGCGTACCGGCATGCCGGGCCTAAGCGCGGTGGACATGTCCAGGCGCCTGTTGACCGAGTTTGGATCCCTACGCAGACTGCTAAACGCCAGCGAAGAAGAATTCTGCAAACAAAAAGGCCTGGGTAAGGCCAAGTACGCGCAATTGCAGGCAGTTTTGGAAATGGCTGGCCGGCATCTGTCTGAATCCATCAAACGCCAGGATTGTCTAACCAGTCCGGCCGATACCATCGCCTACCTGCGTAGCCAGTTGCGCGATCGCCCGCACGAGATATTCGCCTGCGTCATGCTCGACAACCGTAACCGGGTTATCGCATTTCGAGAAATGTTTCGCGGTACTATCGACGGCGCTAGCGTCTACCCGCGAGAAGTTGTAAAACAGGCGCTGGCCGATAATGCCGCCAGCGTTATCCTCGCACACAATCATCCATCGGGCGTGGCCGAACCCAGCCAGGCCGACATTCGCATTACCGAGCGCCTGAAGAAAGCCCTGGCACTGGTCGATATCCGTGTCCTGGATCACGTAATCGTGGGTGATGAAACGCTTTGTTTTTCGGAGCGTGGGCTAATCTAATAGATTCATAGAGTTACTGTCAGTGCTGTCCCGTTCGACTGTAGAGACATGGATTGGTAACGTCTGACTGAGACCGTCATCCGCATGGATGGGGCGGTCCGACGTATCGGTGCCGAGCCTCCATGGATAGATCGGTCCGACGCATCGGCACGGCGTGTCTCAGTCAGACGTTACCAATCCATGTCTCGGGTGAATCGTAACACTCAACTTACAACCTTGTACCATTGCGGTATCTGCCCTGCATCAATCGGCCGGCTCAGGTAATATCCCTGCACATAATCACATTTCATATCTTGTAAGATGTCGTAAACCTCAACGATTTCAACGCCCTCGGCGATGACCTTTAAATTAAGCGTATGTGCAAGTTCGATCGTTGCCTTGACGATTAAACGGTCCTCGGCGTTGGTAACCATGTCACGAATAAACGACTGGTCAATTTTCAGCTTTTCGACCGGCAATTCTTTCAGGTAAGTCAACGATGCCTGGCCGGTGCCAAAATCGTCGATCGATAGCGACAATCCCATTTTCCCGAGTTGGCCCAGAATATCGATTACTTCTTCGGGGTCCTGCATGATCTGGCCCTCGGTGATTTCGAAGACGAGTTGTTGGGGCCGTATATCGTACTGTTTCATATAGGCCTCTATTCGCCGCGGCAAATATTGATCGTGTAAATCAATCATGGAGAGATTGATGCCGATCACGAGCCTGTCGATTTGCAATTCACTGAGCAATTGACAGCTAAACGCAATTACCCAGTTAGTTAATGGCTTGATGAGCTGATTTTTCTCGGCAATTTCAATCGTCCGCTCAATCGAAATATCATGCTTTTCCGGCTCCTTCCAGCGTAGTAAGGCTTCCAGATAAACCGTGTGGTGATCCTCGAAATCAATCACCGGTTGAAACACCAGTTTTAATTCATCTTCTTCGATTGCCTTGCGTAATGACTGAATTATGGTAAAGCCAGAGTAGTCAGTCGTATCCTCATTCGATCGATAGAAAACAATGGGCCATTCGCCTTTTTCGGCCTCGATCAGGGCCTGGCTGGCGTTTCGGTACAGCTGATCCGCATTATTACCATGCTCCGGATAGATTGCGACCCCCATTGCCAGAATGGTGTCTAGCTCGTGGCCATAGACAAGAAATCGATCGGCCAACGCCTCGTACACTTTTTCAACCAGGCTCGCTAGTTGATCCCTGTCGGGCACCTCCAGCAAGGCGGCAAAAATCCCCTTGTCGATACGCGATACGTTGTCCGATTCCCTCAAACCAGCCAGTAGCTTCTCGGTGATTTGTTTGATCAGGGCGTCACCCAGGTACTGCCCCAGCCGGCTGATAATCGTATTTAGATTAGTAATATCGATCAGTATCAATGCGTACTTGCGCCCAGAGCGCTTTCCATCACTGATGGCCTGCATCAGTCGATCCTCGAATATCAGGCGGTTGTTGAGCCCGGTGAGCGGATCGCGTTTGGCCATATTCTGCAGTGC
>Ga0164313_10002500_pt1 | contig 16433 bp, 14 predicted proteins | sample GuaBasSedimGuay4_FD_113735 | JGI IMG/M metagenome (GOLD analysis project Ga0164313, IMG submission 113735) | Subseafloor sediment microbial communities from Guaymas Basin, Gulf of California, Mexico - Guay4, Core 4569-4, 0-3 cm | ecosystem: Environmental > Aquatic > Marine > Hydrothermal vents...
CTTGGGCTTGCCGGAGTTAGCAGCACGATGAGATTGTTTAACTTGAAACGCCGTGGTACGTGCTCCGTATGCCCGGTGTTGTGGGAGGAGGGGCACCGTGAGGTGCCTCCCTATCCCGATTATATTTATGAATAAGGTAGCGATTCTTGCTGGGGTGGTAATCGGGGTAAAACCCAACTAATACAAATAGTTTTTCGCCTTGTAGTCGTCGTGGCAGGCGCCGCAGGCCTCGCCGGTGGCAACCACCTGCTGTGCGATAGCTTTTCGGTCGTTGGTGTTAGCCACGGTTTGCAGTTTGGCCACCTCATTTTTCAGGTCTTTCATTTTGCCTTCGAAATCCGCCTTGGTTTCCCAGATTTCCGGCTTGGCCCGGGTGGTGCCCTTGTCTGACCCGTCCTTGAAGCCGCGCAGTATGTCCAGCGTGGTGAGTGCGGTCAATTGGTCGGCATAGCCCGCCATTTGCCGCTCATCCCAGGGAATCTCCTTTTTTACCATGGCCACCATAGGGCCAAAGTTGGCAGCCAGCATGGCAAACCATGACTGCCGATAAGACTGTGGTAACTCATCCTCGTCCAGATGGGAAATGGCCAGGGGAGAAAGGGCCAGTCCAGCGAGGGCGACGATGGCAAGAGCATAATTACGCAGGGAGTTTGACATGTTTGATTCCTTTGGTGTGGTGATTTATAGGAGGGGTTAATCACCACATGAACAGTCTATGTAGCCCGTTAGCCTATTGGCAAGTGAAATTTTATTGAATGGGTATGGGATTATGGTGGTTTCACGACCAAATTCTTAAACTTGACAGGTTTTAAGTTCGGGTCGACCATGCCCTTGGCCTGTCAGGCTGTCAAGGCTATTATCGGTGTTAAATATTAAGCATATGCAGCCACCATCGCACGAAACTCGCGCAGGTCATTGTCTGTCACGTTGCCCGGCAGGGCCTTTCTTGCAACAGTGATCCACCTCGTTGATATATAGGTGTATTCTAGGAGTCTGTCGGACTTAACACTGTCCTACTGCGGAAAAGAAGAAATCAGCCATTTTTCACAGTCAATTTCGTTAAATAGCACACTATTCGCCTCAATCGACCGCAAAAACTGACTGATTTCTTCTTCCCCTCGCTACGGACGGTTAAGTCCGACAGACCCCTAGTGAAACTTAATATTTTTAGATAATGATTTGTGCAACAAATAGGCCGGCCTAAAATACCGTTTTGTTCCAAATTGGGAAAATCGCCAATGACCAGCATGCCGAAAAACCAGCCACAACTGACTCGAGAGCAATTGGAAGCGCACTGGATGCCCTACACCGGCAACCGCCAGTTCAAGGACGATCCGCGCATAATCGTGGCCGCGGAAGGTGTGCACCTGATTGACGACAAGGGGCGCAGGGTACTGGATGGCCTGTCCGGGCTGTGGTGTACCGGTGCCGGCCACAATCGGCGGGAGATTACCGAGGCCGTCTACCGGCAGATGCAAACCCTGGATTATTCCCCCGCCTTCCAGTTTGGCCACCCGGGTTCTTTCGAATTGGCCAATAAGGTTGTGGCTTTGATGCCCGAGGGGCTGGACTATGTGTTCTTTACCAACTCCGGTTCCGAGTGCACCGACACTTCCCTGAAAATGGCCCGGGCCTACTGGCGCCAGAAGGGGCAGCCCGCCAAGACCAAGCTCATCGGGCGCGCCAAGGCTTATCACGGCGTTAACTTTGGCGGTATTTCTGTCGGCGGTATCGGTCCTAATCGTAAACTCTTCGGCCAGGCGGTGGATGCCGACCACATCGGCCATACACTGCTGCCGGACAACGCTTTCACCCGGGGCATGCCATGCCATGGCCGGCATTTGGCGGATGAACTGACCGAGCGGATCGCCCTGCATGACGCCTCAAATATTGCCGCTGTAATCGTTGAACCGATGGCCGGATCCGGCGGGGTCATCCCACCGCCTACAGGGTATTTACAACGCCTGCGGGATATTTGCACCGCCAACGATATTCTGCTGATTTTCGATGAAGTAATCACCGCTTTCGGCCGCTGTGGCGCTATGACCGGCGCCGATGCCTTCGGTGTGGTGCCCGATATTATCAATGTGGCCAAACAGCTCACCAATGGCGCCATACCCATGGGGGCGGTGATCGCGACGAGCGAAATCTACCAGACCTTTATGGCGCAGGGCGGCCCCGACTACATGCTGGAGTTCCCTCACGGCTATACCTATTCTGCTCACCCAGTAGCCTGCGCCGCCGGTATTGCGGCACTGGATATCCTGGAGCGGGAGAAACTCCCCCAGCGCGTGGCGGAACTGTCGCCTTATTTTGAGGAGGGACTGCACCAACTCAAAGGTGCACCCCATGTCTCAGATATTCGTAATTACGGTTTTGCCGGCGCCTTGCAGTTGCGGCCCCATAAAGGCGAACCTGCCCGACGTCCTTTTGAAGTGGCCGTGCGTATGTGGGAGAAAGGTTTCTACGTGCGCTGTGGTGGCGACACCATACAGTTGGGTCTACCGTTTGTCATCGGCAGAGCCCAGATCGATAGCCTGCTCAGCGCACTGGATGAAACCCTGGTAGAGCTGGCCTGACTGAAACTGGCATAATAGGGGCTGATTACTCGAGGCTCCTTAACTTTGTCTACCGCTGAAGCACTGGCGCTTTTTTACGCCGCCCTCAAAGTCTCCGTGCCTACCTTTGGCTGGGTAGTCGCGGGGCTCGCGCTGCATCGTGTCGGGTTGCTGTCCGATGCGGTAATCGGTGTAATATCGCGTCTGGCCTTTAATTTTGGCCTGCCGGTTATGTTGTTTGCCAGTGCAGCGCAGGTCGATTATTCCACTATTGGTAGTGCCCGAATTCTACTCGCTGGTGTACTGGCGGCTCTGTTTACAGTCGCCGCTAGTTGGTTTTACAGTCGCCGGCGGGGACATCCCCGCGCCCTGCAAGGCATTCTTGTGCAGGCAGCATTCCGTTCAAACCTGGCTATTATTGGTGTGGCACTGGCCGTTTCGGCCTACGGTGAGCGCGGCCTCGTACTGGCGGCATTGCCGGTGGCGGTCATGACTGCGCTGTACAATGTGTTGGCTGTATGGGTGCTCAATACCACTATGGGGTCAGGTGCCAGCGTTCGATTGCTGCTGGGTGGGATTGTCCGCAACCCTCTTATTATAGGTATCGCAGCGGGCGTGCTCCTGTCTCTTTCCGGGTTACCGCTACCGAGCTTTACAGCGCCACTGAGCTCGGGGCTGGCGGTGTTTTTCCTGCCACTGATGCTGGTATGCATCGGTGGCTCTATGAAGCTTTCCAGCTTACGTACCGCCGGCGCTATCACCTGGGAAGCGACTTTTTGGCGTCTGTGCCTTGGGCCACTGTTGGGTGTGGTCCTGGCGTTGGCTATCGGCGTGCGTGACGAACAGCTCGGGGTGTTGTTTCTGTTGTTATCCTCGCCGGTTGCCGCCTCCAGTTTCATTATGGTTGTTGCCGCTCGGGGCGATGGGGTGTTGGCGGCGAACATAGTGGTGTTGACTACCTTGTTGTCTATTGTGACCGTGACCGTTGGGTTTTTCCTGTTATCAGTGTTTTCGCTTGTAGGCCAACTAAACTGATAGCAGTCCAGCCACCCACCCATTGATATCTTCAGGAGGTGATCGTACAGCGCGTTTCGGCCGACAGAAGCCAGTAAAAAGCGAGGTGTGCTATCCGTCAATGATTCGTTATAGTGACGCTTGCCCTATTGCATCGATGACAGCGACGTTATTATGAACCGTTTTTTCGAAGAGCGCTCCAATCAACTTATCCTGCTGGGATTCCTGGCGGTATCGCTATATGCCTCTTATTGGCTGATCAAACCTTTTCTACAACCTATTATTCTCGCCATGCTGGTCGGTATGCTGGCTTCTCCATCACACGACTGGTTGGTAACGAAATTAAATGGGCGTAAAAATAGCGCGGCGTTGATTAGCACCCTAGTACTGGCCCTGGTGTTCCTGATTCCCGCATTGTTGGTGTTGGTGGCGATCCTGAAGCAGGGTGTCAGTTACTCCGCTGTCGTTAGGGAGTGGGCCACGGGAGATAATATCCACCAGCTGCTGAACCGGCCTTTCATGCTGAACGTCAAAGAGTGGTTGGGGCGCGTGCTGCCGCCGAATGTACTGGACCCGGAAACGATCAGGTCACAGGCACTAACGAGTGCCCGTGTGGTGGGCAAAAATTTCGCCGGCGTATCAACCGCTATGCTGGGCAGCCTGACCGCCTTTATGATCGATTTCATGCTGCTGCTTTTCGCGCTCTTTTTTGTGTTACGCGATCACGACAAGCTCATTGCATTTATCCGACATGCACTGCCTCTGTCCCGCAGTCAGGAAGATATGCTATTGCAAGAGGTGAAAGATGTCAGCAAATCGGCTTTGTTGGGTTCGCTGCTGACTGCGGTTACGCAAGGCATAGTCGGTGGTTTTGGGCTTTGGCTGGCCGGATTTCCCGCACTGTTTTGGGGCGCTATTATGGCGGTGGCCTCGCTGATTCCCGTTGTTGGAACCGCCCTGATCTGGGTGCCGGCCGCCATTTATCTCTTTGTTACGGGAGAGACCGGGTGGGCAATATTTATGATGATATGGGGTGTGGTGGCGGTGGGCTCTATCGACAATTTTCTCAGGCCATTGTTTATGCAAGGTGCGCTGATGACCACCGTGGTGGTATTCTTTTCACTGCTTGGCGGGCTGCATGTATTCGGTTTGATAGGGGTGATTTACGGTCCGATCATTTTCTCGATCACCCTGGTATTTTTTAAGATGTACGAGAGTGAGTTTGCAAATTTTCTGGATTCACAGGATAGGCGTTAAGCTGCGCGGCCCGCTCTATAGGAGTCGACGATACCAATCAGCCAGGAAAGAAGTAAACCAGCTGTGGCAATGCTCAGTATTTGATCTTCAGGTCCCGCCGGATGGTTTGATATTAATTCGGTTATTGCCGCAACATCAAGCTCAACTTCTCCGCGCTGGATTTTATCAGTAATCCGAACCGCCCGTTCCACTGCCTTTGACACCAAAATATAAAGCGCCAAAGAGGCGCTGCCGGCCAGAACGCTACCGGGAATATACCTCTTCAAAAAAAAGTGTCCGGCGCCGGGAAATACCAATGCCGACAAGAGGGTTGCTTTCACTGGTCTGTTCATTCGCTACTTCAACGTTGCTTTGTACAAGGCCTTTTTCGCCTTGCGGTATGGGGATGACCCTCGCCCCGTTTCACAGTTGATTATCCAGCCCGATGGCTCGCAGGGCCTTATAGATCACTCTCTGGCTCCTGGACGTAGTGCCCTTCATGCCATCGAGCTCAAATACCTGCCGGCGAAATTCCAGCCATTCAGGGGAACCCCACAGGTAGGAGCGGCTCTTCAGTAACTCGAAATCGGCATGCAGGTCCCTGGCCAGTTCCTCACTGTCAAAAAAGAAACCCATTTCATTATTGATAAGGCGAGAACGATTATCAAAATTTGTGGTGCCAACGAAACCCGTGTTATCCAGGATGATGTACTTGGCGTGGAGCTTGCCATAGTCCACATCACCACCGAGTTGGCGGTCGTCGAGTCTGCCGGTCTCGTATATCATCAGCCGGGGATGACTCACCAGTTCCCGCCATTCTTTACTTTCGACCAGTTTCGGGTTTAATTCACTGTCGTCAGTCGAGTCCAGCCAGGCTTCCTGTAGCTCCGGTGTCAGTAGCAGACGGGGAGCCATGTTCATGTCGATGACAGACTGGGCTGAAAAATTGTCGGAGGTCAGCACAGAATTCGTGATGATCTCCAGTGTGACTTCCGGGTGCTGCTCCAGCCACTCGCGGGTATTGCGCGCGCCGTCGTAGATAATATTGCCGTCATCGTCATAGTACATTGCCGCAAAAAGATAGGGTGAAACAATACGACGTCGTTTGTGCATGTCACCGCGAACCTGGCGCAGTATGTAGGAGATAGAATTTTCGTTCTTATTGAGATCTTTAGACGCGTCGGAAAAAAGATTTTCGTTCGACAGGTTGTCCAATTCATGCCCGAGCATGACTGTCGAGTTGGACCACCCTTGTTCAATATATTTCGGCATGGCGTCCATGTGTTGCTTTATGACAGGCAGAGCTTTGAGTTGGGTCAGCGCCGTCTGGCCTTTCTGTCGCTCGGATGCATAGATACCCAGAGCCTCGGCCGTCTCACTCGGGCTCAGTCGTTTATTGTCCTCAAACAAAAATAGCAGCGAGTAATAGTTTTCAGTGAGAGCCCCAACCGGGTAGTCGTCCGGCTCCGTGCCCCCGCCTGTCCGCAAGAGAATTTCCGCGTCCATGTAGGTATCCGGGTTCGGGGACCCGTCCGCTTTTATGCCGTAATAGGACAGTGATATATTGCGGCCCCCGGTCATCACGATGGCGCGGTCCGGGAATTTGCCATCTATCACCAGCAATTTATCGTGGGAGCGCCGGTTCAGTCGGACAAATACCTTCGAGATAGAATTAAAAATGACAACCTGGATACGCGCTTTTTTGTTGGTCAATTCGCCTGCTGCATTGCGCATAAAACCTGCATCATCGGCACAGGTTTCCAGCGCTTTCAAACCGGAGTGGCTTGAGTCTATAGAGCCGACAGAGTCCACCATAAAGCGGACGTCAACGCCACGTTGAACGGCATTACACAATGCGCCGAGCATCGCTTCGCCGACCAGATCGCGCTTGAAAATATAATAAGTCGCATCGACGGTGTGCTGTGCATTTTCGATTATCCATATTTTGGTGGCGAGAGAGTTCACCGCTTCCTCACTCCTGGCTCCCAGGAACTTGGTGCGGGCATTTTGCACCGGGATGTCGGCCTCCAAGGCGATATCAACCACATCGATTTGATGTATACTTTCCGGTTGCCATGTCCGTTGCCAATAAAGGGCGGTAATAAATGGGTCCTCTATCGCTTCAGGCGGCGGGCAATCTGGCAGGTTTTGTGTGCCGGGCGGGCAGGTATCACTGGGGCTGAAGGCGGCGCAGCCGCCCATCAAAGCGAGTAACCCGAGTACGATCAGAGTACGAAAGTGCGTTAGAATTACCGTACTAATGATGTTCCTCCCAGCCGATTTTAGCTACCACCGCAAGGTGGTCCGAGACGATGTTCGGTAGTATCGCGTAGTTAATAAACTTTAGCTCATCAGAGATCAAAATCCAGTCCAGACGTTTTATGCCTTTATAGGTGCTGAATTCCTGCGTTGTCGGTCTGAACGCAGCCAGGCCGATGGCATTGGCCAGTTGCCGCACCGGGGAGTCGTCGCTGGACCAATCAGCGTTGAAGTCGCCCATGATGATTAATGGGGTGGGTAATTCACCCAGGTCATCCACCAGTTCCCCAATCTGTGCCTTGCGGACTTTCTCGCTCGAAAAATCGAGATGTACGGAAACCAGGGTGACCGCTTGAACGCTGCCCTCATCTTCACCGTTACGCCACCTTATTGTGCCGCGCACATAACCTTTGGTCGCTGTTGGCCAGGTGGGACGAAAACTGTGCGAGTGGGTATCACTCATCCGGGGTTTACTCATCAGTGCCGCCCCATAGGTAAAAGGCCATGCGCTGGCGTGATATCCGTGAGCGGAAAACCGGTAGCCGGTGGCCTCGGCCAGATATTCGACGTGATCAAATTTCCCGCTCCACAAGGACGGTGCGTCCGCCTCCTGCAGCGCCACGACCTGGGCGCCTGACGCCAGTAAAATCGAGGCGATTTCTTCCAGGTTCTTACGGTGCTGGGTCGCGCTCACCAGTATTTGATTAAGGGCGGTACCACGTCCATGGGCAACATTCAGTGTGAGCAGTTCCAGTGTGTCCGCCTCGAGAATTACGGGCGCCAGATCCGAGGTGCGGTATCTGCCTTCCCCCCGGGCCGGGTCGATGGGTATTATCAGTACAACTATGAATACAGCTGTAATAGCACAAAGAGACAGGATGGTTTTCTTTAAAAGCTTCATTTTCGCCCGAACCCGCAGTCATCGGATGATGGTAGACACACTCATTGCGCTGCGCAACAGGTTCTTCAATATTTTCACAAATATGCTGGTCAGATGGGGCGCGAGTACCGTTTACAGGTTGGGGGCTTGCCCCGCTTTATCGAACACTATGCCTGCACGTCTGCGTTTTGTCTTGAACCGCCTGGTTGGCACTGATCCTAATTTATCAGGTGGTTGGAGCATTAGCGCCCCAGTATAGAACGTGCCACCAACTCGCGCATGATTTCAGATGTGCCCCCGTAAATGCGCTGGATGCGCGCATCCACATAGTAACGTGAAATCGGGTACTCGGCGGTGTAGCCGTAGCCGCCAAACAGTTGCAGGCAATCGTCGATGGTCTGGCACTGCATTTCGGTGCTGGCGTATTTCAGCATGGCCGCATCCTCTGCACTCAATTGTCCCTGGGCGTAGGCGTCGGCACATTTTTCATAGTAGGCGCGATTGATCGCGATTGCGGTTTTTACTTCTGCCAGGGTGAAACGGGTGTTCTGGAAGCTGGCCACGGTGGTGCCGAAGGCCTTGCGTTCCAGTACATAATCGACGGTGAGGTCCAGTGCGCCTTCTGCCGAGGCAACGGCCTGCGCGGCAATACCTAGGCGCTCCCGTGGCAGTTCGGTCATCATGATGACGAAGCCCTTGTTGAGGTCACCCAGCAGGGCGGAGGCCGGCAGCCGTACATCCTGGAAGAACAATTCGGCGGTGTCGGAGCTGTGTTGCCCGATTTTCTCGATTTTCTTGCCCTTCTCGAAGCCAGGCAAGCTGGCATCCACCAGAAATAGCGAGGTGCCCTTGGCACCTTTACCCGGATCAGTAATCGCGGCAACGATAACCAGGTCGGCATGCAAACCGTTGGTGATAAAGATCTTGGAGCCGTTGAGAATCCACTCATCACCGTCTTTGACCGCATTGGTGCGAATTCCCTGCACATCGGAGCCGGCGCCGGGTTCGGTCATAGCCAGTGCGCCTACTGCTGCTCCATTGACCATTTTTGGCAGCCAATATTGTTTCTGTTCTGCGCTGCCAAAATGCTCGATATAGGGCGCCACAATATTGCTGTGAATGCCGTAGCCCGAGGAGATGCCGCCAAAACCCATACGTGACAGTTCCTCGATGATGGCGAAGGTTACCTGTGGGGCAGTGCCGGCGGCGCCGTATTCCTCGGGCATGTCCGGACACAGCAGGCCCGCCCGGCCCAGGGTGTTCCATAGCTCCCGGGGAACCATATGCTGCCTTTCCCACTCCTCGATATGGGGGGAAATTTCCTGTTCCAGTGCGCGGCGCGCCATATCGCGGAACAAGGTCAATTCTTCATTATCCATGGTATCTGGTCTCCAGTGGGGGGGATGGTGGAAAAGCGGTAAGTTTGAGCGATTATTTCAGTATAAACAATGGTCCGGGCCATCAAAATGCCAATTGACTGAATACCTGCAAGAGGGCGCTGGCCAGCGGGCGTGATAGTGCTAAACTTAGCCCCTTTAACAACAGCAAGCTGGAGCATGACGATGCGTGATTACAGACAGTTTTATATCAACGGTGAGTGGGTAGACCCGGTGACACCGAACGATTTCGACGTTATCAATCCTGCCACCGAAGAGGTGTGTGCGCAAATTTCACTGGGTTCCGAGGCGGATGTCAACAATGCTGTTGCCGCTGCCAGGGCAGCCTTTGAGAGCTTTAGCCGCACTTCCAGGCAGGAACGGATAGACCTGCTGGAATCCTGCGCCGAGGTCTACCAGAAGTACTACAACGATATTGGCGAGGCGATTCGTGAGGAAATGGGCGCCCCCCAGAAACTGGCGGCGGGTGCACAGGCCTTCTGCGGCCTGGGCCATCTGCAGGAAGCGGCCAAGATTCTCAAGACATTTGAGTTTGAGGAAGAGCTGGGTAAGCACCGGCTATTCAAGGAGCCTATCGGAGTCTGTGGCCTGATTACCCCCTGGAACTGGCCGGTGAACCAGATTTCCTGCAAAGTCGCGCCGGCGCTGGCCGTTGGTTGCACTATGGTGCTCAAGCCCAGTGAGGTGGCGCCGCTCTCCGCCTATCTGTTCGCCCGGGTGATGCACGAGGCGGGTGTTCCCGCCGGTGTGTTCAACATGGTCAATGGTGACGGCCCTGTGGTGGGTACCGCACTGTCCGGGCACCCGGAGGTGGATATGATGTCCTTCACCGGCTCCACCCGGGCCGGTACTCTGGTCGCCCAGAATGCTGCCCCCACAGTCAAGCGGGTCAGCCAGGAATTGGGCGGTAAGTCGCCCAATATCATACTGGACGATGCCGACCTGGAGCGCGCGGTGACTCGCGGCGTCAAGCACATGTACCTGAACACCGGGCAATCCTGTAACGCACCGTCACGTATGCTGGTGCCAGCCGCTAAATTGGCTGAAGCTGAGGCCATTGCCGCCAAAGTTACCGAATCGGTAGTGGTGGGCGACCCGGCAGCCGAGGGGACCACCATGGGACCCGTGGTATCCGAAGTCCAGTTCAACAAGATCCAGGGTTTGCTGGAGGCCGGTGTCTCGGAGGGGGCCAGAGTTGTCACCGGCGGTCCCGGTCGGCCCGAAGGCCTGGACAAGGGCTACTTTATCCGTCCCACCGTATTCTCCGGGGCCAACAACGAGATGACCATCGCTCGGGAAGAGATATTCGGGCCGGTGCTCACCATGATCCCCTACGACAGTGAAGAAGAGGCGATTCGTATCGCCAATGACACGCCCTACGGCCTGGCCGGCTATGTGCAGAGTGGCGATATTGATCACGCCCGCGACGTGGCGTCGAAGATCCGTGCGGGTAATGTCCATATCAACGGTGCCGCCGGTGGCTTTGACGTGCCCTTTGGCGGTTACAAGCAGTCCGGTAATGGTCGTGAGTGGGGCAGCCACGGCTTTACTGACTTCCTGGAATTGAAGGTGGTGTTAGGCCATAACGCTTAGCCGTGGGCCGTTTCGTACTGGCTATCGATCAGGGCACGACGGGTAGTACCGTTGCCCTGATGGATGCCAGCGGCAAGTTGCGGGCCAGTGTCAATTACGAGTTCCCACAGATCTATCCGCAGCCGGGTTGGGTGGAGCACCGCCCGGTGGATATATGGGATTCTGTCGCTAAAGGTATCCGCGGCATTTTTCGCAAGAAAATCTGCAGGCCCACCGATATCGTTGCGATAGGCATCACCAACCAGCGTGAGACATCGCTGCTGTGGGATCGCAGCAGTGGCGAGCCGCTCAGCAATGCCATTGTCTGGCAGTGCCGCCGCACCACTGACTTCTGTGAGTCCCTGCGCGCCGCGGGCCATGAAAAGATCGTCAAACGTAAATCGGGGCTGGTGCTGGATCCCTATTTTTCAGGGAGCAAGTATCGCTGGTTGCTGAAAAATACCCCGGGAGTTTCCCGTTTATTGCAGAGTAAGCGGGTTGCCGCAGGTACCATTGACAGTTTCCTGATCTGGCAATTGACCGGCGGTGACACCCACGTCACTGATATTTCCAATGCCTCACGCACCTCCCTGATGAATCTTAAAACGGGTAAGTGGGACGCACAATTGCTGGATCTATTTGACGTTCCGCGAGAGATCCTGCCGCAGATTAGGTCATCCAGCGCTATTCTCGGGCGCACGCGTGGAGTAAAGGGCCTGCCTGACGGCATCCCCATCTCAGGTGTTGCCGGAGACCAGCAGGCGGCCCTGTTCGGTCAGGCCTGTTTTGGGATGGGCGATGCCAAGTGCACCTTTGGCACCGGCTCCTTCATCCTGATGAATACCGGCTCGGAATTACTGCAGTCCAATTCGGGTCTGCTCACCACTGTGGCCTGGCAACTGGGCGAGAAAGGCAAACCGGTGTACGCCCTGGAGGGGGGTGCATTCGTGTGTGGCGCCGCGGTGCAATGGTTGCGCGACGGTCTCAAGATGATCAAGACCGCGCCGGCTATCGAGGGGCTGGCCAGGCAGGTTGAAGATCACGGTGGCGTGGAATTTGTGCCGGCGCTCACCGGACTGGGGGCGCCGCACTGGGCCCCGGAGGCCAGGGGTACGTTCACCGGCCTCACCAGGGGCACAGAGCGTGGCCATATAGCGCGGGCCACCCTGGATGCCATGGCACTGCAAAACGCCGATATACTGCGTTCCATGGAAGCTGACCTGGGTAAACGTATGAAACCCCTGCGGGTGGATGGCGGTGCGGCGGCCAATAACCTGCTGATGCAAATACAGTCGAATGTACTGGGCAGACGCCTGATTCGTCCCGCCGTGATCGAAACCACTGTGGCCGGCGCCTGCTACCTGGCAGGCCTCGGTGTGGGACTGTGGCAGAGCCCTGCGGAGGTGCGCAAAATCTGGCAGGTAGGGCGGGAATTCAAGGTGCAAATGAGTGCGGCGGCCCGACGTAAACGCACGGCGTCATGGAATACCGCCCTGCAACGGACCCTGCTCTAGTGTAACGATCCAGGCCGCCCGTCAACTACAAAACTCCGCTTGGACGATAACTGGCAGCGGCTTACGCTCTGTTATATAGCGGCCCTATACCGATTGCTGGTGATATTGTAAAAACTGGAAGTGGCGGCGTACTCAGGCTTGTTTGCGCTGGCGCCCCGCCAACTGATATTTGCGCACCATACCGCGCAGTTGGTCGTAACTCAGGCCTAAAGCCGCGGCTGTGCGACGTTGATTGTGATCATTTTCCCGCAGCGCTTCACGTAGCAGTTGTTGCTCCATCTTTTCGATACGTGTGGTGAAATCCACAGGTGGGGGAGGTGCGGCACTCTGCTCCTGTTCAGATTCGGCATCTGGCACAGGGTCATCGGCAAAGGGTGATAAGAAGGGATCTATGACTACCTCGTCCACTGGATGGTGAGGATCACCCCAACGATAGAGAGAGCGCTCCACCGCATTTTTGAGTTCCCGCACATTGCCGGGCCAGGGGTGTTGTTCCAGAGCAGCCATGGCTGTTGCGGTAAAACCTGCGAACAGATCCCAGCCTAATTCAGCACACATCTGCATAGCGAAGTGCTGTGCCAGTTCGTTTATGTCCTCGATCCTGTGACGCAGCGAGGGTATGTGCACAACATCAAAGCTAAGGCGGTCCAGCAGATCCTCGCGGAACGACCCTGCGACCGCCAGCTGTTTCAGATCGACATTGGTTGCTGCAACGACGCGCACATCAACGCGCAGGGTCTGCTGGCCACCGAGGCGTTCGAATTCGCCGTACTCAACCAGTCGCAACAGCTTTTCCTGCAATCTGACAGACATGGTGGCCAGTTCGTCCAGAAACAGGGTGCCACCGTCGGCGCGTTCAAAGCGGCCATGGTGAGTGCGGGTGGCGCCGGTAAAAGCGCCGGGTTCGTGGCCGAATAATTCTGATTCCAGCAGGCTGTCGGCGATCGCGGCGCAATTGACTTTGAGCAGCGGCGCGTCCCAGCGAGGCGACAGAAAGTGCAGGCGTTCTGCCGCCAGTTCCTTACCGGTACCGCGCTCGCCGATGATCAGGATAGGGCGGTTAATCAGGGCAAGGTAGGAGAGCTGGTCCAAGGCCCGGGCCAGTGTCGCGGAATTGCCGATCATGCCTGCTTGCGTTCTCATAAGGTTAAATATACCAATAAGCATGGTAAATAAAACCATAAAGTGGTAAATAAAACCTATTTTTAATCATAAACAGTCGTTTCACGCGATGTTTAAGCCAGGTTTCTCTTATAAATCAATGAGTTAAAAAACCTGGCACATATTCTGTATTAGACAGGGCGTATTCGCCATAAAGGCTGAACACACGCCGACATCATTAGAGGCCGCCGGGAGTAGCACATGGGTACATTGGACGAACGATTTCTTATTTATTCGGCGCTGCTCATTTTATGCAGCACGACCGGTGTCTTCGTCGGCCTGGCCGCCGGACTCTGGAGTTTTGTACAGATAGCGGCAGTGATTGAGTTCATATACTGGATTGGCCCCCCCAGGGGCGACTGGTATATCAAATAATCGTAGCAGCGGCCTCGGGCCGCGACCTGGCCATCCTGCGCAATAGCGCTGGTCAGCTGCTTCACAGGTAGAGGTAACAGGAGACACATCATGGGTATATTTTCCCGCATGACAGACATTATCAATTCCAATATCAATTCCATGTTGGACCAGGCCGAGGATCCACAGAAGATGATCCGCCTGATCATTCAGGAGATGGAGGACACTTTGGTCGAAGTGCGCAGTTCCTCTGCCAAAGTACTGGCTGACCGCAAAGCAGCAGCAAGGCGCCTGGAGCAGGTAGAAGGCGAAGCCGTCAACTGGGAAGAGAAGGCGCGTTTGGCGATCAGCAAAGGTCGCGAAGACCTGGCCAGGGCAGCCCTGCAGGAAAAACAGGCCGTCGAAGAAGAAATTACGGTGGTGGGGTCCGAACTCGAAGCAACCGACGAACACATCGCGCAACTCAATGTCGAGGTGGCAAAATTGCAACAAAAACTGAGCGATGCCAAGGCCAAGCAGAAAGCACTGGTGATGCGCAGCAAGACCGTGGAATCGCGTATCAAGGTCAAACGCCAGATTCAGCGCGAGGCACTGGACAACGCCTTTGAACGTTTCAAGCATTATGAGCGGCGCATGGATACCCTGGAAAGCCAGTTGGAGTCCATGGATTTGGGGCGGGAAGTGTCGCCGGATTTGGCTGCGGAAATCGATGCCCTGCAGGAGGACGATCGAATCAACGATGAACTGGAGCGTCTCAAGTCCCAAATGGGTGGTGAGTGATGACACACCGCTGTTTGGCTAATGACATCAATGATGGCAGCATGGGCGCCACACGCCGCGCTGCCCGAGGAAAGAATTAATGGAATTTTGGAAATTCATGTTTGTCCCCACCATCCTGTTCCTGGTGATTGTGGCGCCGATGTGGATCACCATGCACTACCGCAGCGTGAGCCGCTCGTCCCGTAGTCTTACCCGTGAAGACAGGGAATCTATCGAGCACATGCTCGAGACAGTCGATAAGTTGACTGACCGCATCGGGACGCTGGAATCCATCCTGGATATGGATCATTCCAATTGGCGTCAACAAGTTAACCGTGAAGACCGGGATAAGGAGTGAGTCATGGCTAAAAGACACAGTCGCCATTACCGCGACAAATACGCCAGTAACAGCCGCCGCTTCCGCTCTCGCAGGAGCGCGGGCTGGGGCATGAACCTCTACCGTAATACCCGCGAGGGAAAAATCTCCGGCGTCGCCGCAGGGCTGGCCGACCACTGGGATATCGCTCCCTGGGTGGTGCGCCTGATGTGGCTGGGGGCCTTTTTGTTCACCGGCACCCTGGCCCTGTGGGTTTATATCGGTGCCTGGATCCTGATGGCGCCACGTCCTACCCGGCGTGCCGCTGACGGCAGCTACTACGAGTGCGAAGAAGCGGAATACGAAGAAGCGCAAGTAGAGATGGAATACGACGAGAGGCACCACGATTACCGGCCCCGCAAGGTATTCCGCTACAGTGACAGCGGCGGTGTGCGCCTGCAGCGCGCACGGGAGCGTCTCGACGCGGCCCTGCGGCGGGTGGAGGACATGGAGTCCTACGTCACCTCCCGGCAGTATGAACTGAACAAGGAGTTCTCCCGCTTGTAGTGGCAGGTTTTCTCGTTGGTCCTCTATGGCATGCAGGCAGATGCCAGCGGGCATGCTCATACCGGGTTCCATCTACGGGCCAATATGGTTGATCGCGAGGCTACAAAGTGTCGGTCAGCAGGGCGCTACCGGTGCTTGCTCAGAACCCGTTGCGGGTGGGTGTAAACGGTTGCCCGTCGCTCGCGTACGAAACCACACAAGGTCACGCCGAATTTGTCCGCTACCTCGATGGCCAGGGACGTGGGCGCGCTGACCGCCAGCATCACCTGCAGGCCGGTGCGTACCGCCTTGAGTACCATCTCCAGGCTCAGTCGGCTGGACAGTACAACGCCACAACCGGTGACATCGCCACGGTGCAGTAACACCATGCCGATGGACTTATCCAGCGCATTGTGACGCCCCAGATCTTCCGCCACCGCCAGTACCTGCCCGGATTGATCAAAAATCGCCGCAGCGTGGGAACCGCCGGTTTGTTCAAATATCTGTTGCCCCTCACGCATTTGCGCCATCAGTTGTGCAAACTGCCCGTGACTGACACGCAGGCTGTTGGCAACTCCCTGTAGGTTCAGGACATTGTCTTCCAGTATTTCACGGGGACCGCATATGCCACAGGAGCTGTTGATGACGACATTTTTACGGGCGGTTTTCACGCGCTCGGGGCGATGTAACTGCAGCTGTACCACTTTCGGGTGATCCGGGCAGACGGACAGGCTTTTAATATCAGCCAGGCTTTCGATCAGCCCCTCCGACAGGGCAAAACCCATGGCCAGGCACAGGCCTTCCGGTTGTTCTTCGTCACCCAACAGCCCATCTTCCAGGGTATAACCCTGGGTCGTGGTATCGTGC